>Ga0307488_10004362_pt1 | contig 11787 bp, 6 predicted proteins | sample SB02metaG_FD_202248 | JGI IMG/M metagenome (GOLD analysis project Ga0307488, IMG submission 202248) | Sea-ice brine microbial communities from Beaufort Sea near Barrow, Alaska, United States - SB 0.2 | ecosystem: Environmental > Aquatic > Marine > Coastal | place: USA: Alaska | collected 2017-05-06
ACGAAGCCTTCGCGCTTTACGACACGTACGGCTTCCCGCTGGATATCACCACGGACGTGGCGTCTGAGGCGGGCGTTGTGGTTGACGTGGGCGGTTTCGCTGTGGCGATGGAAACGCAGAGGAACTTGTCGCGAGACGCGCGTGTGGCGGTGGACGTGACCGCCGGGGATTTGCTCGGGAAAATCGCAAACGAATTGACCGCGCCCACCGAGTTCACCGGGTTCGTTTCGCTACGCGAATCCGGGGTCACCGTGTGTGCGATTTTGAAAAACGGACAACGAGTAGACGAAGCCTCTCCTGGCGACTGCGTGGAAATCGTTTTGGACAAAACGCCGTTCTACGCGGAGGGGGGGGGGCAAATCGGCGACAACGGTTTGATCGTAGCCGAGGAAACCGGCGCGGAGCTCACCGTGACGGATTGCGTAAAAGCCGCGGGTGGGCGGTTGTGGGTGCACTCGTGCGTCGTGACTGGTGACTCTCCTGTTCGCGAGTGCGACACGGTGACTGCGGCAGTCAACCAAGGCTCACGGCGCAGAGCCAAAGCCAACCATACTGCCACGCACCTGTTACAATCCGCGCTGAAGAAAGTGCTCGGCGAGGACGTGAGCCAAGCCGGGTCGCTCGTGACCTTTGACCGGTTGCGGTTCGACTTCAACGCGCCGCGAGCGCCGACGCCGGAGGAGCTGGTGACGGTCGAAAACCTGGTCAACGGCTGGGTTGGCGACTCCGTGTCCCTTGACGCGCGGGAAATGCCAATCGCAGACGCCAAAACCAAAGGCGCCACCGCGATGTTCGGCGAGAAGTACGGCGACGTCGTGCGCGTGGTGGACGTGTCGGGCGTGTCCATGGAACTGTGCGGAGGCACGCACGTTCTGAACACGTCGGAGATTGGCGGGTTCAAAATCGTGAGCGAGGCCGGCATCGCTGCGGGCGTGCGGCGCATCGAAGCGGTGGCGGGGCCAGGAGTGGTGGAGCTTTTAGGCGAACGAGACGAAACCGTGCGCGCGCTCGCGGGGGCGCTGCGCGTGCCGCCCGGGGAAATCGCCGCGCGGGTCTCGTCCCTGATGGACGATCTGAAAACGGCGCAGAAGGAAGCCGAGGCGCTGAGGGGCGAGCTCGCGGCGGCGAAATCCGTGACGCTCGCCGCGGACGCACTGACGACTACTAGTGGCCAGAAAGTGCTAGTAGCGCGCCTGGACGGCGTGGACCCTGTCGCGCTGAAGCAGGCGGCGGAGAGCCTTTTGGTGACGCTTTCTATGAACGGCGCCAACGCCGGCGTCGCCGTGGTGCTCGGGTCGGGAAGCGCGGACGGCAGCGTCGGGCTCGTCGCCGTGTTTGACGACGCCGTGCAGAAAGCGGGCGGGCTGAAAGCTGGGGCGGTGCTGGGTGCCGCTGCGAAGACCTGCGGCGGGGGGGGAGGAGGCAAGCCGGGGTTCGCGCAAGCGGGTGGCAGAGACGTGTCAAAGCTCGACGCCGCGCTTGACGACGCGAGGCGGGCGATCATGACCGCGCTCGCGGCGAAACCGTGACCGCGTTGCGTTTGTCCCAAAGGAGTTTTAACAAGTTTCGTCTCGAGTTCTTATTCATAAACCCACCTAACCTAACCCCCCAGCGCTCTTAGCGCCGCGCGCGTCGCTTCGTCCCGCGCGTGCGCATCGCCGAACATGAAACAGTTCCGCGCGCATCGAAACGGCGCGCGTTCGTCGAACGGCGCGGAGTCAAACGAGTGCGGGCACGCGCACACGGGGGGTATATTCGCGAACGTCAACCCGAGTCTGGCGAGCCAAGCCGCGACGTCCGCCGAAGTTGGTTTTCTTGGAGCTTTTTCTTCCACGAGTTCGGTTTCGGTCACGTGCGTCACAGGATATGTCGTTGATGTCGTCGTGACGTCATCCACACAACCCCCTTCTTCTGCGGCAGCCCTCGCGCGCCAGTGCGCTGGGTGGTTTTCCGTCGTGGCGAGCACGCGGCGCGACGCGTCTCGTCGTTGCGCCGTCGCCGCCGCGCGCCGCGCGTTGGCCACGCGTTGCGCTCGACTCTCCGCGACGTCGAAAGGGAGGCTCGTCGTCGGCTCGTTGGTTTCTGTGTCCCGTGCGTCTCCTTTGACCGCATCTCGCCCATACTCTCCTCCTTTGACGGCATCTCGCCGACCTACCTCTCCCCCGAACGCAGCAGGCACGATGGATACGAGTAACCTCCTGTGGCTTTCCCGCGTCGTCGCCGCCGACGACGCCAACAACGCCTCCAGCGGCGAAAGCGGATGTTGTTTGGAAGAAAGCGTCTTGGCCCTCGCGCGTGGGTTGTCTTTGCTTCCCCTTGGGGCGGTCGCCACCGCCCGAGCGATGTTGGTCACGTTTTTTGAGTCGCCACCGCCGGTTCGCTCGGACGCGATACGTGCCGCCACGCGTCTGCGTAGGTTCGCCTGAAAGCCATCCTGGGCCTTTTTTTTCTCGTCCTTGACGGACGCTAAAAGCTCTGTGACCGTCGCCGCGTTCTCCACGGCATCGTCCACGTCGCACGACGCGCTCGGGTTCCGAGCACCTCCGGCGGCGACTTCGTGGCGGCGCACGCTGTGTCGCACCAGGTGCAGGGGCACGTGGTGTAGCAGATCGTCGGTTGGAGCGCCGACTCTTTGCAGGATCGACGATGCCATTTCGGTGCCCCCAACCCAAGTTTCTTTCGGCCGTGAAATCACCGAAACGCCACGACAAGACGAGGCTCCCAGACCCGCGCGGTTCCTTTCTCGTCACACGCCGCGGAGTCCGGAGACGATACGCACGGGTGACGCGATGTCAGCACCTGGTGCGGGGTCGAGTCGGGCGGACTCGTCGCAACCACTCGTGTGATGAGAGTTCCGCACGTCCTCAAGTCACGAAAGGGGTACCCGCAAATTTTTCCCTCGAGAGCCGTTTAAAAAGCGTTTCGAACTATTTTTTTTAATTTTTTTATATATGGGGGATAACTCAAAGAATGGAGGTCTAAATCCAAAAAACAGCAAATTCGGTCAAGCGAAGGCGAAGAATTTAATCGGTTTCCAAATCAACAAAGCGGCCCATGCGCACACCAACGTACGATACACCATTATCTTCACAGAGAAGAACACATTTTTATGAATCGGGTGACTTCATCATGGTGTTAATGAATGATGTTCCAAAGCATAACGTGTAATTTGTGGTCATCAAGAGATAATTCTCCCTGTACCGCTCGGCGTACATCGGCGAATGAGGTGCCCACTTCGCGAGATTTTCGATCACCTTTTTCGTGTCCACCACAAGACGTCGAGGGTCATCAAAACCGGAATCTTGACTGCATGATGTAATTTTTTACCACGTATCCGGGATCCTTACATGGTCTGCTGTCACTTAAATATTGCAAACTCCCGGGATATCGTGGTCTTTCCCTGGTAACATGCGCGCACAACGAAGGTACCCTCCCAAAAGCTCAAAATAAAAGAAAAAAATAAAATAAATTGAAAACGCGATGAGTTTTGGCCGACCAATACAGAAAGTCGTTTGGATGCGGCCTCCGTGGCCACTGCGTTCGGCACGACCGTTCCGCCGCCCCGGAGACAGTTAAACATGCCGCAGATTCAGTACTCCGAGAAGTACTACGACGACGTGTACGAGTACAGGTACGCGCGCATCCTCGCGCGACGTTTTCCCGCGTCGCTGTGCGCGGGATTTCAGGTCCCGCTGTGTTCGAACCCCCGCGTCGAAATCTGTTCCCCGCTCACCTCTCCGTCCCTCCTAAACCCCCAACAGACACGTCGTGCTTCCCCCTGACATCGCCAAGCTCCTGCCCAAGGGTCGCCTTCTGTCCGAGGTACGTTTCCCAATCTCTATACTGGCTCGAGACGGGCGCGGGACCCTACACGCCGGCGATACCGACGCTTTGTCGATGTCGCAATCGCGCGCTTGCGTGAAATTCTTTCCTTCCTTCCCCTTGAGCGCGGGAGTTTGCCTCGCGTCGTCTCGTGTCCTAATACGACATCCATCTCAAGACCCCGGCGCTGACCCTACCTCCCCACGTTCCTCGTGTACACCAGGCGGAGTGGCGCGGTCTCGGCGTGCAGCAATCACGCGGCTGGGTGCACTACGCCATCCACAGGCCGGAGCCCCACATCATGCTGTACCGGTGCGTGCTTTGCAAATACGAAAACAACACTTCACGCGCGCTTTTTCAAACGCGACCTGGCGGCGTCGGGATGGATCCCGACGGGTCGCGCCCGCGATGACCGCGGGGGGTGATTCGCGATGACGTGTGTTCGAAACGCACTTCGACGCGGCGCGATACGTACGCCTCAAGGGACAACTCAGAAGGGTCACCACCCACCAGATCGACACGCAGGGTTTGTTGTCGTGGTCCCACGATGGCAAAAGCTCCCGATTTCAAGTATCTCAAAACTCACCTCGTGTATTCTTTCTTTTCATTTCCCAGGCGCACGCTTAATTACGGCCAGCCCGCGCTGACGGACGCGGCGAACAAGGTCAACGCGCAGTAAGCGCGTGAGGCTTGTGGGACACTTTTTTGTGGGAGGGAAGGGGACTGGGTGTCGAGGCGAGTGAAATCTGCGCGGCTGGAAATATCGAGTTCGAAAATGAACCGGTGGGTAGATCCGGCCGCGCGGTTTCAAAACGAGTTCAAACAAACGAGGAGGGGGGTGATTGGTGATGCGCGAGTGTTACTGTTTGTTGTACACGCAAAAGGAGATGACATCGACGGGATGTTTCTGAAAGTTGTGTATGCGCAAACAGTGACGCGTTTCCGCGCGTCGCAATGAATGTGGCGACGCTTTGCGATTTGGAAAAAAATAGCGAGCGTCGCGATTAGGAACGGTAGTAGCAACCGTAATACATGCACCGCATACTGCGTAAAAATGATTCGTGGTATCGTCAACTCGTCTGTGTTCTTATTTCAATCGTACCGGTAGGAGGACTGCCGATATTCAGAGCCTCGATGTTCAGTAGACTGTTGATTCGTCGATCAGAATTCGATTTTGTGAGAAACCATCCCTTTTGAATCTATCCCCAATCTCTCCTCCCAATCACGCGTTCCCTTGCGGCGGCGGCACGTACGCGCCTCCTCCTTGCCCTAGGGACGGGTTCCCGTTTGGTACGCCGTAGGGTTTGTACCCTTGCTCATGTCCCTGTCCGTACCCCGCGACTGCGGCAGGCGGCGCTTGGGGGGGAGGGGCGGGCATCGCGTCTTCCATCTGGCCGTACGGGTTCGTCGCTTCAGTTGCGCCGAAGCCGAGATCCCACATTTTGCACCAAAGCAAAAGCACCAACGGCCTGCTCAGGAAAAGCAGAACCTGCATGCCCAGCAGGAACCTTGGTGTGCCGTGGTAATGCGCGTTGGCGAAAATAGCATCCTGCAGGGGTTTTTAAAGGTTTGAAGGTTTTAAAGGTTTAAAGGAGAAAGACGTGATACGAGGTGGGTCAGCGAATGGGATCGGGAAGAATCGAGTTGGAGTTGGTTACTCTCCAGGTGTCTTTTTGTTGTTCAACGTGAACCCCCCAGCACGTACCGTTCCCCGGTCGATCCTTCCCGCCCACAACCCCAGCCAAATCACGTCCCACAGCAGCAACGCGAGTTGGCTTATGGTGTACATTCTCAACAGCTTCTGGCTTCCCACCTCCAGGCCCACGTGCGCGAGCAAGGCGAAGCCGAACGTCAGCGTGGCGACCCCGCCGAATGCCCAGGAAAGCGCGCCACACGCGCAAAGCACAATCTGCGCATTCAGAAGGACGTTGGCGTACTTTGTCGCGGTGTGGAAGTCGTACACGGGGACGCACGCCCCGAGGCGGCTAATCAACGCGACCATGCTCGCGAGGTGATGAGGTACGGCAACGAACTGCGCCGCGGAGTGAGGAGACGGGCGTGTGCCGAAGACAATTAACTGTCCGAGATTCAGAAAGAAAAGAGACTTTCACTTTTATTGGTTTGGCCTCGATTGACTGAATATCTTCGGCCGCGCGCGGAAGGAAGGTGCGGGACGTACGTCCCGAGGACGCAGAACACGCCACGCGGTGCTCCTGGCGCGCGGCGTGTTTCTTCCCGCACTCGACGCGCGAGCCGTGGTCGTCCGCGCGTTCCATCGCGTGAGTGCCCAGACTCGTCCTTTTCGAGTTCCGATCTCGAAAGTTTCGTGAAGGATGTCCGTGTCGGCGATGTCAGCGCCAAATGTCGGAGGCGTCGCGACACCGAGACTCCACGCCCTTTCTCCGCGCAGCCTACGCGTCGTCGCAGTCGCGCCGCGTCTCGGCTCGCGTCAACGCGCGATCTTTCAGGTACGCTTCGTTGTCCCCACCACGCGTCATACCCGCGAAGGGCCGTGACCCGCAGCAGCCCCGATCGGTGCCCGAAGCGAAATAACAAGCAGTTTTCCCGCGAGAAAGAAATTCGTGTACTTTTAACTGACGTCGTACATCCCCACGTCCGCAGAATGCACCCTCGCGTCCTTGCGCGCGACGCGTCGTCGTGGTCCGCGCCGCTGAGACGTTGACCAGAACCTCGCGCGACGGCGCCGTGGCGCCGCCGCCTCCAACAAAACGACAAAAGCAAAACAACGACGACGACGACCCGCAGCTTCCCGATTTGACCGGTTTGTATCAGACGCTCGCCGTGCTCGCCGCGGACGCCGCTTTTTGCGCGCTGGGGTTGCCCACCGCGGCGACGGCGACGGTAGCAGCCGCGGGTGCTGCTGGTGTCATCGCGGTCGCGGGTGCGGTGTACCTCGGGGACCTGCGCGAGTTGTTTTTAACGCGCGCCGAGGCGGAGCAGCGGAAAGCCGCCTCCGTCGTCGCCGCCGCCGTCGCCGCCGCCGTGTCCTTCCTCGCCCTTTGCGTGGTGCAGGCGATGAAGACGAGCAAAGCACACACCGCTGCTGTGCTCGCTGGAGCCGCGCTCGTCGCGACGGGCAGCTACTTCGCCAAGGAGCTCAAAAACGGCCTGGAGATTTCCGTCACGCGCGCGCCGGCGGGGGAGAAGGGCGGCGTGGGCTTGTACACACGCACGCCCGAGGCGCTGATGATGGGCGAGCCTTCCGAGAAAGCCCTAAAGCGGTTACAGAGCATTCGGAATATTTTGCTGGAGGAGTTCATGGAGGAAGAAACGCGGCTCTTCGACGCGGAGAAGGCGAAGACGGACGAAGTCGCGCGTTTGCAGAGCATCTACGACACGCGCGTGCGGACGTTACAGCGCGAGATTATGATTTTGAAAAACAAAAACGTCGAGCTCTCAGTGTTCGCGGGCAAAGCCGCTTCCTACGACGCCCTGAAACTGCGCGCGGAGACTGAAATCGCGAGCTTAAAGAAAACGCACGATGCGGAGATCACGGCGCTCAAGGCGCAGATTTCGGGGCTGGAGAAGACAATCGAGAAGGTGGAACGCGAGATGGCGGAGGAGCGCGCGGTGATGGCTGGGAAACTCGCGGCGTCCAGGTTCGAGCGCGACGCGGCGAAGCAGCTGCACGACAGCGAAATGCGCAAGTACCGTGCCGCGCTTTCCCTGAGCAACGAACATGTGGAGTGGTGGAAAGCGGAGTCACGGCGTATCGACCAGAAGGAGAGCGAGAAGCGCGGTTCGCTTGAAAAGAAGTACGCGGCTTCCATGGTTAGCGCCGTGGATTTCGAGCGCACTTCAGCGGCGTCGATACTTGAAAAAGCCCTGAGGGATTTGAAACACAGCTCGCAATCGGAACTAACGTTGGCGATGGCGCAGGCGCTGAGTGAAAGAACGGCGCTGAAGACGCTGATGCGGAACGAGCTAAACAAGACCACGGCGCGCGCCGACGACGACCTGAAATCGGCGGTTCGCGCCGCCGTCGCGAGCGCCGAGTTCCGCGTCGCCGCCGAGTGGAGGGCGAAGGTTGAGAAAATAGAAACCGTGAACAAGACCATCGCCAAGACGTTCACGAAGGAGTTTGAGCGCCAGCGCGCTGGAATGGACGCGGCGAACGTGCAAGGACTCTCCGCGCTTCGCGAGTCGCACATAGCGAGCGTCGCCGCCGCCGACGCGGCGCACGAAAAGGCGCTAACGCTGGCGAAGCTTGGTGCGCAAAACGCTTTGGCCGCGGCGAAGCGAGACGCGCTGCACACGCTTGAGAAAGCAAGCAAGGCGAATTCGAAAGAGCTCGCGGTGGCCACGAAGGCGCTTGAGGAGGAGCAAAACGCCATGAAGGCGCAACTCTTAGCGGAACGCGACGAAGCCGTGGACGCGCTGAAGGGTGAACTCCGCGACGCGCGAAGCGAGCGCGGCGCGCTGTTTGCGCACTTCGCCTCGGAAGCGACGAAAACGGAAACCATCGTGCGCGCGCGCCTCGCGAACGAGCTTTTGGACGCGGAGGCGAGGTTCGAGGAGTTCTGGAGGGAGAAAACGGAGCGGCTGCGGCTGGCGCACGACGCGAAGTACGCGCAGCTGTGGAGCGACCGGACCAAGGAGGTTACCAACTTGAAACACGATTTACTTGCAAGCCGGGAAAGCGCGCTGCGTGACGAGCGCGCGCAGTGGGCCGAGGATACAAAGGCGTCCAATTCGAAACACGAAAGTGAACTGGGCGCCCTGAAACAAGGCGCCATGAACGAACGCAAGTCGACGCAGGGGCTAATGCTGTCCGAAGCAGCGAAAGCCCACGCACGCGCCGCCGCGACTCGCGCCGAGCTCGACGCCGCGCTTGAAGCGCAGCGCCGAGTGTTTTGCGGTGAACGCGCGGCGCTCAACGCTTTGCTTTCGTCCGAGGCGTCAAAGGCGCGCTCGCGGTTGCTGTTCGCGACGGAAGACGCGATTGCTCGCGGCGCCGCCGAGCTCGCCCTCGCTGAGGCGGCGCACGGCGCGGAGAAGGATGCGTTGATGGCTTCGTTTGAGGCGAAGATGGAGGATTTGAAGCGGGAATTTTCGGGCGCGCTGGAAAAGGAAATTGAAACAAACGTTTCGGCGGTGGAGGCGCTTTGGCGGGGGACGTGCGCGAACGCGGAGAAGGAATCGGCTTTGCGAATCGCAAACGCGAGTGGTAACGCGACGGCTGAAATTGATCAGCTGAAGCAAGCGCTTGTTTCGTCGAGACAAGCCGCGGACGCGGCGCTCGCAAAGAGCGCTAGCGCCGCAAACGAAACCCTTTTGGCGGCGTCTAAACACTCGGAACGGGTGTTGGCGCGTTTAGCGGCGACGCACGAAAACGCGATTGCGGAGAAGGATTCGAAATTCGCGCAGGCGCTGCAAGCCGCGCGCGCGGCCGCGGTGGGCGAGCTGAAGCGCGTGAACGCCGAGGTTGTGGAGCTCGAGGAGCAGCTGCGGGCGGCGAGCGGCGAGTACGCGACGGCGTACGACGCGGTGTTGGCTGAGGTTGTTTCGGCGAAAGCGGCGGCCGACTTGGAGATGGCGGTTGCGAGGGACACACACGCCAAGGCGCTTCAACGACTGAAGGACGAGAACGATGGCGCGCTTGCCGCTGCGGTGACCGGCGCCGCGACCTCAACCGCCGCGAGGGTGGACGAGCTAAGCGCCGAGCTCGCGGGTATCAAGAACGCGCACGCGCTTGAGACGGAGCGCTTGACCGAGAAACACAAAGACACTCTTTCGCGCTCCCTGCGCGCCGCCGCGGAGGAGATGCGCTCGGCGACGGGCTTAGTGTCCGAAATCGAAGCCTCCCGGGCGACAGACGTTGCGGCTGTGGAGGGTAAGTTCGCGAAGAGCATCGCGACCCTGACGCGCGAGCTGTCGCAGACAAAAGTGGACGCCACGAACGCCGCCGCCGCCGCCGCGCAAACCGCCGACGCGACCGTGGCGAGGAGCATCGCGTCTTGGGAAAAACGCTTCGCGACGCGCGAGGCGGAGCTCCTTTTGGAAATCGGGGCGTTGAGGGAATCGAGGGCGTCGGATGTCAAAGCGAGGGACGCGCAAGCCGCGTTCGCGCTCGGCGCGGCGCAGAAGGCGTCCGCGGAGGAGGTACGTATCGCGCGCGCCTCCGCGGAGGAGACGCGCGCGGCGTTTGCTTCGGCGGCGCGGGCGGCGGAGACTCTGCTTTTGGAAACGACCGGGGCGCTTGAGTCACGGGTCGCGGAGTTGGAGAGGGATGCCTCCGCTACCGTCGACGCGCTGAAGGCGGAAGCGGTGGCGCTGGTTTCGGAAGCGATGGCTGCTGGCGCGCGTTCGCTGCAACTGAAAGAAGACGAGCTCAACGCGCGCGTGGAGGTTTTGAAAACGCAAGCGGAGGTGGCGCTCGCGGCGGCGCGCGCGGATCGCGAAACCGCGCTCGCCGCCGTGAGCGCAAAGGCGGTCGCGGAGGTTGACGCCGCGGTCGTTTTGGGCGGCGAAACGGCCGCTGCGCTCAAGGCGCTTCGCGGTGAGTATGCTGTGCTTCAGGCGGCGCGCGTCACATATGCCAGCGAAGCGGACGCCCGGCTCGCGGAGGGCAGGCGCGCCGCGAACGAAGCGACGCAAAAGACTCGCGCCGAAACGGAAACGGCGCTGCAAACGGCGCGCGACGCGGCTGAGGCGCGTGTTTTGGCTGAGACTTCGGCGCTCACGGCGCGCTTGGAGGCGATGGAAAAGGAGTCCGCTGAGTCCCAGGCTGACGCTGTGGCTGAGATCGTCGCTACCCTGGAAACGACTCGCGCGGACGCGGCGGCGGCGCTGGAAGGCGCGCTTCTCGCCGCGGACGCGGAGCGCGCCGAGCTGGAAAGCGCGTTTTCAAACGAAGCCGGACGGGCGCGCGAGGCGTTTGAGGCTGAAATCAAGGCGTACGACGTGAGGCTTTCCGAATCCACGGGTGACCTTTCCGCGCGACACGGCCTGGAGATCGAAACGCTGGTCGCGACGCACGCGGTGGCGCTCAAACAGGCGGTCGCGGCGAAGAACGGCGCGGAAAGTTCGGTTCACGAGCTTCGCGCCGAGTACGCGAAAAACCTGGAGGCGACGATCGAGACACACCGACACGAAGTTGAAAAAGCGTCGCGACGCGCGGCCGCCGCGCTGGAATTGGCGGCGAAGACCGCCAAAAGCGATTCCGAAGCCCTCGACGCCTTGAAAGCCACGGAGAAAACGCGCGCCGGCTTGTTGTCCTCCCTGGAGCAACAGCGTCTCACCCTGGAAGGCGAGAAGAACGCGCTTAGTGTCGAGCTTGACCTGACGAACGCCGAGCTGAATTCGTTTTTGAAACTGCGCAGGAGGGAGGAAACCGTGCAGGAGCAAGTGAACGGCCTCGCGGCGACGTACGCGAGGGCGTTACGGATCCAGCAAAACGGCCTGGATCCGAACTCGGAAACGCAAAGAGAGGCGCTAACGAAGGTTGGCGAGGAAATCGCCGCGGCGCAACAGGCGTCGATTCCCACGTGGGCGTACTACGCCATAGGCGTCGCCACCGCGTTGCTGCCCAGGTTGTTCGGGGGCGTTTTGTGAGGAGGGAGGTAGACTTTTTGTTTTGTATTTGTACGCTTTTCTCGGAAGCCTCGACGCACAACGACGCGCGCACGACACCCTCCGCGATGTCTTCCGACGCGACGCTTGGTGTGGAAACTCGCGCGCGCAAGAGAAAGCGCGAGCGCCGCGATGCTAACGCGGCTAACGCGGGCGAGGCCATCCCCCGCCTTCTCAACGACCTCGTCTTCACGCACGTTCTCAGATCTGAGTGTTTCGACGACCCCGCCGATCTCGCACGGCTCCCAGCGGTGAGCCGCGCGATGCGCGACGCGGTGGCAGAAACGGGGCTGCGGTTTGCGGAGCTTGATGAGAAGCGTGCCGTGGAGCTCGGATGTGTAAGCGCGGTGCAGCGCATGCAACGGCAAGGTC
>Ga0307488_10004364_pt1 | contig 11785 bp, 14 predicted proteins | sample SB02metaG_FD_202248 | JGI IMG/M metagenome (GOLD analysis project Ga0307488, IMG submission 202248) | Sea-ice brine microbial communities from Beaufort Sea near Barrow, Alaska, United States - SB 0.2 | ecosystem: Environmental > Aquatic > Marine > Coastal | place: USA: Alaska | collected...
CTTCATTGTGAGATATTTTTTTAGCCAACTAGCGGCCATTGTAATCTCCTTAGTAGATTTTTGTTTGGTTGGGTTGAGATGTGTTGTAAGTAATCTGGCATCCATTCTCGCCATCTTCGCTTACTTCAACAGTGACCACACGATCCGGGTAACGGTCTGCAATCTGTAAGTACAAGTCATCTGCAATCATTTCGCAAGACTTATAATTTAATTCAAGTACGCTGTCTTCGTATAACCGCTGTAACCAACGCTTGAATTGAATAAATTCAATGTCCCTGTCATTGTGGAACACTTCAATTCCTACCCTAAAGTGGAATATGTGTCTATGTGGCACGCCCAAGAAACTAACATCGTCCCACCCACCTGTTGCAAGTTTAGGATCTGTGTCAGCCCCTGGATACATGTGAACACCTTCTTTTCGAAAGGTAACCCATATGTCTCTACGAGCGTGATGCATAATTTGATCTACAATATTTCTTTGTTCTTGGTTCATAGTGTATTATATAATGTTTTAGTTGATAAAGTCAAGAGTTTTTCTCTGATAACAGTGGTAAGACGTTAATATCAGGTATCCACACTGATTGGGTCGCCATTTCAATTTGAAATATTATTGCTTTGCATACATGTCTTAAATCTACGTACCTCGAAGATGGAACATTATTAACTAGTGAAGTATTTAACCATCCAGGTTTCACAGTTAATAAAATAGATTTTCCTTTAGATTGCGTTCTCTTGGTGCGTATATAATCATTCTGTAGTTTTTTTTGTATTGGGTACGCTGATCTAGAACTCTGGCTCTGCTCTTGCCAGTCTATATCAGCTTCTAACACTTCTTGTGCAACGTCTGTTATATTAGTACCAACATTCATAATAATGCTGTGTATATTTGAATCAATCAACAGCCTTAACAGCTCAAACTGCCCGGGATTAGCATATGCGTTGTTGATAAACACATCACAATCTTTTGATTTTTCTAAGATACTAGAACGTACATCTTTGTTATTGATATCACATCCTTCCTGTATATCAAACCCAACTACTGTATGACCAGCGTCTGACAGCATTTTGTACAGACATTCTCCTAATCCTGCTAGATGTCCAGTAACTGCAATCTTCATCACTTAGTTAAACTTGATCCAATGCTTCTAGCATATCATTTGCGTGTGCAATTTTTTCTAGTTCTTTTTCAACTGTTGCTGAAAAGTCAATGTGTTCAGCAACACCTTGTGGACTTGCTAAGAACATAGCAATGTTTATTTTTGCAATGTCAATTTGATTTTGATATTTGTTTTTAAGATTGTTTACTATCTGTGCTTTCATTATGTTTCCTCCTCGATTATTTGGTCGTTGGTATATTTAGACCAATCTGTGAATAGTTTTCTTTTTTGTAAGCTGTGTACGCTGTGACACCAGACTCCTGGATTGGTTGCTTCAAAGTCAGTGTCGTCAATTTTCAGTGTAGCATTGTAATTTAATTTTCGTATGTTGGGCAGTTTAACACTTATCATACTAATAAAACGATTACAATCCTGGAGATCCAGTGACATTACCTCGTTGTGATCGTTAACATCATAGTCCAGTGTTACCCAGTAACCTTCGTCAATGCAACTGGTAATTAAAACGTCCCATTCTGACAATATGCCGTCCCAGGTTCCAAAACTTTGATTAGCACCCAAGTAGATATGTTCTACATCATGTCTAAGTGCTTCTCGTAATACCTGTTCTGCGGGTACAAGCCCAACAACAAATAATGTTTTCATTCCATGGGCCGCTGAGTGTTCTACTTCTGTTCCCAGGAACATTGTGGCTTGTTCGTGTCCTTCTCGATTCATTATGCCTCCGGCCAGTTTGTTAAAAATTGTTTGTATGCTTGGTCAAAACCTTGACGTCTAAGATATACTTCATTTGGATCCCAGCGCCATACTCTATCAAAATAAGAATTATATGTATCTTTCACAGTATTGTCGTAGTACATGCATGATGGTATGTGCCCTTTAACTATCCAAAACAGTTCACATGCATCTTTCAGTATTGGGTTATCAGTAGTCGTTTGAATCCGCATTGTCGTAATGTGTATCCTCCAATTCTGGTTCATCTTGTTCTAATTTTTGCAGCCGATATATTTCGTCTTTAATTCTAAGTTTTTCTCTTTTAAGCTGGTTTAATTGATAATCATTCCAGTGTGTATTTTGTTGCATTGCAAAAACTTGGTTTTTTAAGTTTTCGTGTGCTTCTTCAAGATGATGTATCCTAAGTCTATACGACATGTCAAGCCTCCTCAAATAGGTCTAAAACTGGTTTATACTTTTCTTTTACTTCTTTATCTACTGTAACAGATCCTTGTATGTCAAACTGCTTGTTTGCTTGTGTTCTAGCATTCATCGCTTTTTTGCCACTAAACCCTCTAGTACCAACGATTTCCATCCAGTACTTGCTGTTACTTTCTATTATTTCTTCTGCTTCGGCCCTGTTTGGGGTGGCAAATATACTTTCTACTACATCTTTAAACAATATTGTACCTGTATTGTTGCGCATCATTCTTGGGTAGTTACCTGCATCAAACTCTCTATTAGCACGTTGTACACTTTCAATATGCGTCCAAACATTGTGGCCCATTAGCAGTGCATAACTGAAACTATCCCAACTGGTTTTGCCTTCTTTACCGTTTTTGTTGGTGTCTCCGGGCTTGTATACACAAATGTCTTTCATCTGCGTACGAGAACTAATCGGGCTTTCTTCGAACACATCAACCAACTTATCATCTACTGCGGCTGTACCATACAATCTTGTGTCCGTGCTGTAGTCTTTGCTATCAGCAATAGGATTCATCCTGTAACTCCACTTACCATCTTCTGGGGTAAGTATCTCGTGATACACTTGTCCGTTTGCTGTTGCTAAGAAAGGTGAAGCACAATCAAAACTGATTGTAAAATTAGGATTAACATACTTGCGAACTGCACGTTGTATAGTAGTTAACAACACTGCCCATTCAAGTTTGCTTGTGCCTAAGAAGTGCATCCAGTCATGTACGCCTTGTTGCAACAAATTGTCATGTCTTAGTGCAACCAAACGTTTCAGCACCAAATGCACATCACACATATTCTGTCCACCCATGGACCAGCCATCAAAGTGTCTGTCGGGATATACTGTGGGGTCACAGTATACCTTCATCTGCTTGTACCACTCGTCTGCACTGGTATGATTATCGCCCTGTAGTACGTTTAAGAAGCGGGTTCCGCCATTGCTGACGCCTTTGCGATTGTCGATGAAGTACTCGTTGTTGAACTTGGTTGCGTCTACTGCTTCCTGTAGTGTTTTTATTTGACATGCGTTGCTGGCTTTCTTATCGTGAATAACCCAGGTTGGAATATCAAGTATCATGCCATAATCAGCAGTATTGTCCAACCAGTTGAGTACTAACTCTCTTTTCTTTTGCGCTTTGGGGCATCCTGAATTGGCTTTCCAGTCTCCTTCCCAGAGACCTTTGGCAATTTGGAATCCACCCGAGTCTCCCAACATAAAAGTATTTGGATCACGTTTTCGAACCATATCTTCACTGGCGTCATCCTTGTTTAAATCTAAGTTGGCATGTCCGCCTGAATACAAACTCCACTTGTATGGAAACAAACCTTTTTGATCGTTTAACCAATTCATCTGTTCCATATCCTGTATGGCCGCAGGCATGCGGTTAACATCAACATAATCGTTGTTAACACGTTGTTTGCCTATGAATGTTTGGTAGAAACCTGAGATAGCAGGTAAGAATATTGCGTAATCGCTTTGCTTTGCTGTTAGGTTATCTTGATTCATGCAATCTTTCATTGATGATTTTACCTTGGGAATAACTATTTATTGTATTCCCCGTCTCGATAAAACGGTACTGTTGAAATGAGATCATAATCTTGTTGATAATGTTCTGCAAGATGTATTTCGTACATAGTATTATTATAGACTATATTTTTAAAATAATCAATTAAATTTTTGTTGTCGTAACTGTGTTTGCTTACATTTACTGGAGCTTGATTTGACAACTGATAATCCAAATTTCTTGATGTAAACCAATGATCTAAGTTTTTGTTAAGATGTTGATCACAATAAAAGTAAGTTGGGTTAATTAGAAATTGACCAAATTCTTCAATAAACCAACTTTGTTGTTCTGTATGATCATCAAATACCACTTGGTCAACAATAAGTCTATTGGTTAATTCATTTGCTTGTTCTAAAAAATGACTGCTACCATAATCCTTGCCAAATAAATTTGTTGTAATATGCTGTGCTATTCCTGTAAACCAACGGTCGATGGGATCACGCAATATAACAATAGTGTTGGTAGTTTCACGACGAACACGCCTGACACTGTTGTGCAACATAACCCATTCATGTTTAATTAAATTTTCCTTCAAGAATGTACTAGCATTCTTTGGAATGTTCAAGTAACACAGTCTGGTAGGATCGTGGAACATACAAGTACCACTTACATACCCTCTATGTTCCCAATATCGATCACGTACCCGTTGTGTCATTACTTCTGTTGTGCTGGAAGTATATAGTTGTAAATACCTAATCCTGAATCAACAGTGATCTGTGCGGCACCTTCGTCACTAAATCTAATCATCTTATCGCCTGACAGACTTAGTATACTGATAACAGCGGCTACAGGCCAATTCCAACCTTTGCTCAGTGTACCTTCAACATCATGTGCAAACACAAAGTCACCTGCATGTGTGCTGTGATCACCAAAGTAGAACTTCAACTTGTTGTCTTCTGTCTTTGCAATAAAAGTAGTTTCTTCGCTGTTTGCACTAGCCATGTGCTTTAGTCTTTGAATACTGGCTACACTTGGCTCAATCTCTACGCCCCATTTAACACCGCGGAACTTAACTGCTTTGAGCTTGTCGTTTACAATTTCACTGCTCATAAACCTGTAATCGTTCTTAAAGTCACCTGCGGCATTTTCAAAATGCACACCAGCTGGCCCAGCGTCAGTTTTGCTTACTGTAAGTTTGGCATCTTCGCTGTACTCTGGAATATTAAGAATTGTGTTTAGTTTGCCTAGATTTGGCATACCAAATGTACCAACAAAATCTGGAACCGGATTGTGAAACTGAGCCTGCACAATAGCACTCCTGTCTTCGCTAACTGCATCAACTTTTGTTTCTGTTGCAGTGCCTGTGACTTTTACCAACTCAATAAAGCCAAGCGCATGTGTGTGTTTTACTATATCTTGTAAATAATCTTTCATTTGTACCTCCGTTAAAGATGATTAATTATAACAGATTGTATTTAGAAAATCAAGACTCAGAGTATAATTTTATTTGTCCTAAAGCCTGTGCTACTTTTATTGTAGACAGCTCGCCTGATTTTTTGAACTGTATCCAGCTAAAAGGGTTATAACTGTTCACGTCCGCATAGTCTTTGTGTGCATAATATTCAAATCCTATACTTTCGCACATGGGTACTAGTAGACTCATTGGGCAATAACTTTGTACGCTACTCTCAGCCATACTAGCACCGTATCCAAAATCAGCGTTGTTGTAGGTAAACATTATAACACCGCCTGGTCTGAGCCAAGTGTGTACTTTGCGCATCCACTCTTTAATAGTATCGAATGCAAGGTAATTAAAGAAGTTATAACTAAAAATAAAACCAAATTGGTTTTCTGGTAGTCCTTCTATAGTGTTGTCTTTTATTTGATATCGTCTAACTCTAGGAACATATTGTTTTGTAAACTGGTGCACCGCATTATGCATAAACTCTTCTGTATATTCAGATACATATAGCGGATCGCCGGCGACCATGTGCTTGGTCCATTCACCATCTCTGCATCCTATCTCTAATACTGGATATTGATATGAGCAGTTTTTTTGGATAATCCCTAACATGTGTTTGTCTGGACTATCATCATCATTCAGTCTGATGTTTCTCCAATGTCGACGGTCTCGGAGGTTCTGTGTTAGGTTTTCTTTTTCTGTTATTTCTAACTCAACAGCGTAACTGGCTGTAAAAAACTTTTGACTTTGCTGTGATATCTTCTCTTGAACTTGATCTAACATTTGGTCAATGTCGGAAAGCGGAGCATCTACTTGTGCTAGTAAATTGTTGTAAGACTCTATTATCTTGTTGGATGTTTGTTTAAAGTCATCAGTGAGGCTGTGTGCAGAGATATCACTAATAGTCTTAATTAGTGTTTTAATTTCCGTGTGGATAGAGTCTGTTTTTATATTGCTTCTTAGACTGTTCCTAAAGTCAACTAATTGATGTAGATTCATTGAGTATCACTATGTAATTGTACATAGGTATTTATTCGAACGAAAATAGGTCGTCAAATGTTGATGAGATATCAGTATATGCAGGAATATCCCATTTCAGTACACCTAATAGGTTCTCTACCTTTTGATCAACAATAGTTGCCTCCATTAGTGCATCATCAAATGGCAAGTCCTTAAACCATTGCGGTACATGCGACACATCAGTTGGGTACCCTACGCTGGTATAGCCCATTGGGTTAACTTTAAGTTTACACACAATAGTTTTCATACCGTCAACGATTGCTTGACTGTAGTTATCGCCATGCATGCGTTTTAAGTAGTTCCAATTCATTGCGGCTCTTACGTGTCCAGGCATGTTTGCTCTGCCCTCACGTTTCTCGGCGGCTGAGTACTTGGTTAAGTTGTTGACACGTTTAGGTGTGCCTTTTTCCCATGCTGGCCTATCTTGGAAAGCAATTTTAAAGTCGCGAACCTTGTCGTATATCTGTTCTTTGGTTGATCCTGTTAGTACACCAAGCAGTATGTCACTTAGGAAATTCTGTACAACCGGCGGAGTATCACTTCGCTTCAAGTCAAGTCCCATGGCTTTAACTTTGCCAAGTTTACCACCTTGGTCAAGTCTGGTGCCTTCCATGTCATATATCAGTGCCGCATAACGCTTCTTCTTAAGGAACAAGCCTTTAGTAGCAGTAATCTCTCTACCACCCTTGATCAGTGCGCCATTTTCACGTGGACAATGACAGGCTTTTTCCATAAACAATGGAAAACTTTCATTAAGTTGATCTGAAATGCTATCATATACTTGTGTGGCAATGTCTTTGTTCCATTCCATTGCACCACTGCCAACGTCATCTTTGATAGCAGGCCACGCACTAAAATAACACGAGTCAGTATCACCGTAGATAATTGCACTGCCTGTGTGATCGTATTCCCCTGTGATTGCTTCATTAATAAACGCATCCATGTGTTTGGCAATGATACGACCAGACAGTGTAGTTGACTGTCCAATACGCTTGTCAAAGAATCTACACCCTGGATTAAGAATAGCACCGTACAAACTGTTCAAGTTAATCTTCTTAACCAACTGTCGTTTGTCCCAGAATGCAATGTCCTCTGGTGATTCTGCTTCACGCTTTTTAGCTTGTAGTTCTTTGCGTTCGGCATACCAACGTTCTAACAATCCTGGTACAATAGCCTTTTTTTCATAACTGAATATAGTACCGTTAGCACTGATCATCCAAGGTTTGTTGCTGTCAAAGATCAATCGCCAAATGTCAGCGGCACTCATTATGTCACTACTGCCATCTGCCTCCCAGTCAACAGTAATCTCAGTTCCTACTTCTCCGTTCATTACTGCTTGATACTCAAGGCTACCAAACATGTTTTCCCAGCTATCAGCAAAACTCTTACCAGCGTCCTGTTTTTCCTTGATATACCTGTCTGTCATTATCGGCCTGAGTTGTCCGATGATGCTTTCTTGCGCCATGTTGAGGGCCCTAATAGCACTGGGATAGAGTGAGTTGATGTCAATTGCTCCGATCCAGTCGTGCATTCCCTTTTTGGGGAAAGCAACATAGGCACCTGCCGCTTGTGTATCACCATGTGCATCCTTACCTTTTCGATTGGGTACAACCACACCACGCTGATGCGCCTCATTAATAATAGCTTGCTCTGTAACTGCTACTGCACCCATTGTTGTTTGTAGCAGTACGGTATTGTCATGAGCTAGTTCATTTGCAAGATCCAAGAAACGTAACTTCTTGTCCATCTTACCTAGCAGTGCGGTATCCTGTCGATTGTACTCAATAAAGGTCTTGAAGTCTTTGTTGTACAACTGGTCAAGTGAGCCTTCGTATTGTGTTTTACGTTCACCTAGTTCGTGTTCACCAATTGCATCCAGTGAATAACTGTGACGTTCTTCGTATGTGTATTTGCGATACAGTTGCATATAGTCCATATGCACTCTGCCCAATAAATCAAATGTTAAATTCTCTGCACCAAAACGTTCAAATGTGCGTTGCTTGGGTAGTTGTCCCCAAAGGCAAAAGCGTCTGTTGTCATCGTTGCTGAGTACACGCTTTATGCGCATAACCAAATAGGGGATATCAAACCCTTCACTGTTCCAACCCGACAGTATGTCAGCGTCTTCAATCAAATCTAGGAATGTTGACAGTAGTTCGTCTTCACGTTCAAACAAGAAACAGTTGTCAAACTGGGCAGATATTTCTTCTGCACTTTCCCAACTAAGCCCTTTAGGAGGCATGACCAATGTAATTAACTTGTCCATCCAGTCATTGTAAACTGTGATAGCTGTTACAGCATTGAACGGATCACTAGGTGGACTGAATCCACGTTCGGGGTCAAAGTCGACCTCAATATCGAAAAAACATGTTTGTAGTTTAGGTGATTCTGCACCCGAATAGTTTTCTTCTAAGCAACGGAACACAGGGTTGATGTCTGATTCCCACAAACGTTTTCCGCCGTTCACACGCATTTCTTTTTGAAACTCTTTACCGTTGCGTGTACTGAATCTGCTCACAGGACCTCCGTAGACAGTGCGGAACTTGCCTTTGGGATCGTCATAGTAGAACACATAGTTAGCAGGAAACTCCTTGTATACACGTTCCCCATTAACACGTTCTACAACATGTATGCGATCTGCTTTCCTATCAAATAATGCGTCTATGTAACTCATATGTTTATTGTACTATAGTCAGTAAAAGGAAGTCTATCGAATAAGTTTTCATTTCTTTTCTTGTCCAGCAGTAATACATGTAGAATTGTGTCTTTAAACAAATTACAATTATAGTTAGCTGTTGTGTATTGTATCAAATGATCTAATAGGTGATGATCATGGTGGTAATTTTTCAATTCATCCAAACAGTCAATTGCTTGTTGTTTGTATCTTTCATCTATAGCGTTCAGTGACAAATAAGGTGGCTGTGTGAGGTTATTTAATTGTATTTTAAAACCTTTAAGTTCTTCTACTAGTTTTTTTAACGACCAGACGTTGAGTAAACTCACTGTCACTGCAATGGTTGTTTCCACTGGCCACTGTTTGATGATTTGTAGATTTTGCTTAACCTTATCCCATTCGCCGCCGTGTCGGTGTATTTCAAATTCTTCTCCAACAGCGTCGATACTGATCATCAGTTTTACATGTTTGAACTGTTTCCATATATCAATAATGTTTTTATCTTTGAATTTTGTTACTGTGCCGTTGGTGTTGTATTCCAGGGTGATATTTTTGCTATAGCCCTTTTCTATTAATAGTTCCAGTAGCGACCAATGATCAGCATTAAGCAATGGCTCTCCGCCGGTGTAGTATATGTTCTGTAGTTGATTAGTAACAATTTTTTCTAAATACTGACCAATATCTTGCTTGATTATAAAGTTCTTATTGCCTAGTTCTTTACCCCAAAGGCTACTGTACTCTGGTCCACATATTCTACATTTCATATTACATAGATTTGTGTTACGCACGTCAAGATATCTGTAGGATCTGTTGTTGTACAGTTGAAACTTTTTTCTGTAACTGTCTAGTCTATTCTTTTCGGCATGGTGACAAACTTCGCAAGGCGATTCGGGCTTGCCCGTTCTTATGTCTGCAAAAGGATCGTTGAACAGTTCAGATATAGGTTTCCTATAATCCTTGTCTATCATGCAACACGGCGCAATAGTCCCGTCTGGGTGGAATGTTACGCCGTTTTCTATTGCTCCACAACGCCAAGACATTTTACCACCACCCCACTGCTACACCGTATCCAAACACATTAACACACGCAAAGTAACTGGTCAACAACAAAGGAAACCCTAGCCCTCTGCGGTAATAAGCAATAGCACCTGCTACACTACCAACAAAGAACCCTGGGTATATCAAAGCCATGTTTGGGGCATCTGCCGTAAAGGCTAACCCGCCACTGGAGCCAACTGTTGTTATAAAACTAACCAGCTCAAGATAAAATGCAGTACGGTCACTGGTATAACTCTTAATCCAAAAGTTTTTTATATTATTCAAATTGAACCTTACAGAGTACGGCCAACAGTTTCAAGAATCGTGTTTAGATCTTCGTGATCGGCGTTTTCGTCTGTGAGTTTGGATTTGAATGCAATACGCACAGCTTTTTTAAGAATACTGGGTTTGATTTCCATTTCTTCTGCTATTGCTTTGATTGTATCACTTAATCCTGCGTTGAGGTCCTCGACTTCTTGCATCACTGCAATACCTTCGGTAACAACTTGTACAAGTTTGGCTTTTTGCTCTGGTCCGAACATTCTTGATGACATTACTGATCTCCTGTTAGTAAAGTATACTATTATACAGTACTACAAGAAATAAATCAAGCAATTTAGAAACTATTTGCCTTGGGATGTTTTGTACATCCAGTCGTCTGAGTGACCTACGCTCCATTTTGGCGTAGTTTCTACTTGGTAATTCTGACTACAAACCTTAAAGTCTGGAGTGATTAACTGCTCTGGTATAAGACTTTGATCACGCCAAATAACCCGGTTGTTTGGCTGTGCGGCAAACTGTCCGTTATCCAGTTTAATTACATTAAAACTTTTATGCTCTGGATCATGCTCTGAAAAGTTTGTGTCTATCACACTGTGATCCATATGTGCTGTATCAATAGTAAATGCATACTCACCTGGGTGCATTTGCTTGTCCTTACCGAAGAATTCACATCTGCTCAGTAGTGGTTTTTGGATTACAGTAAGGTGGTAATCAAAACAGTCCCACAACTGTAGTGTGTCTAGACTCAGTTGACTGCTTTTGTCGTAATCTTCTTTCCACACAAATGCACTCAACGGAAGTTTGTCGTATAGTGCACCGTAGTCTGTTAGCAGTGTTTCAAAGTATAGAGCTTTTGCTTGTGTGCTTTTTACACTGATCCAGATACCCGGAGTAAGTTCTCCGTGGCCTTTTTGATGATCATACAAGTATTCTTTTTTGACCCAGACCGGGACAGGTGGTAACGGGTGTACTAGAAATGCCATATGTTTTTAGTTACTTGATTTAGGAATCTTTGGAAGCCTATTTCTACTACTCGCATCATCACGTGTAGCATTCTTGATAAAATCTATTACAGTCTGCGTGGCAGTATCTTTAACTTTACCACCTTTTACCATGTCGTATATTTTCTTGCCTTGGCGTATCACACCAATTGGGTTTGTTGGTTGCTTTTCTGCAGGAGCATCATGCGTGGGCGGAAGTGCTTCTTTCATACTACGTGTTTTGGTTTTAACGTTCTTGGCTTTGCCCTTGCGATTCTTATTCGGATCTTCTCTACGCTTTTTGGCCGCACTGCTCGATCGACCTTCCTTGCCTAGTGCTTGTGCTTTTGATTTTGGTAAGCATTTAGGTTTGCCTTCTTTGCTACTGCCTCTGGCACAGTCGCCACGTATCTTACCATCTGGACCAAAGCGGACCCACTTCTCTTTGAACCATTTCTTTAGGTCTTCACTAACACCATCTTCAAATATCAAGTTGCCATGCTCGTCTAGTGATACTGCAT
>Ga0307488_10004366_pt1 | contig 11782 bp, 14 predicted proteins | sample SB02metaG_FD_202248 | JGI IMG/M metagenome (GOLD analysis project Ga0307488, IMG submission 202248) | Sea-ice brine microbial communities from Beaufort Sea near Barrow, Alaska, United States - SB 0.2 | ecosystem: Environmental > Aquatic > Marine > Coastal | place: USA: Alaska | collected...
GTGTAAGTCACTTGTAGAAAAAGGCCATTTAATTAGAAAATATAATGTCAGTTATGTCATGGCCAGTGTTGACCCATTAGCAGATAATATTGATTTTGCTAAAAACACGGGAGCTGACTTTCCAATGTTGAGTGACCCAAGTAAGCAAGCAGCAAAAGCTTATGATGTATTAGGTCTTTTTAAAGTCGCTAACCGAGTGACGTTTTATATATCAAAAGAAGGAACAATTTTACATATTGATGACAATATTTCACCTAAGACAGCCGCTGAAGATATTGTTCAGCAACTAGAATTACTGGCTATTGATAAAGTAACCTAACCTCAGACAAGAATGGCAAAGCCCAATAAAAAAGCCCCAAATAAAACTGTTGATATTTATTGTAAGCGTTGTAATAGTCAACTTTTTAAATATCAAAAAGCAGGTAAAGGGGCTTTAATAAAATGTTTCAAAGAGCGCATTAGCCAGGATTACACGATTGCTTTATGTACATGTCCTAGTTGTGACAAAGTTTTCGCTCGAGATACTGTTATTAGGGGTACTCCCGCACTTAAAATGATAGGTGGTAAGGTGTGGTTTAAGTAATGTTAATTGTGGTTTAATCGTTTCAAAGCAAATCAATTGAACTCAGCCGTTATTCCCCATTCATTGCAGCAGTTAATCCCCCTGGTTACGTTCAATACAAAGATTACCGAACTCAGTTCATTCTTTAATAACTAGGTTGGGATATTTGTATTGATTAATGTGTTTTTAATTTATCTCATCGCTTGATATAATATAACCATTCTTAGTATTACTATTTGAACGTTATGCCAACCACACATCCTATTGCGCAACTTGGTCATCCTATATTAAGAGCTATAGCTAAACCTATTGACGACATACTATCCTCTGGGGTTCAGCTGCTTATCGATGATATGATGCAAACAGTAGAAAATGCTGGCGGGGTTGGCATAGCAGCGCCACAACTACATCAAAATAAGCGTTTATTTATTTTGTGCTCAAAACCTAATAAGCGCTATCCAAAAGCCCCTAAAATGTCTCCCACGGCAATGATAAATCCTGAAATCATTTCACATGGTAAAGAGCAAGAAAAATGCTGGGAAGGCTGCTTAAGTGTGCCTAGTTTAAGAGGATTTGTTCCCAGGTATACTGAGATCGAAATAAGCTATTTTGATCGAAAGGGACAAAAGCTTTTTGTAAATTACACTGACTTTCTTGCCAGAGTTTTCCAACATGAACTGGATCATCTTAATGGCATCACCTTTGTTGACCGTGTTATATCAACAAAAGACTTGATCAGTGAAGTTGAATGGTATCGACAACATGCCTGAGTGTTCAGCAATTAAAACCCCATAAAAACACACTCATAAGAATACACTCATAAGAATACACTCATAAGAACGCGATATATAAAAGTACCGCTATACGTCGTGAACGTGTAATACAACCCATCACTTTTTTATCGGTTGCTTGTCCATGATGAATACACTACGATCTATTCATCCATGAGTCAAAAGAATACAGCGATATAGCCAGAATGAAAAACATAGCATATATTAGAGTTAATACCTCAGGCCAAAACACAACACATCAGTTAAAAGGAGTTGCGTTTGATCAGGCATTCGAAGACAAGGTTAGTGGTAAAGAAAGTGACCGTCCTGCTTTAAATGCGATGATTAAATTTCTACGAGAGGGTGATGTCGTTCATATCCATGATCTGTCTCGCTTAGGACGAAATCTAAAGGAGCTGCGAGAGTTAATAGATGAGATTATGAGTAAGGGTGCGACTGTTAAGTTTCACAAGGAAAAACTAACATTTAGCGATAGCTCAGACGATGCAGATAAACGTTTACTCAATATGCTCGGTGCTGTTTATGAGTTTGAACGCGAGCTGATGTTAGAGCGTCAGGTTGATGGCCAACTTGACGATATTGTCATGGCTAAGGTCGAGGGAGAATATAAAGGACGTAAGGCCTCTATTGATAACGATGAAATATTAGCACTATTAGATAGTGGTATGTCTATTCGGAACGTTGCTGCTAAGTTAAGCCTTGGGGTGAGTACAATTCAGAGGGCTAAGAAGCGAGGGTAATAAGTTACCTTACCTCTATTTATATTTCCCCTTAACACTCGATCTTCGCTATGCTTTCATAACGAAGGTCGAGTAGGTGTGCATTATCAAGATTAATGAACATAACTTTATACTTCATCTCTAGACGTTTGCTTATTAATGCCTAATGACGAGTTAATGAGTAATCGAAAACTATAGACCTATTTAAATATTAACAATCAGCTTTGACATAAAATATCTTGATATTATCTATAATTTGCCAAATATATTGCTTCTTAAAACCTAAAGTAAAAGGTTAATAACAGCTAGATCAGAATGAATGTAAGGGAAACAGAAGACAATAGTATCACTCTAATAGCTAAGTAAAGCTAAGTTAAGTTAACAGCAAGCCGAGTAATGTTCTGGATTGTATAAAAGGGCTATTTAACTATCTGTCGCAAAAGCAAGAACACACCCCTGTAAATGAACACATCCAACCAAATGAACACACCCAGACAAGAACACGATATAATTTAACTTTGAACGTTAATTGTTAATTGTTAATTGTCAGAGATAAACATATATACCTCGTGATATACATACGTTTTATTTGTAAACAGTGGAGCCCTCAAAGCTATTGATAAGGTTTTAAAAGTTTGTACTTGTGAGCAATGACCAATTTAAATGACAAGTAAGGGGACAAACCTTAAAGATTGCAATTGAACTAATGCTGATATCAATAAAGAAACAGCTAAACTTTAGTATTTCATATTAACTAAAGATTACAACGGGAACAAAACGTTGTTTATCAGCAGCTACAGTTATTGCTACGACTATACTATAGGTATAAAAAAAAGACGCCCGAGGACGTCTTTTTTTATATATGGTCGGAATAGCAAGATACGACTCACGACTACGGTTGTAAATAATTGATAATTTTGCATATGAAAATAATTTAAGACATTTATGATTAGATGCATGTTTTGAATATGGCTGAAACAGGTCGACCATATCTGATATATTATATGCCTTCTTATTAATGGTATGTTATTTGAACTTGGCGATAGTAATCTAGTTGTTCGCTGGTACTCTAAGGGTTAGGACCTCCGTCCGAAATTGATTTGATCTGTAGTTCCATCGATTTCCCGAATTGTTGCCTGATCTATCTTAAAAGTACGTCTGACAATTTTATCTTGTTCTTCCCTATTTAATTCGCTTAAATTTTTTCTTAACTTCCGAACCATCGTCACTAACTGGTCATATGTTTTATATTTCATTACTACTCCTTATGGAATGGTTTTATGCATAACAACAGCTGCCAAGTGTATTATTTCTCTAGATTCCAGCTGTGTATGTAGGTTAGGCTGTTGAACTCATCATTGCTGACATCACGCGCGTGCACCAATTTATAAATAGATAAATTAGCTAACTTCGGTCATTGTCAATATTGATTTGAATTAAAACATAGTCAAACCAAAAGGGTATTTCATATGTACACAAGTAAACATTTAATAGCACTTTACTATTTGACGATCTTCTTCTCCATGCCCCAACCGGTCTTACCGGTTTTTATGCCTTTATGTCCAGTGGTAGCTGTAAACTGAAAGATTATGCGACCTTCATGGATGCCTCGATTTTTCACCTTATAGCTAGTTATTAGTCCTCCAAAATAAGATGGTTTGTCCTGCGCTTTGTGGAGATATATATCACCACCTATTAGAGAGTCAGCTATTTCTTTAGAAACGGCCCAAAAACCAGTTTCCCAATTTTGAGTGTTTTTATCTTCGCGTGTCATCAAGTTTTCTTTTTCTATAAAATGTATTTGCATAAGTACCTCTAAAATGTAGTAACGTTCTCAAGATAAGTGAGTTTCGAGCACTGTTTGCCGTTGATATTTAATAACATGTTATATTGCAACATATTCTGATTTAAAGTTTAGAGAATACTTATCCAACCTCCACCGTTGTTATCTTTATAATTTGGGCTAGGTAATAAACTAGACGTCAACAGCGGCACTTACAATTTTTAGTTAGAATAAATATACCACCTCAGATTGTAGTTAAAATAAGCAGGGGTTACTTTACGATTATACTTTTATCTGGGTTAGATAACCTTATTATATAATAATAAGATCACATAATTTCAATACTATAGATACTATTAATTATAATTTCTTCAATCGAAGTTTGTAATGAATTCTTATTGCATTAATAAATATATTAATGATAATTTAAATATTAATGTCAAATATATGAAATAGAGAAGACGATAAAATGATAGGTTTTACTGAGGTTGCTGATGGAGCATTTAATGCGTATTTAGATAACTATAGGATTCATGAAGAGTTAGATTGGGCGCTAGCAGAGCTAGATGGTCATATATATACAGAAGTAGTAGAGCCTTCAGATACACACTCTTGGGAAAGTTATTTGGACTCCCCGGCAATCACCTTAATACTTACACAGCTAACGAAACGTGCTAAGAATGATCCTATGAGAGATCCTATTCATACATTTCTCCTTGATAAAATTTACGTTTTACTAGAAGAGCATGGGGAGGAAAAATTTGCAGAGTGGGAAGCCATTATAGACACCATGTATACATAAGTAATAAAGCAGATATGCTTTGGTGCTAATGTGTGCATAACATACCATGCTACCCCAAAAGGGGATAGCACCTGCTCTTTAATTAGCCCTTGGAAAAAGAGCGAACAGAAAATAAGAGTTTGTCTAGATCGCCATTTAGATAATCTCCTAACGCATTTTCTTTATCAGACAAAGCTGCGTTATTAGTTATGTTTGTCGCCATATAATCAGATAAGTATTCCAATTCATCCTTAATAATTAAGAGTGTAGCCTTCACATCTAATCCGGTTTTGTAGTGTTCTCGCGACATGTGTAATTCCTTAAAAGAGTTGTAAAAATATATAGTTAGATAACATCGATTTTTACTATATACTAATTAATATAAAAAAGTCTACTTATGTATATCATCACCTCAGGAGTAAGGTAGTTTGGGAAAAACTAAACGATACAATGATAAACTAATATCTTTAATAGACACTTTTTATAACAACAAATCTGTTGCTTCTGATTTAGATGCTTTAAACATTTCTAGGTTAGAGCCACTCCCTAGTTTAATTGATGAATCAAGTATTGATATCTGTGTTTTGGGGATGAATCCTAGTCATTCTGATAAGGGCTATAGATCAATAGGCTTAGATTCTTCAGACAATATTTTTACTTATCAAGGGCCAGATTTTTTTAATGATAAATTAGAGAGACTTATTGATATTCAGAAGGTTTGTTATGTAAAACACCCCTATTTTAAGCAAATAAAGTCCTTTATAGAATCGATATCTAAAAGCTCTAAGGTTGAATTTTTAGATTTTTTGCCTATAAGACACACTAATCAGAAAGATATTGAAAAAATAATTGATCTCCACCCCGAAGCTACTATGTCCTTATTGAATCACACAGTTGACTATTTAGTTGAGCTAAAACCGCAATTAATTCTCGTGTTGAACGCCCGTGGCGCTAGATTAATTAGGGATGTATTAGCGAGGTCGACTGAATTTGAAATACTACAAATCGCCCCTGCTGTAGACAATGTCACGAGTAAATCTACATCGTTAACGATACTTTACTCCGGGATGATAACAGGCGGCCGAATGGACACCTTTTCTCGAGAAAGGCTAGCACATCAAATTAGTATATTTTTAAAGTGATTGATTGTCGCTCGTAGTAAATCACTTTAAAAACAAAACGAATAGTTTTTGGCTGTAATAAAGGTCGCTGGACTATAGCTATTTTAGGGGCTAAGACCAAAAAAAGCGTGCAGGAATAGCCACTAGATTAATGAAAGTTATTATAATTACAATGTCTTTTTTAACATACTGGCATGAAGGGTTTAATTTAGATTAAAGATCAGATCATTTATGTCCTTATAAGCAAAATTGTTATCCCTTAATCTCAATTACTTTTCTATCGATTCACTCAGTGTTCAAATTCGCTTGAAACGAATAGAACCAATTCGAAAAAATCGGTTTCAATATTAGAGTACTGCTATTTTTGCTCTCTACTAACTACTAAAACTTCTCATTAAAATGGCATGAGTAATCCATTAGATAATTTATGTGGAAAATTTAATTTTATTCCTGTTAAATGTAAATTTAATAAATACTTTGTTGTTAAATTTACGGCTTATTGTAGTGTTTATTAAACCTTACTTTCAATTTTATTTAATAATAGAAATCTAGAAAGATGAGTTTATTGTCACTGTTATCAAGATATTCTAGACATAAAAAAAGACGTCTAATGACGTCTTTTTTTAAATGTGGTCGGAGTAGCAAGATTCGAACTTGCGACCTCACGTCCCCCAGACGCACGCGCTACCAAGCTGCGCTATACCCCGAATGCAAGCAGGGGATTCAATTGCTTGCGGGGTGTATATTAATGATTTATCTGTTCAATGCAATCAAAAATCAACAAAACCACGTAATCTATTTACTTCGGGTGTTAATTGTTCAAATTATGGCTGTTTTGAGTCTACTCGATAGTCACTTGGCTGTACTTTTTGATAAAATTGACGCCATCAATCATTAATGGGAAATCAGAGTTTTCAATTATAGGGGCGGCTAACTGCCTAGAATAACTTTGAAAATTACCATTTTGGTCAATAAAAATAGATTTGTCTTTGTTAAAAACCATCATACCACTTTTTATGGTATTAGCGATTACTCTGTCTTTGCTCAATGTTAATAAGTCAACGCCATTACTGTAGGCATTATTGGTATCAGCTTGTGTTAATGAGCAAGACAACCAGTTTTTCATCAAGGTAGGTTGTAAGTCCATATGACTGGTCAAACTCTCAATCTTTTTACTCTTGGTACCAGGATAAATAAGCACTGCCGGCTTAATGGTTAAACTGGTATCAAAATTTTTGTTACCAATTGAGCTGACCCAAATTATGTCATGGTTATTTTTTTGTTTTTGGGCTAACAATAGCGCATCCATAAATAACTCAAACTGGTATTGATTATCTTTGGGAAAATAAATTAAATGGAGACCTTGTTCAAAATTATTGAGTTTATCAGCAAAAACTAAAGTAGCTATATCTGCTAACTGTGTTTTGTGTGCAAACAACTTATCAAACCAAAAGTTCTCTTTAGTATTATTGTCTTGTTGACCAATAACGGTAAAACTTTGGGTTAAATTTTGTTGCTCTAGCGCTTGAAATAATAAGGGTTTTACTTGTTGTGCTAATACTTTGTCTTGGTAGATGGTCGGCAAGCTAAATAACAGGCTAAACCAAGAGTCTTGTTGTAAGGCACTATCAATATGGTGATCAAGTTGTATGTTAGATCCTGTTGAGCGAGTTACAAATTGTTGTTGATGTTTTTCAGTGAGCAAATCGTCAGTTAACACAATAAATACCGACTGTTTATTTAAGGTGTCTTTTTGACAGCTTTGCTGGCTCAGTATTGGATATTGAGGCGTATTACCCGTAAATGACAATGGGCTCGTACGACGTTCATTATAATCGACCAAATTGAACATTTCATATTTAGTTAATAAGGTTTTAGCGGTTAATGGGTAAGATAGCGGCAGTACGGTATCTTGACGTAAAACGTCATACTCTAAGGTTGCATCTGCCCAAATATGTGTAATATGGCTGATAAAGAAGGCAACAACCAAGGCCAATACTACAGAGCGGGCAAAGACTGTTTTTTGTAATTGCTTTAAGTGTTTCCAAGCATAATTACTGATGGTTAATTCAAACGTTAAGATTACGACAAATAATACTAACGATATCAAACCAAAAATTTTACCTTCGCCTTTTATTTCACTAATAATCAAATCGAAAATTTTTGAACTAGACGAGGCATTTAAGTGATATCCCAATCGACTATAGATAAAGGTGTCTAACACCAGTAATAGAAGGCCAAAAGTAAATATAATTGACGCTATGGTTCTTATAAAACGTGTATTGGGAAATAATAAGGTGATCGGGAATACAATTAAGACAAAACTAATAAACGTTAAGAAAGCCATATGGCTAGCCCATGTTGTGATCAAATAAAAATATCCGATTAACGATTCTGGGCTCGATTCATTAAAAAAATAAAGTGATGAGAGTGATATTGCGACAATAATATTAAAAAAAGTGAACCAGTGGCTCCAACTGATCAGTGGTAATAGTTTTTTACTGTATTTTTTAGAATCGAAGGTGAGCATTAATTCTTCTTATTTCAGGATTAAAAGGTGGTATCAGGAAAACACCTCTACCACACTAGATTAAACTATATTTTATTATAGTCTTACTTTTTAATTGATTGTTTTAAAGCCGCTGAAAAATTATCAACAATACCTTGGCGTTGTTTTTCAGGGACTTGACTATTGATGATTTCGGTAATTGTATTCCCTAAACACATAAGTGCTAAGTCAGGTGTTGCTTTTTCTTGAACTAATACATCAAATAAGTCTTGGATAATTTTTTCTACTCGGACATTAGTATATTTTGAAACGATAGGCATAGGGAATTTTCATTCAATTAATAAATTAGTATCGCAGTATAATAACACAAGGGTAATGGGGCTTCATCTTCAATTAGTCATTTTTCAACACTCTCTTTCTCTGGACGACGTAGGTAGTATTTAGCTACAATGTCTGTTAAACAAATAACGTATTCGAGTTAATCATTTGACTGGTCAAACGCTTAACTCGAAAAGCATGACAAGGTGCTGAACCCCCATATGAGCTTAATCATTTCAAATATTGCCCTACATTTTTTGTCCAAGCAAGAAGGGACAAATGAAGTTACTCTGCGTCTAGGACCTGAATCGATAGAAGTGGGAACCAAAATTAAAAACTTTGTTGACTCTCTTCACACTATTTATAATGGAAAAGCGAGTAAGGCATATGGCCAATTTTCTGTAGTACCCAGCCAAGGAGATAGCGCGCGCTTTGTTGATGTAATGGAAAGTTACCTTGGCGAGTCACAAAGCTTTTATGACTTCAGTTGTCAGGCGGCTAATTTATTAAAAAATGAAGTCAGTAAATATGATCTGGGTGAAATGGGTTACTTAGTGGTTTGCCATTATGAATACTTAGGTGGCCGCCATTTGCTGGTCGCCATTATACCAATCTCTGAGCATTACTCCGTAGATGGTGAGCTTAATATCTCAGCGGACCAACATCTTGACACCAATAGATTACAACTTGCTGCACGCATTGATTTATTTGATTATCAGCAAAATCCGGAAAGTAATCGATATGTTTCCTTTATTAAAGGCAGAGCGGGTAGACAAGTATCTGATTTCTTCTTAGATTTTTTAGGTTGTGAAGAAGGTTTAAATTCCAAAGCACAAACACAAACGTTAGTACAAGCGGTTGAGGACTTTGTCAACGTTACTCAACTCGATGTTAACGAAAAACAAGATACCCGAAAAGAATTATTAAGTTACTGTAAAGAGCAAAAAGCGGCATCACAAGATGTGTCTTTACAAGAAGTTGGCAAAGTTATTTCTAAAGAAGATAAAGGCCAAGACTTTTATCAATTTTGTCAAGATCAAGCCTACCCAATAGAAGAGTCATTTCCACATGATCAAACGGTAGTCAATAAAATCACTAAATATTCAGGTTACGGTGGCGGTATTAGTTTAAGCTTCGAGCGTAGCCATTTTGGTGAAGACGTGGTTTATAATCCAGCTAATGAAAGTATTACCATTTATAAAGTGCCACCAAATTTGAAAGACCAATTACTCGCGTTAAGCCAAGAAGAACCTTATCAAGCAGTAAATTACCCGGTAGCTAACTCAGTTTCTGACAATAATGTGACAGAAAGTTTGGAAACAAGATCGCTAATAGCTGAAGAGTCAACAGACCCATAATTTAACACATCACTGTTAATTAACTGTTCAAAACAATAACGCGTTACCAATTAAAGTGGTTGGCATCAATAATTTATTTAAGTATAACAGTTGGTTAACTGTTATACGCACGGAGAAATATGAAGACATTAACAATTACTCGTCCTGATGATTGGCATGTACATTTACGAGATGGCGAGGCTTTAAATACAACCGTAAACGATATCGCTCGCTATTTTGGCAGAGCCATCGTTATGCCTAACTTAGTACCGCCAGTGACAAATGCTAAATTGGCATCAGAGTATCACCAACGTATTCTTAGTGCTAAAACAGTAGCCAGAAATTTCAAACCGTTAATGGTGCTTTATCTTACGGACCAAACCACAGTTGAAGATATTATTGAAGCGAAAGACAGTGGTTTAGTCTTTGCCGCTAAATTGTATCCGGCAGGAGCAACTACAAATTCTTCATCTGGCGTAACAGACGTCGCTAATATATATCATGTGCTAGAAACGATGGAAAAAGTTGACATGCCATTACTCATTCATGGTGAAGTTACTGACAACGATATTGACATTTTCGACCGTGAGAATATTTTTATTGAAACCATCTTAGCACCGCTAGTAACCCAATTTTCGTCTCTTAAAATTGTCCTTGAACATATTACTACTAAAAACGCAGTTGATTTTGTTGTTCAGGCCAGCGATAACGTGGCGGCCACCATAACAGCACATCACTTGTTATTTAATCGTAATGACATGTTAGTGGGGGGTATTCGTCCACATTATTATTGTTTACCGATTTTAAAAAGAAGTATTCATCAACAAGCGCTTATTGAAGCGGCAACTAGTGGCAATGCTAAATTTTTCTTAGGCACTGACTCGGCGCCCCATGCTATCAATGCTAAAGAATCGGCTTGCGGCTGTGCCGGCTCTTATACTGCGCATGCCGCTATTGAGTTATATACTGAAGTATTTGAACAAGCCGATGCGTTAGATAAATTAGAAGCTTTTGCCAGTATTAATGGTCCTACTTTTTATCAACTACCAATAAATGACGATACCATCACATTGATAAAGTCTTCATGGCAAGTAGCAAAAACCATGAACTTTGGTAATGATCAAGTAGTACCTATTCGTGCTGGTGAAGCAATTCAATGGCAGTTAAGTCAATAAGGGGAATTTTAAGTATGCAGTTGTTTGTAAATGATTTAACCGTGATCGATTTTTCTTACCTATGTACAACCCGTGGTGTTGTTGGCGAAAGTTGGATTGTTGACGTACTTCTCGATGGTGATCTCAATGAAATGTCGATGGTATTAGACTTTGGTGTTGTTAAAAAACAAATCAAGGCCATTATCGACCTGGCTGTCGATCATAAATTGTTACTGCCGTGCTTAGAACCCGCATTATCGGTAAGTAACTCGCATTTTAATGACGACCATGAGTTTGTTGATTTTAATTCTGCAGTAGGCAGTTATCATCTGCAATCTCCGGCATGTGCTTTTGCTAAAATTGAGTCAAAGATTATTGATATTGCGTCAATAACCACTCATTTAACAGCGATAATTAAGCAAGCGTTACCCTCAAATGTTAAAGGGTTAACCATTAATTTACGTGAAGAGAAAATAGACAGCGATTACTACCATTACACGCATGGTTTAAAATTACATGATGGTAACTGTCAACGTATAGCTCATGGCCATAGGTCAACAATACAAATTTTTGAAAATGGTCAACGCTCGTCTACGCTTGAGCATCAGTGGTGTGAGCGTTGGCATGACATTTATATTGCCAGTGAGTGTGATCGCATTGACCAAGCAAACGCGCAGTTGTCTGAACAGGCCATGGCTAATTTGACA
>Ga0307488_10004367_pt1 | contig 11782 bp, 4 predicted proteins | sample SB02metaG_FD_202248 | JGI IMG/M metagenome (GOLD analysis project Ga0307488, IMG submission 202248) | Sea-ice brine microbial communities from Beaufort Sea near Barrow, Alaska, United States - SB 0.2 | ecosystem: Environmental > Aquatic > Marine > Coastal | place: USA: Alaska | collected 2017-05-06
CCAACACAAGCCCCGGTTACAACCCCCCAAGCTGATTTAATTTTAGAAGATTATGAGGTTCCAGCTGATTCAGTAGGTAGAGATGAGTTTAATCAAAGCTATCCCGGTGTAAATATTCCCGGAACCCCCGGATATAATCCAAATAATCCTATACAATATTTTAATCCTAACCTTTTAACTGCTGATCAACAGGCTGCAATTGATAAAGCTGCTGCTGATCAAGCTGCTGCTAATCAAGCTGCTGCAGATAAAGCTGCTGCTGATAAAGCTGCTGCCGATGCAAAAGCTGCAGAAGAAGCCGCGGCAAAAGCTGCAGAAGAAGCAAAAAAAGCTGCTTTAAGAAAGACTATTGACGATGCTGCAGCTGGTAAAGTACCAGAATCTGCTATTATACCAGAGGCAGTTCAAACAGGAATTGATCCAGAAACAGGGCAACCATTAACACCTCAACAAACTACAACAATGGCAGCACCTACTACAGTGACTGCAGAAGATGCACTGGGTGTTGGAAAAGAACAAGTAACTAAAGTAGATCAAACTGCACAAGCTCAAACACCGGAACAAATACAAGCTGCACAAATGGCAGCAACTACAGTTGATACAAATGCACAAGTAGAAGCCGCAACAGGACAGGTATCAGATAATGCTATTGCACAAGCTGCAGGTATTGAACGTATAGCCTCTATTGAAGCTTCAAATGTTCAAATACCAGAAGGTGCTTTGACTGAAAGAGTTGTTGGAGTTATGACTTTAGATGCTAAAGCTATAGCAGTTAAAAATGTTGGAAGTTCTTTAGCTAGAGTTACAAGAGCTAAGAAACAACTATCCAACGCTGGACTAAGTGATGCCGATATTACAGAACTAGGTAACGACCCAGATTCTTTAGAAGCAAGACTTGCTGACTTCAGCGAAACAGAACGTGGAATTATAGAAGGACTTCCTGAAGAAGCTCTAGTATCTAATCAAATAGATACTTTATTAAAAGGTATTGAAGAAGGTGAGATTCCTGTGTGGGCTAAACCCGCTGTAGCATCCGTAGAAATGATGTTAGCCAAGCGTGGTATGTCAGCCTCAACAGTAGGAAGAGACGCCTTGCTCAATACTATTATACAATCAGCAATGCCTATTGCTCAGTCTAATGCTCAAGCTATTCAAGCAAGTGTAGCACAGCAAAAAGGTATTGAGGCTCAAGAATCCGAAGCCAACGCAGCTAGAGGACAACAGACAGCGTTAACAAACGCAAGTAACGTTTTCCAAATGAACATGGCTCAGTTTAGTGCTGATCAACAAACAGCATTGTCTAACAGTAAGTTTTTACAAACTATAGGGTTAACTGATGCTAGTATGGATCAACAAGGTATCATGCAAGATGCTGTAATAATGTCTCAAGCTAACTTAGCTGAAGCAGACTTTAATCAACGTACGCAGATACAAAATGCTCAAGCATTTTTACAAATGGATGTAAGTAATTTAAATAATAAACAACAAGCAAATGTATTAAAAGCTCAACAAACTCAACAACGTTTGTTAAGTAATCAGTCTGCTCAGAATGCTGCAGCTCAATTTAATTCTGCTAGTGAAAATCAAACTAATCAGTTTATGTCAGGTTTAAATGCTCAGATTAGTCAGTTTAATGCAGGTCAACAGAATGCTACAGCACAGTTTAATGCAACACAAGATAATGCTGCTGAAGCTAGAGACACACAAAGAGAAGCTGATTTAAATAAATTTAATACACAATTAGCAGCTCAAGTAGATCAGTTTAATGCTAATCAAGACTTTGCAAGGAATCAATGGAATGCACAAAACGTTGCAGCTGTTGAAGCTTCTAACGTACAGTGGAGAAGACAAACAAATGTAGCTAATACTGCTGCTCAAAACGCAGTTAATATGCAGAATGCACAGAATTCTTTTTCAATGTCACAAACTGCACAATCTTTCTTATGGCAAGAACTTAGAGATCAAGCTGATTTTGATTTTAGAAATGGAGAGAATGAAAAAACTAGAATTGCACAACTTGTGAATACTGCATTAGCTTCAGACCCTTCTAAGTATAACTCAAGCTTGGGAAATTTACAAAATTTAATAGGTGTCATAACAGAGGATATAATAGGATAGTACAATGGGATTATTTAAAAAATTAAAAAGAGCTTTTAAAAAAGTTACACGTGGTATTAAGAAAGTTGTAAAGAAAACTCTTAGTGGTCTAAATAAAATTCAAAAGAAAATACGTAAGAGTAAACTTTTTAAAGCTTTGGTTATAGCAGGAGCTGTTATTGTTACAGGGGGTGCAGCTATTGGTGCATTCACTGGAGGCACAGCTACAGGCTGGGCTGGATGGATGATGAACGCAAGTAATACTGTTGCTGGTGGTACCTTGTTTAGTGGAACTAGTGCATTGGCAAAAGCTGGAAACTTTGCTACGTCTATGATTGCTAAACCATTTGCTACTGTAGGAGCTGCTGCAGGAAACGCTGCTGCTGCTGTGACAGACTTTACAGGTTTGACAACTGAAGCAGGAAGAACTAGTGTTACGGCTACAGCTCAAGCAGCTCCGGGTGCAATCCCAGACGTAACTGAAACGGTTGTAACTGCTCCAAGAGCAGCGGGTACGGTTCCGGGAGTAAGTGAGACGGTTGTAACTCCGGGAACAGCAGGAACAGGAGCAAGAACAGTAGGTCCTCAATTAAATGCTAATAATACAATTACAGCACAGGGAACAGCCTCAACTACTCCTTATGTAAGCCCAACTTTAGCAGACCCTATTGTTACTACAGCTACTAGAGCACCGGGAAGCATAGCTCCTATAACAAATACAATTGTTACACCTACCACAGCTGCAGCAGAAAAATTAAGTTTAACAGCTAAATATCCTAAAACAACTGCATTTTTAGCAGGTGCAGCCGGTTCAGCAGCAAACGCTGTGTTTGGCGGGTATGTAAATTCATTGATGGCTGGAGACGAAACAGGAAGAGGAGGTGCTGGAATAGGAGAAGAAGCAGGTAGACGAAAAGACCCAGTTAGTATATACAGCAATGAGTTAAATATAAATCCAGATGATTACTCAAAACATTTTACATTTGGTAATATTATAGAAGCTGGTAACATGCCGCTATTTCAACAAGAAACATTAAAGGTAACATAATGGCAAAACCTACTAGAGGTCCTAGACCGATTATTTCAAACAGTATTAGTGATACAGCTTCACAAGCAATTGTAGATGGGCTAGATGCTGGGTTTACAATTGACGAAATGGCTCCAGATACTGGAACTAAACTAAGAGGAGAAGCTAAATTCAAGCAGGAATCCTTAGATGAAATTGTTGATTTATCTTCACAAGGTGGTGCAATTCCCGGACAAAGTTTGGTCAATGACCCAGCACAACCGTATCCTTGGGAAAGACCTCCAGAGTTTTCAAATCCTAAACATGCATTAGATTATATGGTTGGTTTAATATTTCAGCCAGAGGCAATGAAAAATATTGTACAAGCTTTAGCTACCGGTGCACCAGTTGCAGACATTGCAATGGTTTCTTTGTATGCAAAATTTACAGAGGGTAAATTTAACCCTGATGTTTTAATGTTATTAGCAGAACCAATTATGTATGTTATTATGGCAATTGGTGAAGAAGCTAATATTAAATATAACATTGAAGACAGTAATGATTTAGATGAAATAGATGATGAAGATTACGAAGAAGAGTTTAATCAACAGATAAATGAATTTAGAACTGTCTTTGAAGATATTAAAAAAGGAACTATGAAACAAAAAGTAGAACCTGAAAAAATTAACAGTGGTGTTGTGCCACAAAACATTCTAGACAAAGTTAAAGAACAAGGTCCAGAAATTAGAAGTTTATTAAGTCAAGGAGAAAGCTAATGGCAGATTTTAAATTCAGTTCTTTTAAACCCATGTCAGAAACTTATGCTAAAGTAGCTAAAAGTTTGTTATCTAGTACTGGTGACTCTTATAAAAAAGATGTATACAAAGGACTAGGATTACAAGTAATTGCAGACGGTTTAAAAGGAGTCGGTGCTAATCTTAAACAAAGTGTTCTTGATGGAGCTAACGATGTTAAAGAAAACTACTCTGATATTTTTGATACTAACAAATCTGAGTATGATTCATATTCATCTGAAAGAGAAAGACTAAAACGATATCAAGCAAATCCAGAAGTATTTTTAAACGAAGAAGCTGCTAAAGTAATTGATAATACAGATGAGGCACAAGCAGCAAGAGTTACATGGTCTGAAGTAGACTTGCAACCAGAAGATATTAGAAAAAGTATGTATAAAGCTCGTAATGAGGAAAGAGAAAAAATACAAAGAGAAATGGAACGCCTTGAAGCAGACCCTAGAGTAACGACTAGAACATTTAACCAGTTTAATGAACGAGCAGTAGCTGAATATAAAGCTGCATTAAAGCTTGTAGAAGACGACCCTACTAAAAAAGGGCTTGTAAGAAATCTTTGGAATAGAGTTTTTAAAACTGAAAGAAAAGATGGAGAATTAGTTACGACTAATGAAACCTTGTTAAAGTTACAGTCAGATTTAAACACTGCAAAAGAAAAAAGAACAACTTTTAGAGACAGCATTGAAGATCAACAAATTGTAGAAGGTTTATATACTCCTTTAGAATTTAAAAATAAAAGCATAGATGTGGGTAAACTTTACTTTGCAGGTACTCCAGCTCTTAGACAGGCTATTGGCGAAAATCCAGAGTTTACCGGCTTAAAGGATGGGTTTTTCCATGATGCTATGAATATAATTCGTACTGAAAAACCCGAGCTATCACAAGACCAAATTATTAGAGAAACTTATATGCAGATGGTAGACGGTCAATTTAATCCTGCAGAATATCAAACAAGAGATCAACTAAAACTAAATGCTGGTATAAATCTTATTAAAGTGTGGGATAATTACACACCAGCAGAAAAAAGAAAACACATTGAAGAAGACCCTTCAAGATTATTTAAACTTCAAGATGCTTTTGTAAATGATAAACAAGCTGAAAGAGCAAAAGGTCTTGGTGTCACATATAAAGATATCTTTGATGAAAACAAATCTCTTGCAGTTCAACCACAACAAAAACAAACTTATATTGAAGTCTACCGTGGCATGTTAAATCAAGACAAGAAAGGAAATAGAGCTGCGTTAGCAGACCTTCCTCATCAAGCAAATATGGGTACATATGCTTCAATAACAGAAAATTATTTTACAAAAAATAATAAAGATTGGACTAAAAAATATGATCCTATTCAATTGCAAACTGGTATAGTAACATTTTTAAGTCAAAATAAAATGACATCTACACGAATGACCGAAGCAGATTTAATAGACTTAAGATTAACAGATAAAAGCACAAGATTTAATGAGGCTATATTAGATGATACTCCTAAGATGATTACTGAATTAGTAAAGGCTAATAGACAAGAAGATGTTATATTATTAAGAAAAAAATATATAGATTCTATTAACAGCAATAAAAATCTTGAGCTAAATGAAGATGAGAAAGCAGAGCTTATTAATAAAATTGATAATATTTTTATAAACTCTGGACAATTAAATTTAACTGAAGAAGAGATTAGAACTGGTAATATTTATAGTCGTACAAATCTTACAACTTTACAACCTTCTATGAGTGATGTAGATTTTAATCGTGTGCCTTTAGATGGTGGTTACTATTTAAAAAATGCTGATAAACTTGTATCTCAAATGGACTTAGACAGTTTATCTGATGGGCAACTTTTAACATTAAGATTAAATACTATGCCGGGAGGTGCAGGACGTAACAGTCAATTACCATTTAAGTTAGGATTACCTTCAGATATTTCTTTAGATAGCAGGAAAACATCAGGACTAACTCCTTTGCCGGGACTAAGTGATTTGTTTGCTAAAGATAAAGTTCGTGTACAATTAAGAAATAGAATTGAAGATGAGCTTGACAAAAGAGAATACTCTGGACCAATACTAATGGCATCTACCAAAGGAGGAGATTTTGAAAAAATTCCTGATGCATGGTGGGATAAATATAGGATTGAAAATCCAAGAGGTGTTGTAAACACCAGAGGATTAACTCGTGGTTCAAAATATAATCAACCCACTTCAACTCAAGCAGCTGTAGTCCCAGAAGAACCGGCTGAAGTAAAAAAAAAATCTCTCTTAAGTAGCACAGAACCTCAAGAACAAGTAACAAACGGTTTAACGTTTGCAGAAAGTTCTAATAATCCTGATGCCTTATGGAAACAATCTCAAAAAGAAACTTTTAAAAACTTTACACCTACTCAAAGCACACTAAAAGAAGTGTTAGAGTTTACCGAGTTTGATGGAGAGTATGCTGATTGGTCAAGACAACAAGGTCAAAATAAAACAACTCATACTCCTGTTGGAAAATATCAATTTGTAGGAGCTACATTAAGAGATATTAAAAAGAGAGGTGGGCTTGATGATTTAAATATTACTGATAATACTATGTTTACTGAGCAAGTACAAGATAAATTATTTGAATGGTATATAAAAGATACTATTAAATCTGTAGGAACAAATGCAACTCAAGAGAATAAAAGAAAAAAAATTAGAGCCCGATTTGAAGGAGCTACTACAGAAAACGTTTCTAATGAAGAGTTAGATTTAATTATGGAACAAATATTAACAGGTAGTTATTCTTCTAATATAAATAAAGGACAGTAAATGGCATTAACTTCTCTTAACAATAACTTGTCACTTGGTTTAGGTTATTCAGGTCGTAAAAAAACTTTAGACGAACTAGAAAAAGATGAAAACTTTCTAGATGTTTCTGAAAGATTTTTACAATCTGTGGGTGAAAACTCTGATGATGTGTTTGAATATCTAAGAGACTCTGATTTTAATCTATACTCTGGTATGAGACGAGCTGCACAAAGTGCTAACTTTACAGACCAACAAAAACAAGACTATAATTATTTAAGAAAAGAATTTGATAATGCTGATTTAGGAAGCATGAAACAATTTTTTGGCTTGGTTAAAGATGCAGCTATTGATATCACCACTGACCCTACTGCTGTTGTAGCAGCACTAGTTGCACCTATTACAGGAGGAACTTCGTTAGCTACAAGAACAGGATTAGGAACAGCAGCATTACAAGTATCTAAAAACTTTGTAGGTCCTACCATTCCTCAAGCTATTATAAAAGGTAAGCTTAAAAAAGAAGGTAAAAAAGCTATTAAAAAAGCAGCACTTGTTACAGGTGTAGAAGTAGGAGCATGGACAGGACTAGACAATCACTTTAGACAAACAACTGAACTTAATACTGATATAAGAAAGTTATATTCTACGCCTGAGTTAGTAGGGACTGCTGCGTTAGGAACTTTAACAGGTGGATTACTTGGTGGAGCTTTACAAAAAGGTAATCTCTTCTATAGTAAAATGAATAAATACTATTCAGAAGATGGTTACTTATCAGTTGAACCCGGAAGTTTCCAAGATAAAATTTCAAAAGCTTTAGAAGTTGGAGACATTGCAAAAGCAATATCAATAGGTTCCGCAACATCTATATTAGATACAAAAGCAAAATTTTCTCCTATTGCCAGAGAACTTGGTAATTTAATGCGAGAAGATTTTAGTCGTGGGTTTGGTAGTGTTGCTAGAGAAAGAGTTAAACTTGGACATGGAGAAATGTTAGACACTCTTCGGGGTGACTATCATAGAATATTTGACGAAGCTACTGCTCCTCTACGCAAAGCAGGTGCATTTAAAGAATCAGATGAATTAGGTGTTATCAGAATTTTAAGAGGGGATAAACCTGAAGGATACAGCGAAGACGTTCAACAAGTTGCAAAAGACATGAGAGGATTTTTTAATAAAATATTTGATGATGCTATAGACGCAGGTCTTATAAAAAAAGAAAGAAAACTTTCAAATTACTTTACAAGAAGCTGGGATAGAAAAGCAATTGAAGAAAACAGAGAAACTTTTGCAGATTTATTAATTAGTCAAAACGTTGTTAAAGATAAAGGCGATGCCGCTGATCTTATTACTGACATGCTTAATAAAAACAATGAGTTATTTTCTTCTCATTCTATTTTATTAACACAAGCAAGAGCATTTAAAGATTTAAACGATAATGCTTTTGAAAAGTTTCTATCTAATGATTTAAATTCTGTGGTTACATATTATATGAATGCTGCTAACACTATACAGCACAAGAAAAGTTTTTTAATGCCCGGCTTTAATACAAACTCTAACGCAAAGCAATTTGCTACTAGGTGGTTAGACCCTACAGATAGAGAGTTAAGAGAAGCTAGAGGTGGAAGAGGATTAACGGGAGGAGACAGAAAAAGAATTACTAAATTATATAAGTCTATAACTGGGCAAGTAGAGTACTTTGATAGCCAACGAATACAGGGGGCTTATGATACAATGAAACTAGCTAACTCATTGGCATATCTACCGTTAGCTACAGTATCTTCTCTAACAGAGGCAATGATTCCTTTAACAAAAACTAGTGGTTCTGTTATTAAACCAATTCAAGATGCTTTAAGTGGAGTAAAAGAAGGACACAAAATTTTTGTACAAGACATTCCTATTTTGTTAAAAAGAAAATATGATATGCCAGATTCTCAAATACAAAAAGAAATGAATCAAGTATTTATGGCTATGGATGAGTCCTTGGCAGAATCTACTAACCGTTTAACTGGTGAAGGATTACAAAATGATTGGTTAAAAAAACAAGCAAGAGGATTTTTTAGACTTAACTTACTTACTCCTTGGACAAAATCTGTACAACTAGCTTCTTTTAATATTGGTAAAAACTTAATTCGAGAAAACTTAGAAAAATTAAATAAACTTTCTAAAGAAGGTGTAGATATATTTAATGAAACAGCAACCAAAGAATTAAGTAGAAAAGAAATACGTAATGTACAACTTTTAAAAAGTGAAGTATTTGATCTAGGAATAGATATAGATGATGGACTTAGGTGGTTAAATAGCGGAGCTAAGACAGGGTTTGGAGCCGAAAGAAAAGACGGTGTTATAACTGGGCAGATTAAATACGAAGATGATTTTTATAAGTCAGTTATTCAGGGAGCAGGTAGATTTGTAAACGAAGTTATTATGCCTGTTGGTAGAGATAGAGCAAGAATACCTATTTTTATGACAAATCCAAAGGTAGATATTTTAACACAATTTTTAAGATATCCAACAGTGTTTAGTAATACGGTATTAAAAAATTATGTTAGATCAGCAGTTACTAATCCTACAGTTAATGGAGCAAAGTTAGGAGCTTTTGGTTTAATGGCTACCAGTATAGCACTAGGCACAAACTACTGGAGGTCTAATGATGATAACAGAGATAGAATAGTTGAAGATGGTTTTGAGGATGAAGATTTTATAAAAGCTTTTCAAAGGGTTGGACTGTTTGGTCCACTTGAATATGGGCTACGGTTTAAAAATTCTATTCAGTACACAAAAAATCCTTTAGTTTCAGCTGTAAGTTTAGGAGGACCAACAGTAACTGATACTTTAGGTTTACTTCTAGGAAGAAAAGGACTTGTTGAAACAGTAGCAGGTAAAACTCCTTTTATAGGAACTAAAGGTATAATGGATAAATATATTGGTGCCAACCCATATGATGATTTAAATATCTTTGCAAAAGAAATAGATAAAGAAGCTGCATATGCTTTAGGTATAAAAGATAGACCAAAGGATAGAAAATATACACGTAACTATACTGACTTTTATAGAAGTAATTATTCAGTAGGCGGTTTAGTAGAAGGTGAAGACACAGTGCCTTATACTAAGGAAGACCCTGCTGATAGAATTAATCCTTACACTGGTGAACCTTACCAAGAACGTGAACAACTTGGTATGGGTGGAAAACTTTATGATTTTTATAGATTTGGTGGAGAAAAGTTAGGAGTTACAAATCAAGATATTGAAAAAGCATATGAGGATGCTATAAACTATACAACAGACTGGTACAAAAATACATATAATGAACCATTTTTAACGACAGAATGGACAACACAACAAGGGAAAGAAGCAGATAATGTATCAGAAATTTTTGCACATGGTTTGAGTGGGTATAGATTTGGTGATTCTAAATTAAAAAGAGCAGCAATTCAAGCAAAAGATTTAAGCCAAGCAGTTACACATTTATCTAAAGATGAATTTGGAGATTACTTAAATAACAAAGTTGGTTTTAAATTACGAGACAAGTATCCGAATGATGAAAAAGCTGCAATGAAAGAATTAGAACAGTTAATAAATGTAAGAGACAAGCAATTATATTTTAAAAATAAAATAGAAAAAACTGGTGAACCTTATCAAGAACAAATGAATAGACTAGGTTTTGACAACGGTGGTGAAGCATCAGGACCTCCTAAATTTGAAAAACGAATAGCTAGACCAGACCCTGAGATGTTTATTAAAGACCCTCAATCAGGTAATCCTCAAACGCATCGAATGGGTTGGGGTGATATTGAAGGTCAATTTATAGCATACCCTACAATTGTAGAGCAAGATGGTAAACTTGTTCAGTATGAAAACAATACAGACACTATGAAGTTAATGAAAAAGACTGGTAACTTTAAAGCTTTTGATACTAAAGAAAAAGCCAAAGCCTACGCTGAAGGTAATTGGAAAACAGATGAGTTTAATAAAACGTATAGAAAAGAATTTGCATTAGGAGGATTGGGTAAACTTGTTGGTAAAGAAATTGTTGAAAACATTAGTAAACCAAGATCATTATCAAGAGTAGAGATGGAAACATTACCTTTAAAATATAGTCAGAAAGAAATATTAAAAGATGAAAGTTTTAAAGGACTACAAGCTCATCATGGTACAGCCCACAGCTTTGATGAATTTACTACAGATTTTTTAAAGTCTGGTGAAGGTGTAATGGCATATGGTAAAGGACTCTACTTTGCAGAAAGCAAAGACATAGCAAAAACCTATAGAGCTAATGTTAGTAAACTTAAGGGGTTAGAAAAACTTAACATGGAGTATCAAGATTTTTTAAACAAAGCTGAAATTGCTTCAAAAGCTGGTGATAAAATTAAACAACAACAAATGCTTTTAAAAGCTATAGATAAAGATACAGAAATAAATACATTTAAAAGTACAAAAATTAGTAATAAAGAAGGTTCGTTATACGATGTAAATATTAAAACAACCAAAAAACATTTGTTAGATTGGGATAAAAAAATGGACAGTCAATCTGCCGGGGTTGTAAATGCAGCAGAAATAGCTTTAGACATATTAACAACGGAACAATTGGAACGATTTGTAAATCGTTTTTCTAGGTATGAAAGTTTTACAAGAGATGCAATGGCTCTGGAAAGACCACAATTGCTATCCGATGCAAAAGTTGCACTACAAGATATGACAGGAGATGAGTTTATAAATGCTTATAATAAACTTGTAAACAATATTTCAATACAAAAAGTTGCTTCTAGATCAGAGGCAGGAAAAACATTAAACCCTAATAGAATTTTTGTAGAAGACAAACTAAGAGATGAGGGTGTTCAAGGTATTAGATATACCGATGGATTTAGTAGAAAGAAAAAGGGTAAGAAAACTAAAAATTATGTAATTTTTGATGCTCGTATTATTGAGATTGCTAAGAAATATGGTATTAGTATTCCGGCAGCTGGAACAATGTTATTGAAAATGGATAGTGAAGGTAAAAAACAGGAGAATACATGAACATAGACTTATGCAAATGGGAAATTAAAAGACACGAGGGCGAAGTCCTAGAAATCTATAACGACAGTTTAGGTTATAAGACTCTAGGAGTTGGTCATCTA
>Ga0307488_10004369_pt1 | contig 11781 bp, 10 predicted proteins | sample SB02metaG_FD_202248 | JGI IMG/M metagenome (GOLD analysis project Ga0307488, IMG submission 202248) | Sea-ice brine microbial communities from Beaufort Sea near Barrow, Alaska, United States - SB 0.2 | ecosystem: Environmental > Aquatic > Marine > Coastal | place: USA: Alaska | collected...
TGTTTAGCAATGGTTTTAAGTTTATTATCATATCTTTTTCAAATGTTTTTATTTCATCTACATTCTTAATTATAATAAATTTTAAATAAAAATTATCTTTAATATAATTTACTGTATGAATACCGTGCTTAATATTAAAAGTAATACCAACACTTCTTCTAAAAGAACTTTGATCTATACCTTTTGCACCGTCACGTTCTCTTATTATGGCATATTTAATTTGATAAGCATCGGTTATTTGATTACGCCCTTTATTTCCTCTGTATTCTATGTATGTTGGTCTTAAATGTTGACTTATGATGCGGTTATACAAACCTTCTTTACCGGAAGCTTTGCCTATATACATTAATTTTTCTGTACCGCTTTCAAACCAAAAATAGATGCCTTTTTCTTTTGGTATCATCATTTTAATATTAGAATCACTTGGATCCACTTTCTTTAATTTAGACACATCTAACATATTCTTGTTTAGAATTTTAATAATACTCCTTAATATATCCATAAGCACGTTCAAACAAAATTTGATCCTTATGTAACTTATATTTCAGTAATGCCTTACGTAATGATTTTTGAACTTCACGTTCACCAGAACTTGTTTTTTGCCAACCTGGAAAACGAACTACTCTAACAATGGCATCAATATCTTCAACAATACGTTCTACAACTGCTGGTGTTTGGTCATCCTTTAATTCTATAAACAATTCAGTAAGTGCTGCTTTCGGTGTTTTTTGAATAAGGGTTGCCTCTAACTCTTTTTCTGCTTCTACTGTTTCTTTTGCCAACTTACAAAGCTCTTTTACGAATTCAATAGATGTTATTAAACCTAATTCTGCTTTATCTCTTAATGCTTCTAGGCGTTCACTCAGAGATTTAAATTTTGGTTCACCAGCGTGTTTTTTAAATCGTTTTAATAAAAGCTTTTTAAGCTTTTTTGCATTTTTAGGGTCCGGGTTATTAAAGATATTCTCTATAATATCTGCATCTAAAGCAAACTCTTCTAATTTGTGTACTTCACCTACATGAATATTCTCGTGTATTAATGCTGTAGTTTGTGCACCCAATGTAAACCATAACAATTTGCCAATGTTATCTGCTGCGGGTCTTACGGATTCAAAAACTTGTGTTAACCACTTATAATCCGCCTGGTATACATTTAAAATACTATCTGGGGATAGAGATTCCCAGATTTTAGATAAATATTTGTAATCCTTTGCAAATTCATCTTTTTTATCATTTGTACCAATAGCATTTTGAGCTGCTTCTAAACCTTCAAACCCATCAACTGTGCGATCAACACGCTCAAAATGAATTAAAGTATCCATCATGGCTTTTGGCAGTGTCTCTCGTAATTCAGACATATTAGAAATTACCGTTTTAATGCTTTCTTCATCAAATTGCAAGGCCTTTGCAGCATCATCAAAGACACCAAAATAATCTACGATGCGTCCAAATGATTTTCCTTTATACAATCTATTGGTTCTACAAATAGCCTGTAAAAGTGTATGGTCTTTAATTGATTTATCTAAATACATGGTTTGTAAAATAGGTGCATCAAAACCAGTTAAGAGTTTTGCGGTTACAATAATAAATTGCAAATCTGAAATAGGATCATTAAATGCATCTACAATTTTTTCTTGCTGGCTTTTATCAACACCCCATTTTTGTTTAAAATCAAAATCATCATTGGCCGAGGTAGAAAAAACAACACGACTGGCTTCTTCCGGAAAATATTTATCTAATACTTCTTTGTATTGCACACAAGCATATCTGTCTGGTGTAACTATCATTGCTTTAAAACCATGAGGTGCCACTTTTTCTTTGAAGTGAACGGCAATGTCTTCTACTATTTTAGCTACACGCTCTGGTGCTTTTAGGAAGGCAGCCATTTTTGCCGATTTCTTATTCAAAGCATCAGCTTCTTCATCTGTTAATGCGGCATTTTCTTTAAACTCTTCAAAGACCTTGTCTATCGTCTCTTTATCTACATGAACATCTACTAAACGAGGTTCAAAATGTAAGGGTAAGGTTGCATTATCTCTTATGGAATCATGGAAGGTATAACGTGACATATAACCACCTTCATCTTCTTCTGCTCCAAAAGCCCAAAACGTATTTTTATCAGCTTTGTTAACTGGCGTTCCTGTAAGACCAAACAAAAATGCATTAGGCAAAGCAGCTCGCATTTGACGTCCTAAATCACCTTCTTGAGTTCTATGTGCTTCATCAACCAAAACAATAATGTTCTCTCGCGTATTCATATTTGGTTTTGCATCACGAAACTTAAAAATCGTAGAAATAATAATCTTCCTTGTGTCTCTTTCTAACAAGGTTTGTAACTCACTGATACTGTCTGTAGTTTCTACATTAGAAATATCGGCAGCATTAAAGGTTCCTGTAATTTGGGTATCTAAATCTGTACGATCTACCAACACAACAACTGTTGGACTTTTTAGGTCTTTTTCTCGTCTTAATTTTTGAGCAGCGAACACCATTAACAAAGATTTACCTGAACCTTGAAAATGCCAGATTAAACCCTTTTTAATCTTTCCTTCCTTAACACGTGCTACTATTTTATTAGCGCCTTCGTATTGTTGGAATCTTGGAAGCACTTTTATTCGTTGCTTCTTTTTACTCGTAGTAAATAACGAAAAGTTTTGAAGTATATCTAATAAACGTTTAGGATGTAATAAATCATTCAACTCTTTACCAACCTCACCGAGTCCTAAACGCTTCGCAATGGCATCTTCATCATTTTCTAAACGCCAAGGCGCCCAAAACTCTAAAGGGGTTCTAACAGCACCATAATAGAGCTCTTTACCTTCAGTAGCAAAGGATAAAATATTAGGGACAAATAATTGTGATACCGCATTTTCATAAATATCGTGTACTTCATGAGCGCCATCTAACCAACTTACTGATGGCCGAATTGGTGTTTTGGCTTCGCCAATAACCACAGGAATCCCATTGATAAATAGCACTACATCTGGAATTTTTGTCTCTCTATGATGTATTCGAAACTGTGTAGTAGCAATGAAGCTATTGTTTTTTAATTCTTCAAAATCTATGAGTCGAATAGGAACGTGCCTGTTATTTTCTCCAAAAGGCATGGTTTTATCACCTTGTAACCAATTAAAAAACTCTTCATTAGCGCGCACTAAACCCACTTGATGAACAGAAATTAATATAGCTCTCAGTTTATAGATGACCTCATCTGCTAAATCTGGATTTCGAGTAATATCAGGATTTAAGCGAATTAAAGCCGCTTTTAAATCGGCTTCTATTAGCACTTCATTCACAGAACGTTGTAATTCTTGCGCAGATTTGTATTTCCAAAATCCATTATAAACTGGAGCATCTTCTGAAACTACATTGGTGTTTAGATTTACCCCGGTCAATTGTTTTATAATGTAGTTTTCTACACTGTTTAATTCGTTAAATGCCATTAGTTTTCTTTTTCAATTATTTTTTCAATTTTCTCAATCACAATAGGCATACGTTCTTCCAACATTAAAGGATGTACGTGTGCCATTAAAACCTCTTCTAATAAGTCCATATCTATTATTAATAATAGTTGCTGTATTAGAAATTCTTTAATTTCTTTTTTAGTATTCTGTATTTCTGTTACAATAGTTGTTCTGTTATCTAAAACATATACAATATCTTCTATATCATGACTTGTTCTATAATCTGAACCCCTATTTTTATATGCTTCAAATTTTGTTGCTAAAAAACAAGGAGCTGATAATATTTTAACTTCTTGCTCTTGTGCTTTTACAGTCCATAAATCTTGAAACCCTATTTTATACCATCTGTTTGCTGGTCCCATTGGGCCATCTTCTGCTGACATTATGTCTACAGGAATATCTTTGTATTTATAACTACAAATAGCATGTCCTTGTGGATCTGGGTAAAAACCTAAAGTTGATAATTTTTCTTGAAGCGCTACCCAATGACCTAGATTGATCACATTTATGGTCATATCTACATCTTGTGTAGGACGAATTTCATCTGCAGCAGGATCATCTGTATACAAACTAACAACAGCTCCACCAACAAAAACGACTTGTTCTTCTATTGTTTTTAAAGCAGCTGCAACTTCTGCTACTACAGCAATATTTATGATTCTATTCTCCAAAACCTAAACATGTTTTGATTTCTACAATAGCCAACTCTTTTTCCCTAGCCCTTCCTACACGTAAAGCATCTACCAAAGCTAATAATTCATATAACTTCGCATCTTTTAAAGCGGCTTCTGGAACAGATGGGTACAATGGAATTATACTCTGTCCTCTAACAGTTCCTTTTGCATAAGGCCAAACATAGTGTTCTGCGCTTTGTATCTGATTTTTTAATGGTGCAGCTGAGTGTGACGTTGGAATACCACGAACTACTGCTCCTGGTTTTTGTGGAAACACATAACGTAATCCAAATTGTAAAAACTCTAACAAAGCAAGTTTCATTACTTTTTTCCCTTTAACATCTAATAAGCCTGCATATTTTGATCTTGCTACCGATTCACTAACTTCAGACTGGCTCATACTAAGTGCTGCTGATGTTTGTAATTGATTCCAAGAATCATTTTGCATACTTATAATTTTAAGTAGCAATACAATGTCTTGCGGTTTCATTAACTGTTGATGTAATTTCATGTTGTCTATTTTAATAATATCGCTTATCGCGATATGCAATAATACGCTAAATATTATTAAATATCAAGTGGTTATAATTACTTATCGCGTATCGCGATACGCGATATACTACTTTAACGCATAAATTAAATCAATACCAGCAAAAATACTAAGCCCTATATTTTTGGTTTCTTCTTGCACAGCTAATTCATGACTTTCTTTGTTCCTTATTACTTTTAAAAGCATCGCATTTTCAAATTGTCCTAGAGTAATCCAACTACATTTTTTAGCATATTCTAATAAGTTATGTAACATTAGTTTTCCTTTGAAAGACTTATCTTTTGTTGCTTTTTCTTTAAGTTTATTTTCTATAATTTTAGCCAATAGACGAACAGCTTCTTCTGATTTTCCCTCGTTTAAATTATGTATCACAGATTCTAATTCTATATGTACTTCAAAATCTAATGTATCTATAGATTTTTGAAGTTTTTGCAATTCTGAAATAATACCAACATCTACATTTTGTTGTGATTTTAAGTATTTTTCAAACAACCCTAAATAGGCTTTTTTAGTATCATGGTTTTCTTTTCGTAGTTTTTTAATAATACGATCTGTTTTAATGGCTCGTTTTTTCTTATCGTCTATAAACCAAAACAGTATTAAACCAAGTATCCCTATAATTATATAAAGTATATCTTTTAATTTCATTATTTAAAACACCTGATTAATTAAACTCTTTTATTTCTAAAATACTTTTCTTATTAAAATGCTGTTTCCAAATTTCTTTGCTTAACTCACCATTTTCTATTTTCTTAATAATTAAATCTACCCAACAATCTTGATAGAGATAATCATCATGTGCTTCATCATAATGACAATAGACGGTATTTGTATTAAAAGGGTCATTTTCTTTTTCCTTACCAATTGGTCTTATTGAAAATATTGAGTACAAACATATATGGTCATAATGAGAAAAATCAGGCATAATTTCTTTTACAGAAGTTACAACAATACCCGCTTTAATTTTACCAGGATTAATTCCCTCTTTCACCACCGTTTTATCCTTGATAATGGCTTGTAATTTACTATAATTACCTTGATCTTCAGTAGACAAACTACTCCAGTTGACAAATTCAACAGCTAAATCACTTCTATTCGTATTACTTATTTTCGGAATTGAAATTAACTTCACACTGAAATCCTGCGAATTAAATATTTCATCACTTAATGCTAATCTATATTTATCGATAAAATCTTTAAGCTCCGTGACTTCACTCGCCAATAGTTTTTTTGATGCACTTTTTTGTCCGTCTGTTCGTAGTCTTGAAAATTGCAGAGAAAAAGCTAAAGCTTCATTTAAAGCATATTCTGATCCAAAACAATCAATTACGAATTCTTCAAAATTATTTAGCAAAGATTGACATTCACCAAAAATAACAACTCCAACCTCATCCTTATCTATATAGTGATGTTCTATTTTATTTCTGAGTTTTATAAAAAATTCAAGGTTTGCTTTTACTGGCAATGGAAGATCATTTTTCTTTATGACACATGTCTTTAACCCCCATGCCTGGCGCTCTCCATCAATAACTAGAAATCTTTGTTTTCCCTTAACTCGATAAAAATATTTTTCACCTATGGTATTATGAAAATAGGCATGAAAAACTTTAGTCCATGCAATAATCATGTGTGTTATGAAAGTTTCTACTCGGAAAGGAGCACGAGGTTTATTGTAAATCTCGACAGCTAATAGTGCGCAATCAATACCACTTTCTAATAATTGTTTTGTCCTTCCCTTTCTTAATCCCATACCTAAAACACCTGATTAATTAAACTCTTTTGTAAGGCTTTGGAATTTGAAATTTTGGATTCCAAACTAAAAATATTTTGGGATATTAATTCAAGTCTATTTGCAATTTTAACCTGTTTTGCTTTGTCAATTTTTGGAACTTTAACTTTGGCTAAATCAGAATTGTAAATATGCATAACTGTTGCACCTTTACCATATTTATTTAGTTGCTGTCTAACAAATTGAGAATTCATTAAATACCCAAGGTAATATCCATCCATATCATATGGTCTAAACAATAGGGTATCGCTTCCAACATAAGCTTCTAAATCATCAATAAAAGCAGCAGACTTTCCTATTTCGGTAATTGTTTCTCCTGAACCAGCAAAAAGAATATCATTCTTTTTAAGCAAAAAGCTTTTTAATTTATCCTCTTCGGAAATAAAAGAATTAAATTTTCTAATAATTCTATGATGCTTTGTATATAATTCGCCATACCTAACACAGGGTAACCCTTCCTCTTTAACATCCGCTTTAGGTATTCCTTTCCCTTTCAATAATTCTCCTAAATTAACTAATGAAATAAGTTCTCTCTTTTTTGAAAATTCTTCTAAAACCTGACGTATTACCTTTCCTTTAAGTGAAATACCATGAATTTCATTCTCAATATTTGAATTTAAATTAGCCTCTAAATTTTTTAATGCGAAATGATCACTCTCAATCACCTCATCCATAGCCCAAAGTAATTCGGCCAGTTTGGCTTGTTGGTCTTTTGGTGGTAGAAGGAATTCGTACTCCGCCAAATCACGCCATTTTACACGTTTTGACATTGTACCAGCCGCATTAGAATTTGCGTAATCCCAAAGTGCACCGCTATTTAATAAAAAGGCTAAAAATCCAGGTACTACTTTATCATGGTTTTCTCTTAATACAAAAGCATCACCAGAGCAACAACCAACAAAATCTACCATAGATGCTCTACGCAAATACGCATTTCTACGTGCAAATAAGATGTCGCCAGCTTCAAATGCTTTAGCAGAAGAGGCTAAACCTTCTGTGGTTTCCCATGACTTAATTTTAATATCACCCGAAACAAAGTTTCCTAAACCTACAAAACGGTCATATTCAGATTCACCTGGGTTATCAACTCGTTTGGATAATTCATTTGCTAAATCACCTAGTTTAGTTGGTTGCCAATTAGACTTGTCTAACTTTAAAACTTTTTCTTCTATCATTACACTATCCATTAGCTAAAGTTTTAAAAAGGTCGTTCATAGATGTTTTTAACTTTTTAGAATCTGTTTCCCAAGTATTTAAAAGCAATTCAAAGTTTTCTTGAATTTTTATTTCTTCCTTGACAAATAACTGCACATTTAAACGTGCATTTTTATCTTCTAAAATGGTTTCATTTTCTATAATAGCAGTAAAAGTACTTTCTTCTTTAAATTCTTGATACGCATTATATATCCTATCAATATGATGAGGATCTAAATAACTTATTGTTTTTTCATTTCTAACTTCATTAACTGCTTGTACAAATAAAACTTTACCCTTTCTTTCAGGTTTCTTATTGTTATTCGTTATCAATAAACACGAAGTCATTGAAGAGTTGTAAAATAAGTTAGGTCCAAGACTAATAACACATTCTACCCAATCTTCTTCAATCATTTTACGTCGCATATCACTTTCAGAATCTCTAAATAGTACGCCATGAGGCCACAATGTTATAGAACGACCGTTTTTTGCATCTAAACTTTTTTGTATGTGTTGCTGAAACGCATAATCTGCGCAACCTTGTGGTGGTGTTCCCCAAAGATTACGTCCAAAAGGGTCGTTAGTAAAACCTTTTTGATCCCAGGCTTTTATGGAGTAAGGTGGATTGGCCAGTATTACATTAAACGTTTTTAAAGTATCGTTCTCTAAAAAGGCAGGTTGTGCCAAGGTATCGCCACGTACAATGCTAAACTCTTCGATACCATGCATAAACATATTCATACGTGCTATGGCAGAGGTAATGAGGTTTATTTCTTGACCGTATAATTTTAGGGTTCTGTATTCCTTGCCTTCATCACGTAAATGCAAGGCACAGTTTAGCAGTAAACCGCCTGAGCCACAGGTTGGGTCGTACACAGATTCTCCTGGTTGTGGCTCCATTATCATGGTCATCAGTTTTACAACGGTTCTGTTGGTGTAAAACTCTGCTGCGGTATGTCCAGAATCGTCTGCAAATTCTTTTATTAAGTATTCGTAAGCGTTTCCTAATTGGTCGTCAGGTACGTTTTCTAAATTTAGTTTGTGTTGCGAGTAGTGCTCTATAAGGTTAGAGAGCGTTTCGTCACTTAACCTATTTTTATTGGTCCAAGAGGCATCACCAAAAATACCATACAATGTTTCTGGGTTTGCTTTTTCAATGTCGCGCATGGCATCTTGTATGGCAATACCCACGTTTGTTGTGGTTTCGCGTACAGTTTTCCAATGTGCATTTTCTGGCACTATAAAGTGGTGGTTTTCTGCAAATGCTGCGTATTCTAAATCGCCTTCGCTTTCTTCTAATCCTTTGGTAAACTCTTCATCGTACACATCGCAAATACGTTTAAAAAACAATAACGGAAATATGTATTGTTTATAATCGCCTGCATCAATAGTACCACGTAATGCGGTTGCGGCACCCCAAAGGTATTTTTCTAGGTTTTGTTGAGTCATTGGATTATAGTTTTTTCAATTTCATTAAACGCATCTTCATTAATACCATATTCACCATCTTCTTTTTTTGTATATAATATATGGACTTTTACATTTTCATAGGTTTTAGCTATTTCAAGATTTTTCTTCATCAACTCTTGATTAATATTCCAGCCAAACACAACAACCATTTGATATTTCAAATTTTCTGCAATCTTAATATCTTGAACATCTTTTTTACTATGCCTAATCCAAGCATCTCTATTTTTTAACTTTTCAATAAAAGTGTTTTTTTCTTTCAAGTAATTATCAAAATGTCTATTCCAACCCATATTTGTTTTTAAATCAAAATAATGAGAAAAAGTATTGTCATTTATTATTGCTAGGTCTGGCTTAAAAGACTTTGCTTTTTCACCTTCTTTAAACCTTATTGAAATAACCTTGTCTACTAAATATTTATTTTTTTCACAATTTATTTTTTTAGCAATGTATAATGCAAACAAATCTTCTACATATCCCGACATTGTATGGGCCATTCCCCTTTTTATATTGAAACCTCCATCACCTTCTAAAAGATAATTAGACTTCTTTCTTTGAAGTACAACTTTATCAATAAACTCTTGACTTGTCATTAAATAAACTCTTTTAAAATTGTTTTAAACTTTTTCTCTGCTTTTTGACTTTCAGCCCATGCCATTTTTAAATCAGACAATCCTTCTTCTACACTTGGTAAATTATCTTCAATAATCTTTTCAACGTATAAAGGGATATTTAAGTTGAAGTCGTTTTCTTCTAGGTCACTTTTAGAAGCTACTTTTACGTAATTTTCAACATCTTTATATCCATTAAACCATTCGAAAAGTTGATTGATATGTTCTGCTTCTAAATAGTTCTGAGCTCTTCCCACACGCACTTGGTCTGAACCATCTATAAATAATACTTTGTCTTTTTTAGAAGCATCTTTGTTTTGTTTGAATACCATGAGACAAGCTGATAATTGAGTACCATAAAAAATATTAGGCCCTAAACCGATTACTGCCTCTAACATATCTTGCTCTAGTAATGCTTTTCTAATTTTTCCTTCAGCACCTTTTCTGAACAAAGCACCATGCGGTAAAACTACGGTCATACGACCAGTACTATTCATGGATTTAATCATGTGCTGCACCCAGGCCATATCTCCATTTCCTTTTGGTGGCACTCCTGCAATATTTCTACCAAAGGGATCATTTGCCCAATTTTCTGCACCCCATTCTTTTAATGAAAATGGCGGATTTGCAATCACACAATCAAAAGTTTTTAATCCATCTGCAGCAAAAAAGGCTGGTTGCCTCAAAGTATCTCCTCGAGCAATTTCAAAATCTTCTATACCATGCAAGAACATATTCATTCTAGCAATAGAACTAGAGGTAAGATTTTTTTCTTGTCCGAATAATTTAAGGGTACGATAATCTTCTTGATTGTGTTTTAAATGGTCTACACACTCCAATAACATACCACCTGTTCCGCAAGCGGGATCATAAACGGTTTCGCCTTCATGAGGGTCCAATATTAAACCTAATAAATGCACCACAGAGCGCGGTGTATAAAACTCACCTGCTTTCTTGTTCGTTAAATCGGCAAAATGCTTGATTAAGTACTCATAAGCATTACCCAGTAAATCTGGTTCTACAAGTGAATTGGATAAACTATATTGTGAGAAATGCTCGATTAAGTCTATTAGCAATCGATCTGACAATTTGTTTTTATTACTCCATTGTGCATCTCCAAAAATACCATACAATGATTCTTGGTTTGCTTGTTCTATTCCTCGTAAGGCTTTTTCAATAGCTAGGCCAACATTGGTGGTGGTTTCTCTTACATCTTTCCAATGACATCCTTCAGGTATTTCAAATCTATGAAACTCTGGAAGTGAGGCATATTCAATATCTCCTTCAGATTCTTGAAGTGCAGTTTCGTATTCTTCATCATAAACGTCTGAAAGGCGCTTAAAAAATAATAAAGGGAAGATATATACTTTAAAATCTGAAGCATCTACGGGTCCTTTAAGAATCCATGCTGCTTTAGATAAGTATTGCTCTAATTGGGAAAGGGTTAGTTTTATTTTGCTATTCAATTTTTTTATTTTTTATGAAATAATTTATAATCTATTTCTGCTACGCTTTTTTCTTACGGATATTTGGATTATGCAAGAGTTCTGTATACTTCTCTGATTCTGCTGGTACTAATACTAGTTTTCCCTCGTCATTGCCATAAATACCCTAACCTAATAAAGCACATAGGTTGCTTCTTTGTAATTTGTGTTTTTCTAGTTTTAGTGCTTTACTATTTTTTAATTGTTTGATATGCACCTCAAAAAATACATCATATTGTTTGCACTAATAAGGGTTTTCTTTTAAAACTTTAAATAAAGTTGTTGTCATTGTTTTTTTACCTGTTTTTGAAACTGGTATCTCACTTGTTTTTGAGGATGCTTCTGCAACGGTAATTAATGTATTTACCAAATATTTATTTTGTTTTTCTTTACTCATAATACTTAGCTTAAATCATCAAACTTTTCTTTCATCGTAGGATTCCCATATGTCAACTTTTTAATCGTTAAATCGTCTGCTTTGTTGTTTGCTAAGCGTAAATTATTTACCGAAGACAATAAAGCATCTTTGGTTTTTTGCAAGTGCTCTA
>Ga0307488_10004370_pt1 | contig 11779 bp, 12 predicted proteins | sample SB02metaG_FD_202248 | JGI IMG/M metagenome (GOLD analysis project Ga0307488, IMG submission 202248) | Sea-ice brine microbial communities from Beaufort Sea near Barrow, Alaska, United States - SB 0.2 | ecosystem: Environmental > Aquatic > Marine > Coastal | place: USA: Alaska | collected...
AAGAATGAAAGTTATGTTGCTTGGATTGGTCACGCAACCTTCTTAATTAAATTAGGAGACACAACTATTATAACCGATCCTCTTTTTTCTAAGAATACGGGTCCCTTAATTTTTGGTCCCAAAAGATATGTAGAGGCAGCTATTAAACTTAATGAAATACCGCCGGTTGATCTATTTTTACTAACTCATAATCATTATGACCATCAAGATATGTCAACCATTAGAAACTTTCCTTTTAAAAAAGCTAAAGTTCTTGTGCCACTTAAATTGTCTAAATATTTTAGAAGATTTAGTGATGTCAGGGAATTAGATTGGTACCAAGAAATTCAAGTTAATACGGATATAAAAGTAACATTATTACCAGCGATTCATTGGTCGAAAAGAAGTTTAACCGATACTAATAAAACGTTATGGGGAAATTTTTTAATTGAGTATAAAGATAAAAAAATTCTTTTTGCCTGTGATACTGGCATCGGCGATATTTATAAAGAGTTGGGAGAAAAATATGGTCCGATAGATTTAACTTTTATTAATATCGGTGCTTACAATTTTTATCCTATGAGTTCGGAAAAGGACATGTCTATTTATCACACAAATCCTGAAGAGGCACTTCAGGTTGCTAGAGATTTAAAAAGTAAAAAAGTTATAGGTATGCATTGGGGAACAGTTGTTTTGTCTTTAGAACCAATCATGGAACCGCCTGTCAGATTTAAAGATAAAGCAGAACAATATGGATTTAAAAAATCGGATGCTATTATTTTTAAAATTGGAGAAGTTAAAAAACTTGATGAAATTTTAGATTAGCTTGTTTTTCTTTTTTTTCTTTCTCGATCTAATAAATTTGTTAAAGAATCTACCATTAAATCACTAGCTCTAAAAATTTCATTTGTATTGAACTCATGTGAAGCATGTTTTTCAGTATTAGATTTATCTTCAATAACTATTCCTTCTGTTGGAGAATTATCTTTAATATAAATAAGAATTAACCAGTCTTCGTCTGGAGCATCGTCCCATTTAATAAATATTTCTCCAGTCTCAAATCTTCTGTCTATTACCCTTAGAATGTTTAAATATTTAGGTATATATCTTTTATTAATCTGGAAACAAAGACTGTGTGCTGATCTATAAAAACTCTCAAGAGCAAATTCTATCTTCTGTCTTTCTAGATTGTATTGTCGTTCTTTTTCAAGTAGCGCTGATCGATCATCACCATCTTCGACTTTAATGCCTAGTTGTTCAACACGCTCTCTTATTTTTTGATCTCTAAGTGCTTGATACTTCTGTTTGATTTTCTCTATACGTTCCTGAACACCTACATAAGAGTCTCTTTCTTGGTTTAAAACATATTTTTCTAAATTTTTAATTTCCAATTCTTCTCGTTTTCTAAACTGTTCTATTTTTTTCTCTAAACGAATCTGTTCTAAAAATTTTTTCTGTTTTGCTGCTTGTTCTTTACGAACTTCGGCTTGTTCAAGTCGTATGAATTTTTGAAGTTCTTTTTTTCTTTCTCTCTCAAATATAACTGCTTCTTTAAGCTCTCTTTCTTTTTCTTTTTTTGCTAATTCTTTTTCTAATTTTATTTTTTTTATATTATTTATTTTTCCAATTTCCATTAATTTAACTTTTAGTTGTTTTTTTCTTTCTTTTTCTTCAGCTAAAATAATCTTAAAATTGTCTAGAGACCTAGCAATAGATTGGAAAAACCTCAGAATAAATTGGTCTAAACTAAAGTTAAATTTAAAATTAAAATTTAGTTTATCTTGAAATCTAATAATTTTAAGTATGACTTGTCGAGATCTAGGGTTGATTTTATTATTATTAATTTTTTTTTTTTTAAGAATTTTAATTTTTTTTATCTGTCTTTTTTTTTTTAGTGATTTAATTTTTTTTATTTGTCTTTTTTTCTTTGATGATCTTTTTTTTTTAATTTTAATTAAAGTCTTAGCTTTCTTTATTTTTTTAAATTTAGTATTTTTTTTTATCTTAACTTTATTTAAGTCCACTTTAGCTTTTTTATTTTTTTTTATTTTTTTTTTTTTCATTTTAAGAAACAATATTTCCAGAAGGTGTAAAATCTATTTCTTTTAATTTTTTTAGGAGTTCTGTTTTTGACTCTACTTTGAGCAAAGTTAGTGGTGGTAAAATATTTAAATATTTATTGTTCCAGTCTGAAAGAAATGAATGTAAGGCTGATATAAGTGGATATTGATCAAAAATTTGTCTAACTTTTATAAGTTTTTCGTTTGAGGCTTGTGGTTTCTTGTTTTCAAAATCATCAAAAACTTTTCGGGCTAAAGAATGTGTAACGTTAGTGACGGCTGATATGCATCCACTACAACCAAGCTCTAAACCTTTTAATAGTTTTGCTTCTGAACCAGGAAACATTTTAAAATCAGGAATTTTTAAAGACTCAAAGAGATTATAGCTTGAGTCTTTGCATCCAATAATTTGCTTTGGAAAATCTTTAACTAATTTTTTTACAGCTTCAGCACTAAATAAATAGCCGCTTAATTTTTCAAAATTATATAAAATTATTTTAATCTTTGGAAGTTTAGTTATTATTTCTGCATAAAAATTGTAAACACCTTCATCGGTATTTCCTTTATAGTAAGCTGGAGGCATAAGTAGAAAAGTTTGAAAACCAAATTCCATAGAATAACGAATAAGATCTAAGTTGTCTTTTAAAGCATTAATCCCTGATCCAATATAAAATTGATTTTTATATTTGCTGGTCGCTGTTCTAGAAATAAGATCTTTTTTTTCAGAAATAGATATTAATTGGCTCTGGCCTGTAGAACCAAAAAAAAATACTCCCTGGAGGCCATTCTTGATAGATGATTCTGCATGATTTATTGTTGCTTCGATATCAAGCGACTTATCCTCTTTAAGAATACTTAATCCTGCAGCATAAACTCCATTTTTAATCATATTTTTATTTAATTTTTTTTACTAAGTTATATTAATAAATCAACAAATATGAAAGTTTTAGTTGTACAACAAAGAATGGGGATTGGAGATATGATCATCTTCTTACCTTACGTACATGCGATTTCTAAAAAATTTCAAACACAAGTTTCACTCTTAGTTAAAAAAAACTCTAAGGCAGAAGAGCTTTGTGCCGAAGATCAACATATTAAAGAAATCATTTATTTAGACCGAAATAAAAATAATACAGGTAGACACGATGGATGGTTAGGATTTTTTAATTTACTAAAAGATATTAAAGAAAAAAAATTTGATAAAATTTTTATTTTTAACGGTTCTTTAAGATTTTTGCTGCTTGCTAAATTGTCAAAAATTAAGATGATTTATCAATACCCACTCTTTATTAAAAAAAATAATATTGTTTTGACAGCTCAAACTTTTACTAAAAAATTTACTGGAGAAAGTGTTTCCACACAACCAACTTTATATTTAGGTAAAGAAAGAATAGAAAAAACAAAAAAAAAATATAATTTTGATAATAATTTTAAACATATTTGTATTGGTTTTTCAGCAAGCGGCCCAACTAAAAGATGGGATATTAAAAAGTATATTAAATTAGCAGAAGAAATAAATAAGGTACAATTATGTAAATTTTATTTAGCCGGAGGAAAAAATGATGAAAAATTATTTAAACAATTTACAGATTCCTCGATAGGTAATAGTTGTATTTCTTTTAAAGATTTATCAATTCAAGAGACTCTACCTATTATAAAAAACTGTAATATTTATATTGGTAATGATACCGGCTGGTTGCATATTGCTTCAGCGTTAAATATAAAGTGTTTGGGTTTGTTTGTGGACAGTCCTGTTCAAGCTTACGGAAAATATTCAAAAAATATTTCAGTGATCGTCCCCGAAGGTGAGACCGAGGAAAGTACAACGCACGATACTTTAGGTAAAGATAAAATAAATTTTAAACAAGTGTTAAATAAATCTATAGCACTATTAAATTAACTAAAATCTTCTTTTACAATTCTATCTTTAGCTTCATTAACTAGTTGGCTTAATCTTTCTGTGTTCATGTCTCTATTCATGTCTGGGTGAATTTTTTTTTGTAATTTAGTTGCTGCCTTCAAAACCTCTTCTTTTTTACATCCTTTTTTTAATCCTAAAACTTTATAAGACTCTTCAATCGTAATACTGCTTGTCCTTGTACCGGAATTAGGACCAAAAGAAAATCGGCCAGAATTTCTCAAGTATTGAATTAATCTCCACAATTGGAATATTTGAAAGGTTGAAAGTCCTTTTATCTTTAACGCACTTAAAAATATTAAAGTTAACGGAAGAGATAATAAAAACTTACCCCCGTATGCCAACAAAATAGCTAATACTATGGACAAGAATAAGATAAACTTTCTTGTGCCTTGAGCTATCGCTTTACTACTAGTTTTTACGAACCAATTTAGTAGTAAATAAACTAGGACAAAAATGATGGTTCCAACTAAAAACAAATTCATATAATAATTTTTCTTTCAAATGAATATACCAAAATTACGTAAAGAACTGGCTGTAAAATCTTGTCACAATATAAGCTGGGAAGATGATTATTCTTGGGTGCATCAGGAAAACATTCTAGAAGTCTTAAAAGATGGCTCTAAGCTTCTTCCGGAAGTAAAAAAATATTTAGAAGAGGAGAATGAATATACCAAAAAACAGCTCTCTGAAACTAAACTAATGCAAAAAAAACTTTTTGATGAAATTAAAGCAAGAATTAAACTTGACGATGAAAGCTTACCCTACAAAGATAAAAATTATGAATATTGGACTAAAGTAACTAAAGAAGGGAACTATTCCAAAAAGTTAAGAAGAAAAATTGGTGATACTAAAATTGAAACTTATTGGGATGGTGACATTGAGGCAAAGAGTAAAAAATTCTTTAGCACAGGAGATGTGGCTGTTTCTCATAACGATGAATTTCTGGCTTATTCCATAGACGACAAAGGAAGTGAATACTTTACAATTTTTATAAGAAGAATATCCGACAATAAAATAATTGAAGAACCTATTACTGATACTGCCGGTGGAATTACTTGGGCTTACGATGATAAATATTTTTTTTACTCTAAGTTAGATCAGTTTCATAGACCAAGAAAAATTTTTAGGCATAAACTTGGTACAGGCATTAAAGAAGATGAATTAATTTTTGAAGAAACAGAAGATCGTTTTACATGTGGAATTGGCACAAGTTCAGATAAAAATTTCTATTTTATTTCAACTTCTGAACACACGTCTTCTGAGTATTATTATTTTAATAAAGACGAAGTAAAGCCAGAACCAAAGCTTATCTTAAAAAGAAAAGCAGGTATTGAATATTCTCTCGATAGTTGGGGTGGCTATTTTTGGATGCATACTAACCAAGATGCAAAAGATTTCAAAATTACAAGATGTAAGCATGATAATTTTAATAAATGGTCAGATTATATCCCTGCAAGAGATGAGGTTTTAATTGGTGGATTTATTTTATTAAACGACTGGATGATTAGATCAGAACGAATCGATGCCTTGCCAAAATTATTTGTTAGAAATTTAAAAACTAATACTGAAGAAGAACTTATAATTTCAAACGAAGAAATAATAAATCCTGGCATGAGCATGATACAAAAAGACAGAAACACTAGCACTATAAGAATTAGTTATGAGTCACCTAAAACACCTACTCGTATTTATGAATACAATGTTGCTACAAAAGAAAAAAAACTTGTTAAAGAATTAGAAATTCCATCAGGATATAACAGTGATGAGTATATCGTTAAACGAGTAAACTGCGAAGCTGATGATGGAAGAAAAATACCTATTACTATTACGTATCATAAAAATACAAAGTTAGATGGCTCAGCTAACCTTTTGCTTTATGGATATGGAAGCTACGGGCATACTATTTCCCCGAGTTTTTCAACTACTCGCCTAAGTTTAATAAATAGAAATATTATCTGGGCTACTGCTCACATAAGAGGTGGCATGGAACGGGGTATGAAATTTTGGGAAGAAGGAAAAATGCTGAATAAGAAAAATACTTTTAAAGACTACATTGCTTGTACAAAATTTTTAATTGATCAAAAGTACACTGGTAAAGGCAAGGTTATTGGATATGGGGGGAGTGCAGGAGGCTTATTAATGGGAGCTGTTGTTAATGAAGCTCCAGAGTTATTTTTAGGAATAATTATGGCCGTACCTTTTGTAGATTGTTTAACAACAAATTTAGACCACTCACTTCCTCTAACAGCTGGAGAATTTAATGAATTTGGTAATGCAAAAGAAAATATAGAACATTTTAAATATATTAAATCCTATTCTCCTTACCATAATATAAAAAAAATGGACTATCCTCATATTCTAATTACAACAAGTTTGTCAGATAATAGGGTTCTCTTTGATGAGCCTACTAAATTTACTGCAAAACTCAGAGATGTAAAGACAGACAATAATTTATTGCTTCTCAAATGTGAAATGGATGCGGGTCATGGCGGTAAATCCGGTAGAGATGCTGCTATAGAAGAGGTGGCATTTGATTACGCATTTGCTCTAAAAATAACAGATAAATTAAATATCTAAAATTTTAAAGATGAAACCTGCGAAAACTACATATCTCCGCAAGTATCTTAATTTTTATTGTCCTGGCGCTTTATAATTACCAGTTAATTCACCTGCTTTTTTAGCAGCGCCAGTTAAATCCATTGCTTCAAGTGCTGTAAGATCTCTAACCGCACCTGATGACTCAACAGCCAATTTAATAGCAGCAAAAGTATCAAAATTTGGTACTTCAGCTACCACTATAAAATCATAAGTTCCTCTAACAATATCCATAGAGAGCATTTTACCACCAGCTGCAGCTGTTAACTTTTCTACTGCTGCTCTTCTGTCGGTAGTTGGCTCTTTAAGGAAACCAAGATATGCTTTTTCAGTATATTTTCCCATAATGTACATTTTTGTCATTCTATTTACCTCCTTCTTAATTTCAATTATTATACGTAAATTTTATCAGCCAGGCCATAACAAAGTATTGCGCTCATAATTGTAAAAGCTAACGGACCATATATCGGCTCCATCCCAGTTTTCTTACTTATTCCAGTTTTATCTACTTTAATTGAATAATAATTACATAAAAATATACATAAATTATTAATAAAAACTATATTGAAAAAAGCCCAAGTTGCATTCAATCCTTCGGGTCTCACAAATCCCACATAAATAGACATCAAGAATACAGCAAGCAGAAAAGCACCTGCAAATCTTACTGCTACCGCCCCAGATTTATCAATTCCAAATTTTTTCATAAATCCTTTTGTACCCATAATTGTTTGGAAGGCGTACATTCCTGTTCCAGCAAAATGAACTAAATAAATTATTAAATAAAAAATATTATTAAATTTCTCTATCATTATTAAACTCCTTTTATTATAATTCCATTAGACTCTGAGTTTGCTAATCGAATTGATTTGATAGGTTTATATTCCTCAGAATGATACCAATCAAGTGCTTTTTCATAAGTTAGAAATTTAATAACTACTGTTCGCGAATACTTCCACTCACCTTCCATAACTTGATATTCGCCACCTCTAACTAAATATTCTCCACCAAATTTTTTTATGATAATACCTATCTTAGCAACATATTCTTTGTAGCCTTCGGAATCTTTAATGTTTATGTTAAATATTACGTAACCAGTCATTTTATAAATGAGCTTATTTCAATATTAGAGAGTTTAATCAATTGTTTTTTGCGCTCGATAGGTATGTATTCTTTTAAAGATGGTCCCAAAAATACTTAGCTAAATTAACTTTAGTTAAACTATAATGTGTGGCTAATCCAGTTGGACTTGTAACGTTTATGTCACCAATTAATTTACCTTGAATAAAATCGATCCCAGCAAAATAGATATTCTGATGTTTTAACAATATAGCTACCTGTTTACTTATTTTCATTTCTTGTTTTGTTAATTTGCTAATTTCTGCAACAGCGCCTTTGCTCATGTTAGATAGTATACTTCCTTTCTTGGGAACTCTTGTAATTGAACCCTTAACCTTACCGTTAATTATAAAAACTCTTTTATCCCCTTTTGATATTTTAGATAGAAATTTTTGAAAAATAATATGATTATGTTTTTTAATGTATTTTTTAATAATTCTACTATTAAAGCTATTTAAAAGTAAGACTTCGTTCCCGCTGTAACTATTTATAGGTTTAACTATTACTTTTTTATTTGTTTTGAAAAAATCTTTAATTACTTCTAGATTTTCACTAATTAAAGTTGATGGCATATATTTTGTTAAGCGGATTGAAAACAGCTTTTCTGGAACCTCTCTGATAGATTTAGGATGATTTATAATTTTAACCTTTTTTGCTAAATGCTCTAAAATAAAAGTGGTGTTAATATACTGTTGATTAAAAGGCGGTTCGTTTCTTATCAATAAAACTTTTGCTTTAGATAAATTAAAATTTAATTTCTTAATAATTTTATAAAACTTATTAGTTTCTCCAAAAAATGTTAATTGGAAACATTTTGCGGTAACTTTTCCATCTATAAAACTTAAGTTTTGTGGTTCATAATAATAAATTTGATAGTCTCTCTTTTGAGCCTCTAAAGCTAAAAATAAAGTTGTGTCTGTTTCAGCATTAACTTTATTTAAACTAGAGCCCTGAATAGCTAAAATCTTCTTTGGCATTATTAAAAAAATCTAAGTTTCCCTGTTTGTTAAATTGTTCTAACAATAACTGAGCTCGGTTAGTTTTTCTATCAATGATATCCTCTATATGTTTTAGGTATATCGTCTCATCTTTGTTGCTAGAATTCATTTCTTTTCTTTTGTTTAGTCCCTTTTTTGCTAAATCTAAAAATATTTTACCCCAATCATGTAGTTTCCTGCCTTTTAGTTCTGTGTCTAATCCTTGTTTGGGAGATTTTAAATATGCTTCCATTACCTCATTTTTTGTCCATGACTTAATTACTTCATAAGTTTCATCTAATGCTCCGTAAAGTAGACCTGTAAAAAAAGCAGGACCGTTACAAATACACCCCCAATCACAAGTATCTATCGATCTAATTTCTATAAATTGTTTTAATCTAACTTCAGTAAATATAGTTGCTAGGTGTGTTTCAAAATCTTTAATAGTTGCTTTAATTCCTTTAAGTGGAAGAAAATTTCCTTCCATAAAATCTTTAAATGTTTGACCATTGGGCTTGATATATCTTCCATCGTGTATAACAAAAAGTAGTGAATAATTAATCACATGGTCTAAATATTTTTCAAAATTTAAATCTTCAAAAGTGATTGGCATAATTCCACCTCGTGCAGTGTTCTGCCAAACTTTATTTCTATATGAAAGATAACCGGTAAATTTCTTATTTGCAAAAGGAGAATTTGCAAAAAGAGCAATAGTTAATGGAACTAGATAATTTCCAACTTTAAATTTTTTTTCAAAATCTTTTTCTGAGGTGTAATCGTAGTTAATTTGAATACCTGATGTTTGGTACATCATTTGTAAACTTAGTTCTCCACCTTTTGGCATCTCTTTAGTCATAATTTGGTAACGCTCTTTAGGATTCTGAGGCACTTCATTTAAATTATTAAACGGATCAAAACCTATTGAAGCTGTATTTATACCCAAACCTTTAGATGCAGATTTAATTTCATTAAAATGTGTTGAACTTTCACTACAAACTAAATGAATATTTTTTAATGGAGCTCCTGAAAGCTCATATTGCAAACCTGGTTCTGTAGTTATTTGTTGCTTGCCTCTTTTGAGACCTATAATATTTTCTTGTTCATAAATGGATTCCCAACCAAAAACTTCTAAGTTTTTAAAAATTTTTTTTATTTGTTCGTAATTAACTCTTTTTTTCTCTTTTCCGCTAAACAAAAATTTTTCATGCTCAACTCCGATAAGTAATTGTTCTTTTTTTTTGATTCCTTGTTTAAAATAATTTATTAATTGACTCTTAAATTGTATGATAGACATTCATTAAAAACAGTTTTTACTGCTAAAGCCTAATACCACATTGTTTTGATTTATTTCAAATTTTCTTTCACACTTAATTTTTAGTTTTTGACTTACATAGACATAATATCTGCTTCTCGAATTGCCAAAATCAATACGGTCAGGTTTCCCTAGAGTAGAAGTTAGTTTGGACTCAGTTTTACCTATCCATTTACTTAACTCTTGCTCTTCTTTTTTTGTAGCTTCATCAACTTTTGTGCTAATTGTTTGACAGCCTAAAAGGCTTGATGCAAATAAGGTTAAAACTAATATCTTATAAAATTTTTTCATTTTCAACTGACTGTAGAATATAGCTTAATGTTATAAACAGATACGTGTTCTTTTGCTTACAATTTGTGATTTTTAATAAGATTTTTAATTAAATTACGTTATTTTGCATCAACAAGGAGATTTTAATGTTTGAAAAATATTTCGACTATAAAAAAAATAAAACGACTTATAAAACTGAAGTGTTGGCTGGAACAACTACGTTCTTAACAATGGCTTACATAATGTTTTTAAATCCTTTTATACTTTCTGGCGAATTCGCTGGAACTGAAAAAGGATTTTTTGATTTTGGTGCGGTATTTACCGCAACAATAGTAGCGACTGCAGTAGCTTGTTTCATTATGGGCTTTTACGGAAAGACTTGGCCAATTGGTCTAGCACCCGGTATGGGTATTAACGCCTTTGTCGCTTTTGGAGTTGTTGGTGCAATGGGTTACACACCTCAAGAGGCTTTAGGTGCTGTTCTAGTGGCAGGAGTGTTATTTTTAATAATATCTTTAACACCAATTAGAGCTTGGTTAATTAATTCGATTCCTAGAAGTTTAAAACTAGGTATTGGAGCGGGTATTGGTTTGTTCTTAGCAATCATCGGATTGCAAATTATGGGTGTTGTTGTAGACAACCCTGCAACTTTGGTTTCTATCGGTGACATGAAAAACCCGCTAGTTCTTTTAGCCTGTCTTGCTTTTGTAAGCATGGTAGTTTTAGAAGTATTAAAAGTTAAGGGTAATATCATTATTGGAATACTAGTTTTTAGTATTATTGCTTGGGCTACTGGATTAGCTAAATTTAATGGTGTAATCAGTGCGCCACCATCAATGACTTATCTATTTGATTTTGATCTTGGTGCTGCTTTTACTGCTGGTATGTCCACGGTAATCTTTACTTTATTGTTTATCGATTTTTTTGATACGACAGGTACATTAACATCTGTAGCTAACGTAGCTGGAAAAGTTGGAAAAGATGGAAAAATAAAAGATATACATAAAGCTATGATGGCTGACAGTATTGGTACAGTTGCTGGTTCTTTAATGGGCACAACAACAGTAACTAGCTATGTTGAATCCGCTGCGGGAGTAAAAGAAGGTGGAAGAACAGGAATGACTTCAGTTGTTATAGGAGTTTTATTCTTAGCTTGTTTATTCTTATCTCCTCTTGCTACTAGCTTACCTAAAGAAATTGACGGTGCTGCTTTACTTTTTGTATCAGTTTTATTTGTAAGAAATATTACAGATATTAAATGGGATGATATATCTGAGTCAGCTCCTGCAGTATTAGCAATGATAGCTATGCCACTTACTTATAGTATAAGTAATGGTATTGCTTTATCTTTTATTGCATATGCTCTAATTAAAATTTTTACAGGGAAATTCAGTTCCACTTCTCCTGCAATATGGGTTATTGCTGCATTGAGTGTTGCTAGTTTTTATGTTGCTTAAAAATTAAATTTTAAGGGCCGGTGAAAGCTGGCCCTTATTAAATCTTAATAAAAAATTATTCTCTCTTCTCAAAGTACAGAAAATTTAATAAT
>Ga0307488_10004371_pt1 | contig 11778 bp, 15 predicted proteins | sample SB02metaG_FD_202248 | JGI IMG/M metagenome (GOLD analysis project Ga0307488, IMG submission 202248) | Sea-ice brine microbial communities from Beaufort Sea near Barrow, Alaska, United States - SB 0.2 | ecosystem: Environmental > Aquatic > Marine > Coastal | place: USA: Alaska | collected...
ATTTATTATTAATCGAAAAAGGGTTCATTAATGGCAGATGACCATTTTTGATAGTTTATCTGAAATTTAACTTTTTCTATTTTTTTATTACGTAAATTTTTAGTCTTTATATCTGTACCTGAATACAGTACGTCACTTAATCTTCGCGTGTAATCTTTATGAACGAAATATTCATATGATGTGTCCGTAGATGTTGCTTTAAAATAATCATCATATTCATAAGAAAATTTAGTCAAATAATCTCGAATGACTAAATCTCTTTTTCTCTTTGCCAAACAAATTCTCCATCTTGTTTGTATAAGAATAGTAGCACGTTTTCGCATATGATTATTCTTAATATAGTTAGACTTTTTAATAAATTTTAAAAATATTTCAGAATGCGAGTCTTCCAGGGTTTTAATATCTTTGAAAAATATTTTTGATATATCAAAACCCAAGTCATCTAGATGTTCTGGTAAATTAGTCAAATATTTCTTTGATAAAAATAGTCTCCAAACCATATTATCATCACAAATTTTATTCATTAATTTACTTGTTGTCTTAAGTGTAAAAATATCCAATGGTTTAAGATACACTAAAATTTCAGAAACTACCATATCAAATGGAAGTATTTCAAATGAAGCACTCTTATATGATTTAGCACAATTTCTACAATATTTTTTACCACAGCATATTGCTCTCATATTTTTACAATCTAAGCAAAATGGTAGTTGTCGATGAGTTTTTGTTACTTCATATATTTCCGAATCCCATTTAAGAATTACACATCTCATTTTTCGTGTTTTGAAAACTTTATTAAGAATTTTATACGAATGATAACAATCATCAAAATCTTTGAATTGAATATATACTTTTCCGAATGTTACAAAATCATCATCAAATGTTGTTCGAATTGGAATATCCATTGAAATTGGATTCAAATCTAGTTTTATCAAATTATCATACATAGATTTAAATTGTGTATCATATGTTGATTTATCTACAATGTTAATATTATCGATTTTAAGAATATTATTAACATTACAATATAATTTTTTCATTGTCTTGAAATGCTATTTTTATAAATTATATGTTTTAAATTATTTTAATCATTTTTAATTATTTTTAATCATTTTAATCATTTCTTTATAAATCTATAATAGTCTAAAGAAATTTTTCTGAATCAATTGAATCAAATTAACATATGATTGATTTTTCGTTCGACAATGATTGCCAATATAATTATCAAATATATCCCTTATTTCACAGTCATTTTCAAATGCTTTAAATTTACAGTCAGTAATTTTATCTTGTTCGTACAACATTCTAGAATTATTTGTGTCATAAATCTTTGTCTTTATAAAATCTGAATATATATTTTCATCATATTTATCCATTATTTAAGTTATTATATAGTTTTAAATTTTAATATCAATTTTTAATATTAAAGGTTATACGTGAACAAATTCCCATTAGACCAAATATCTTGAAATTCCTTGCGATTATCATTCATTGGTTTGTCCTGTGCCATAACTTTACTATGAATTTCATAGAATCTAGTTGTTTGAGATTCTAAATTAATATCTGAGGGAATCGACATTTTCATTTTAAGATGAAATTCGATAAAATTAATTAGAATACACCATTCCTCCCAGGGTTTACTAATAATATCACTTTTGCGAATAATCTCTTGTTCTTTCATCTTAACAAAATAATAATCTCCATTGTCGAACAGGCATAGATTGATTTTATGAAAAAAACGGAGGTGCTTAACCAGATGTATGGAACTTTTGCCTACTTTCTTAAAATCACTAATCTTCATAGATAGAAGGTCCTTATTTTTTCGATTTCCGTAAGACTGATTAATTGATAATAACTTTTCTTTAGCAATCACAATTTGCATATCATTACACAATGAAACAATATTATCACAGAAAATTTCTTCAGAAGTATAATATTCATAGATTTTCAATTTTTCATAGTGTTCATCCCGTTGTGTTTTACGCTGTTCGATTATTTTTTTACACTTAAGGTTTGATTTATTAATTTGACTGTCTCGGTCTTCATCTTTAACAAGCGAAGACATATTCCATAGTTCATCAATAGCTTCATCAATAGATGATCTAAAATAATTACTATTTTCTAGATCTTTTCGAGTATTATACAAGATACTGAATATATTAGTCTCTTGGCATAGTCGTTTAAATTGGTTAAGTTGAGGACCTTTATCTGTAAAACTATTATAATAATAACTATTAATAATTTTTAGGTTTTCCTCTAGATTTACTATAAACATATGCTTACTTGAAGACGCTCCCCAAAAACCTGATTCTCGAATAACTACTTCATCCATCATATTGTGATTACTCAGAGTCGAAATATGCAGTTTAATATTTTTAAAATGACATAAATGTTCAATATTGCTCCCGATTTCCTTACAATATCGTTTGATAATATCTTCATTTGTAGAATCCGATATCTTGGTAACTTCTTTATTAATTAATTCAACTATATCAAGTGAAATCATAGTATTTTTACAAAAATTTAGAATCGAAAGACGCTTAATAAACTCATTCGCCCAATGAGTTTTAATTACAAATGGTATTTTATATGATACTTCATATAATGTCATATGTGTTGATATATACAGATTAGCACATATAAATCATTTTTTAATATATGTTATACCGTATATGTTATGCCGTGATAGACATTTTCCAAAATCCAAGCCATCCAATCTAAATAATCTTCTAGTTCTTCATCATTTAAGAAAAAGAGCATTTCGTGTATTTGATACGTCTCTGCTAAAAACAACTCATAGTCATTAAATTCATGAATATCATTCATATTTATTATAATATACTAGCATTTAAATCTTTTAATATAATATAGATATGCCGAATTTTTCTTATATGACAGAATTAGTGCCAAAAAGCATTACATTAACCGATGAAAAAATATTACTTAGTGATCAAGCAATAGTTAATATTTTAAAGACACAGAATCCGCCATTATTTTTAAGAATAGTTGATTTTTATGCACAACTTAAAATAGCGAATCAGCGAACAAGTGAAGGTAAAGAGACATGTAATGTTAAGGTAAGATGGGAAACACAGGGAAATCATACTATACTTCCGGTTGGATGTCTTCAAATAAGATATTTATTATCAATTATAAATGTGAATAATCCATTTGGTAGGGTAGTTGAATTATCAGCTCGTTATCTTCAGGATCTTAAATTCTATAATAATTCCTCAAAGACAGGATTTTCTTATAAAAAGAAATTTACTTAATTTTAAACACCATAAAAAATATAATTAAATGTTTTTTGAGTAAAATATATTATTTGATTTAATATATTTTTATTATATTCATTTTGTTTATTCATATTAGAATTAATTAATATAGTATTTTGATATATAGTTTCCATCTTAGAATTTATAGATATTAAATGATTTTCTATAAAATACATTTTTTGTTTTAATTCTTTAATTTCATTATTTAAAATATCTAAATCAGAATTATGTAAAACAATATTCATATCCATTGTTTTACATAATAATATATTATAAAAATAATATATTTATTAATTGATTAAATATAAATAATTTTAATGTTAAATAATTAATTGTAATTTCTTCACCCTTTTTAATATCTCTTATAGCGTATAATGACTGATATATATTACCTTTAAAATATTTAAACGATTTTTTATAATATGCGTTATGTTTATAATCGTGATTTAGAAAAATATCCCAATAATCAAACATTATATAATCTCCAATGTGTGTATCACAGTGAACATTTTTAATAACCCTGCGTTTTCCATATTGTGTTATTACATATATTTGTTTATTTTTATGAAAAAATCTAATAGGTGTTTCATATATTAAATCATTTTTCTTAATATCTTTTATTGATATTAATCCATATCCTTTATTTTTGATTCGTTTAATTTTAATATCCTTTGGTAAATTTAAACGAATATTTGTATTAGTTAATTCTAATTTTTTAATTAATTCTAATTTATTAGAAATTAAGAATATATTTAAAAAATTATAATCTTTATTAAAATCAAGTGTTAAATAAAGATTATGAGTGGTATATATTATTTTTAAAAATAATATTAAAAATAATATAATTATTTTTAATATTATTTTTAATATTCTTTTCATTATATTTATTATTATTTATTTTAATTGTTTATTTTAATTGTTTATTTTAATTGTTTATTTTAATTGTTTATTTTATTTTTCTTTTTATTATTATTTATTTTTATTAGTATTAAATATATAATAAATATATATGTTCACTGAAGATACAATACAAAGACTAAAAGTAGGTGGTATTTTTTTATTACAATTATATAAAATTACTACTGGAACTTTACTATCTTTATTTGTTCCGCAGAAATGCGAAGATAATCAGGTTTGTTCAATAAGTGATAATTTAAATAATACTGAAACTTATCATAAAATGGTCATGTATGTGAATTTTTCATCAATGTTTATATTTTTAAGTTATTATTTAGTTGAATTATATCGTGAAGAGTGGTGTGTTAAATATTTAGATATTGATAATAATTATTCCGACAATCACTTAAAAAATATTATAGATAGAATACCTAAATTAAATAAAAAAATGGATGATTTAAATAAATTATATTATCATTTATTTAATTTAAATTGTTCTATTTATGTTATCAACTTAGGATTATCTGTTAAATTATTAAATGATAATTATCATAGTTCAGCAACTATATCTAGTTTTGTAAGTTTTGTTCTATTAGTTCTGATGAAACTATATAATTCATATGGTGTAACACGTGTTTCTATTAAAGATGATAAAATGACAAGTGCTTATATGACAGAATTTGTATCATATAATGTTTTTGATAAAGATTATATTCAAAAGCATAATTTAGATGAAGATGAAATAAATAATACATCTACTTCAGATGAAGAAACAAATGATAAAGGGACAAATACTGAAAATATGAAGTCAGAAGATATTATTAAACCGGATGATATTAAGATAAACACTGAAGAAATAATGCCTTAACTATAAATAATAAATATAATTCTTTTTTAGAAAGATAAATTATTAATACTTTTAATAATAGTATTATAATAAATATTCCTTTGTTTTCTTCACTATCAATTTATATCCTTGATGTGTAACTTTTATATTATCTCGAAACATATCGACAAATGAATCAGCTGCCATTTTTGGTCTCTCATAATCATGTGGCATTTTATCCCATTCATAATCATCAAATACAATAAATCCACCCACTTTTAACACCTTAAATGATAATATAGCATCACAAATAACATTACGGGCATCATGAGATGCATCGATATAAATTAAATCAAAAATCGGTTTTTTTTCTTTCTTTAGAAAAGTTAAGAAGAAATCAGTAGTTGTATTTTTAAATACTTTGATTCTTTTTGGATGTTTTGATTTTTTAATATTATTATGAAACGATTTTTCAATATCATTTTTAAATGTTTTTTTCACATTATTAAAATTATTTTTATATTCAACTGACCCTTCCCATGTATCAACACAATATAAACGACTATATTGATTGTCTAATAAATTATCAGAAAACCATTTGCTCATTTCACCTCGATAACATCCCAATTCTAATATTTTGTTATTTTTTTTACTCATAAATCCAAATCTTTCTTTCCATCTTTTTTGATGTCCTGACATATACTTTAAATTAATAATATAATTATATTAATATAAAAATATTATTAATATAATTATATTATTATCATATGAATTTCATATGGTAAAAGGAGTGATCCATATCGGGCTCGAACCGATGACCTTCTGTTTAGAAGACAGACGCTCTATCCAGCTGAGCTAATGGACCTTACTCCTATTAATATAATGAAAAATACCTTTAAATAGATTAAATAAATATTTTAAAATATTATTTTAAAAATAATATTATTTACAAGGATTACAATTTCATTTTAATTTTAAAAGATATTGTAATCCTTGTAAATAAGAATCCGCTAAATCATCTTTCTTTTTATGTTCTTTAAAAAATTCCAAATAATTAATTTCTTCATTATCTTCTTCATTATCTTCTTCATTGTCTTCACTATTGTCTTCACTATTTTCATTTTCATTTTCTAATATATCTTGTGTTACTAATATTGCAAGTTTCTTTGCGTTATTATAAGAAGATTTTGTTGTAGGTTTTTCAATATTATCATTGTTTTTACAATATTCATTACAATATTTATTCTTTTGAGTAGCTGAAATCATTTGTATATGTTCAATATTTTTAGGCTCTGTTGAGTAACCATTAATTAAAAAATAACTAAAAATAATCATTTGAATAGATTTCATTGTAGGATTTTTTAAAGATGGTTGATTTTCTAATAATACATTATCTAATTTACTATAATTCGCGAATCTATTATTTAATTCATTCACTAATTTATACCCAATATAAATTAAGTCTTCCTTCTTTTTTTTTTTCTTCTTTTGTTCTTTAAAATTATTTGAGTTTTCTAAATTTTTATGATGACTTTTACAATAACCAATGCTTTTGTCTTTAGACAAGAAAATGCCTTTTCTTGAACAATTATTTCCATTCTTACATTTACCCAAGCATATGATTATTGGTATTTCATCTTCTAAATTAATTACATTCCATTCTTTTATTATTATTTTATCATCTTGTTTTTCAAGAAAACAATAAGATAAATTCTTAATACCAATATCCCATGATAATATTTTCATTAATAAAAATTACATATAAATCATTCTTTATATGTAATTTTTATTAATGAAAATATTAAGAGATTTTTAGATTAAAAGATTATCAGATTAAAAGATTATCATATTAAAAAATTTTTAGATTAAAAGATTTTTTTTTTATTGATTTTTATTTTATTGATTCTTATGCTTATTTATAAAATTTTTAACTTTATTATTATTATTATTATTATTATTATTATTATTATTATTATTATTATTGTTGTTATTAAAATAATATTCGAAATTTTTGAAAAAATTAGACATTGAGGAAGTATTTATATTTTTTGTATATGTTTCTAAATCTATGGTATTTGAACAAATGAAAAATACTACTATAATAAATAAAACACTTATAACATTTTGTAATATATTTGAAACATGTGTTTTTAACGAAAATTTATTTTGTTCCAATAATAATTGTTCAGTTGTCTGTTCAATTTTGGTTTTTAAATGTGTATTATTGTCAATAATATCCTTATTTATTTTATGTAATTTATTATCTATTACTGGTATGTTTTGTAAATTGTTTTTCATAATATCACTATTATAAACATTTTGACCACCGTCAACTAGACTATCATTTAATATGGTATCTAATTTAGACTTTGAAAAAATTACACTATCAGATTCATTAGTTGAAAATAACTTTGAAGATGCTAAATGCTCGTCATTAGTAAAGTGCTCTTTAATAATAGACGAATCAAATTTATGTTTTAAATATAATGGAATGCCATCCTCTATTTTTTTATCCGTATTGTTATCTTTATGTATGTTGTTTTTTTTATGCATGTAGTGTTTTTTATACATGTTGTTTGTTTTATGCCTATTTATCAAATTTTTTAATGCACATCTTTCAAAACCATCAAATATCATACATGTGCCATCTGTGTCTCCATTACCTCCTTTAAGATAAGCGAAACTATTTACGTGTTTACTTGGATAATCATAAAGAGCTTGTTTACAATCATCATTTGTTTTACTTGGTTTTGTATCTGCTTTACAAATAGTGTCATTCATTTTATTCAAATTATTCTTAGTTATTTTACCAACTTTAAGAATCGCAAAATTGTGATTTACTGAATTTTTATTATCTTTATTTGTAATAATATTTTCTTTGTTTATATCTATAGTTTTAAAAGAATTCTGATGTGAAGTATTAATTCCATTAGTATCTAAATAAAATCGTTTTGTTTTTTTTAATATTTCACCAGTTGTATATGGATTCAGAATTATATTAGTATTCTTTTTTTTTGTTAATTTTTTTTGTTCTTCAAAAACTTTATTTAATAAATAGTTTTTGGATATTAAACATTTATTATTTATATTTTTATCTTCACTACAAAATTGTGGACTCTTCCAGTTTTTTAATAAATTATCATCTTTTTTTAATTCTCCCTCTATTTTTTTTAATTCATTGTCTTTTTCTATAATTTCCAGTCTTATTTTTTTTTTTCTCTTTTGTTCTGCGGTTTCCATTAGATCTCCATAAATACTACCAATATTTCCACTTTTTAAATCGCTAAGCACATTACTAATACCGCTGAATGGATTCCAATGTTCTGTATTCATATATATGTATTTACAAGATTTTATTTGCTAAATTTAAAATGAACGATTGTCATTACTAAAATAATAAGAATTATAAAAACAAACATTGTATAAATTCTTTTATTTTTTATATCATTTTTATGTAAATTTACAGTAAGCATTCTTTGTCGTGTTAGTAATATTTTATTTAATTTTTCATTTTCATCTTCATTATTTTCAACTTGAGTCATTGAAGTATCACTTGTACAATCACCATTTTCCCATTTACAATAAGGCAATGCGTTACAAGACGCATTACTTGTAGCAGAACAGGTAGGATTAAATTGTGTAGGATAATTTGTTACTTCAGCATATCCAGTTTTTATTTGTTCTAAATTATTCAGTGTTGTCATATTATATAATTAATATATAAAAAAATGATTTATTTAAATAATAAAACTATTTATAAGATTATAATGAACGAACTAATAATTTTATGGCTACAAAAAATAGCCGATGATTATAATTTAAATGAATCAAAAACCGCATTCCAAATAAATGCTATTTATAAAGCAATTGAATCAATTAAACAACACGATAGTAAAATAACAAACAAAAAAGAAGCCAAAAAGATTAAAGGAATCGGTCCTAGTATTGCTCAAAAAATTAAGATTATTTTAGATACAGGAGAATATCCTTTAGAATTTGTAAATAAGAAAGTGAATACCATTCAAGTAGAATCTCCAATAGAGAACTTAAAAAAAATAACAGGTTTAGGTCCGGCTAAGGCTAAGAAATTAGTAGAAAAAGGCATTCTTAATATTGATATGTTAAGAGATGCGATTGATAAAAAGACAATAAAAGTTACAGATCACATAATAATTGGAACTAAATATTATAATGATTTTAATGAAAGAATTCCAAGAGATGAAGTTGATAAATTCAACTTATATTTTAATAAAGTATTTAATAAAATAAACTTAATTTATCAAATATGTGGATCTTATCGACGAGGAAAAGAAACATGTGGAGATATGGATATTTTAGTATCTAGTCCAGAATTAAATACAGATGAATCAATCCAAGAAACAAATATAATGAGTATAATTATTAAGGCTCTTAAAGATAGTAAAATATTAGTTGAAGATGGAACTTTAACACCAGATGCCATTAAAAAATTTATGGGTACTTGTAGATTACCAATTAAGGGTGCTTTGGCCAGACGCTTGGATATACGTATTATTAAGTTTGATTCTTATCCAACTGCTCTCATGTATTTTACAGGGTCAAAAGAAAACAATTTAAGACTTAGAAATAAAGCAATTGAAATGGAAATGATGTTAAATGAATATGGATTATTTACGAAAAATAAAGAAAGAATTCCTATATCTTCTGAAGAAGATATATTTGAAGTATTAAAAGAGGAGTATCTCGATCCGACTAAACGATAATTATTCATTTTCCACAAAAGTTGTAAGTCATCCATGTTGGTGTCGCACATTGGCCTGTTTAGTTTTTGGTTTTTGCTTGACTTTTGGCTTCTTATTCAATTTATTTATACTAAAAATTATTAGATAATTGAATATTATTCAGTTGTATTTCATTTATTTTTTGCACCTTAGTTCTAATTCCTTTTTCTGTAAAATATATTTTATACATACTCATATTACTCCAATTTATTATTAAACTTATAACTATTAATAATATATTAAACAAATATGTATCATAATTTTCTTTTTCCCACTTAAAATGCCCACCAAGAATAATAAGTATTATTATAGATATTATAACCCAGGGAATAAACAATCCTAAATAATAAGATGTATTACTAAATTTTCCATATTTATAAATTAAAATTCCAGATAGAAACATAATTAATAAATAAACACTAAAATTATCATAGAAATATTGACGTTTATGTTTATCTATATCAGATTTAATATTTTCTGATGTTCCAGATATTTTATCGTTAAAAAATTTACATTTTTCTTGTTTATGTGAATTTGTTTCATTTAGTTCTCCTACTATTTGAGTATTAGGATTATTTGAATCATTAACTTCACAAATTAATCTATTTTCTTCATCTGAAACATCTATACAAGATATACATTTATTAAATTTATCATTTTGTTTTTTACCTGCTTCATCACATTGTTCTTGTTTCTTTTTTATTTCACTATTAATTATTGTTTCATCCGCATTTGGATTAATCTCTTTTATATGTCTCTTTATAACTTCTTCAGCTTGTTTATTTAGAACACATTTTATACTTAATGAATTTAATTTATCTTTAATACCATATATAAAATATCGAATTATTAGATAACATATAGAAGCTGTTAATCCAAAAAATATTAGAACACGATTATTTGTCTGTTTTAATTTATCAGTTCTATTTCCTAATTTTTTTCTAATCTGTTCTGTTTTATTCGAAGTAGCTCCGTTTTCTATAATTTTATTTAATTTCAAAGTGTCTTCGGAGAAAGTAAATACTTCCTTAATGAATTCAGGAATATTTAAATCACATTTAGTATAGATTATTATGATTGAATATATAATAATTAATATTGGTGGATAAATGTATAAGAAATCATATAAATTTGAGAAAATATTTTCTGACATATAAATTTAATATATATTATTCTACAACTATTCTACAACTATTCTATAATAAATACCTTGACTAGATGTGCTATTCACATCTACCATGCTTGTTCTTATAAATTTAAATATTTGTCCCGATTTCGCATTAAAATATCTCGAAACTGCGTCTTTTAAATTAATTTTAGGAAGTTCTTCTTCTTTCCATTTTCTATCTTTTAATAATTTAGCAGTATCCTCATTATTATATAAAATTATTTCGTCCGGTTGTAATACATGTTTTAAAATATTTATCTGTAATTTATCAATTACAAATAATTGTATATCCATATTAAATATATTATTAACTTCATTAATATGATTTAATGTTTGAGAATCAGAAGTCAAAAATAAATAATTATCATATTGATTCTCTTCAACTATGATTTTAATTTTATTAATTAAATCTTTTTTTGTTATTTTTGATTCTTTAAAAATAGAAAAATATATTTTACTTTTATTTATTTTATGATCAAATATATACATAAACTCATCTGATTCTTCATATTTTTTTGAAAATATATCAATTGATAAAATTTCATTATCAATTACTTCATATCCTCTCTCTTTTAACATATCAATTACATTTAAATATGCTTGAAAAGTTTCTTTTATTAATAGAATGTCTTTATTAAGATTATTCATATATATTAATATTATTTAATTTATCTATAAATAAATTCATTTTTTATAATTTTGAAAGTAAATATTTTAAAAGTATTTATATTTATTAAATTAAATAATTATAAATTTTTTCAGATAATTTAGGACCAATTTTATTTTTCTCTATAATAAGATTTTTTAATAGATTTTTTTTATCATTTTCATTCTCTAATGTTTGATATTTTA
>Ga0307488_10004372_pt1 | contig 11777 bp, 17 predicted proteins | sample SB02metaG_FD_202248 | JGI IMG/M metagenome (GOLD analysis project Ga0307488, IMG submission 202248) | Sea-ice brine microbial communities from Beaufort Sea near Barrow, Alaska, United States - SB 0.2 | ecosystem: Environmental > Aquatic > Marine > Coastal | place: USA: Alaska | collected...
GCAAAAGGTTTCCAAGGTACTACAGGAGCTCAAGGTGCAACAGGTGCTCAAGGTGCAAAAGGTAATCAAGGAGCTCAGGGTAATACTGGAGCTCAGGGTAATACTGGAGCTCAAGGTGCAAAAGGTAATCAAGGAGCTCAGGGTAATACTGGAGCTCAAGGTGCAACAGGTTCTCAAGGAGCTCAAGGTGCAAAAGGTTCTCAAGGAGCTCAAGGTGCAAAAGGTAATCAAGGAGCTCAGGGTACACCAGGTTCGGCAACAATAACAGGAACAACTAGTAATGGTATTACAACTTTTGTTAGTGGTACTACAATTGCAGTTGAAGCAAAACATACGATAGTACCTGGTGTTAGTATTGATGAGTTAAGGCTATCTGGCTCTGCCGTTATTGCTTTAAATAAAGGTCCAATTGCAAATGGAGGTTCAGGTATTAGCATAACGCTAGGTAGTACTACAGTTATTCAATATAAAGTACTACATCTAAATACACTTGGAGCTTGGACCGATGCCAACGCAGAGGAAGAATCAACTTCTTCAGGAATGCTTGGATATTCTCTAGGGACTTCTACAGCCACAAACGGTGTAATGTTACAAGGAATAGTATATAAAGCATCCCATGGATTTACTATTGGTGCCCCACTTTTCCTATCAACTACAGGTGGAGTAATGAGTAATACCGCCCCAACAGGAGGTGGTGAAATTATTAGAGTTGTAGGATATGCTATTGCTGGAAATCAGATTTATTTTGATCCAGATAAAACGTGGGTTGAAAAGGCTGCACCATAAAAATATATAATAAAAATAAATATAATGTATACATCTCAAATTTTATCATTTAGTGAAAATAAAATAACATATACAGATAACGATGCTAACATTGACTGGGAGGTAATGATGGATTGGGAAGATCCTTTAATGTCGGCTTCAGCAGATTATGTATGTGAAGGTGGGGGAGACATTCTTGAAATAGGATTTGGTATGGGTATATCAGCTACGTATATTCAATCACACACCATTAATTCACATACTATTATAGAAAATCATCCACAAATAATATCAAAGGCTTATGTATGGGCGGCAGATAAACCAAACGTAACTATAATAGAAGGTAGTTGGTATGGTGTAAAAGATACTTTAAGTACTTATGATGGTTTATTTATGGATACTTATGGTGATCAAGATATGGATAAATTTTCTACAGTTTTACCATCATTAATGAAAGCAGGAGGAAGGGCAACATGGTGGAATTCAATGATAGGATCAGAAAATTATTATGGTATTTCAGATGTGGTATATGATATATATGAAGTTGCACCTCCAATAAATAACTATTTTAATTATAGTCAATATTACTTACCTAAAAAACAGTTTTAAGATATGCCTACAGTTACTCTAACAACAGCTAAATCAGCAATGGCCGGAATGAATAATGGTACTAATTATTCAACTATGAGAACCAACGCCGATTCAGACTTTGCAACCCTTAATACTAATTCAACTAATATTAAAGCTGTTGAATATTACCGAAATTCCAATAGAGGGGGAGCTACATATAGATTATCAAGAGCTTTTTTTGCTTATGATTTTACTGGGTATGGAACTGCGGATGGAACTATGACTAATTTAAAATGGAATTTCACAGGTACTAGTACTTCCACCGGAAACATTCTTACTAGATTAGTCAAATCTTCAGCATTCGGTTCAGGTGTTGCTAGTAATTATGCTTCTGGTGACTGGTGGGATAGTTTAGATTTAAATACTACTTATAATACAGGTGTAGGAACAAGTTCAACTTGGAATGATGGTACGTCTGCTCAGTCTTGGACTTTATCAGCAAATGCAACAACAGCTGCACAAAGTGATGAATTTTTAAAATTTGCAGCTATGAATCAGCAGAACGATTATAGTGGAAGTGCTGGAGTTGTAGATGCTAATTTATATTCACAGTTGAATAATTCAATAAGTTTAGGATACACTAGAGCCAAAATTACTTTTGATTGGACACCAGCGTCAACAGGTTATGGAAATGCAGTTAATAGTGTATCTGCAGCGCTAATTGGTAGTGTCAATACAGTCTTCACAACCACTATTGAAAAAATAAATAGTGCAAATTAATATTAAACATGAAAAGACTTTTAGCATTTATAATAGCATTATTTAAATACATAATATGGGGAGATCAAGTAACTACTGATAAATATAACAATAGAATTAATATATGTAACCAGTGTTCTGATAAATGCGGTTCCAAGTGTTGTATATGTGGATGTTATTTAAATAAGAAAGCTAAATGGTCAACAGAAAGTTGCCCAAAAAATAAATGGTAAAATTATGGGATGTGGATGTGGAAATACAAATAAGAAACCAAAAGTAGAGACAAGATCAACTATAAGTAGAGTAAAAAGAACTATTAAAAAAGCATGGGATGCAACTCAACCTACAGAACAACTAACACATGTTGTTAAAAGAATAAATAAAAAAAATTAAAAATAAGATGAGTACCCCTCTGACCAAACCAACGTGTAAAGTTTTTAATAAGGCTTCTTGTATAGATGATCTAAAAGAATTGGTTGAATATTTGGTAGATCGTGACGAGCTTATTAAAGATAATCTATCCAATATTAAATCTATATTAAATGATAAGACTATCAAGACAGATTTATTAAAGATTAGAAAAATTAAACAAATTCTAAAAAATGGCAAATAGCGAACAAAATGGTTGGAATGAATATTCTAAACTAGTAATTGCAGAATTGGAAAGGTTAAATGATGGTATAACAAATCTTAATAGTGAAATACAAGATCTCAAACAACAGATACTGGAACTTAAAGTTAAAGAAGACTTTGCTAAAGAACTTTGGAAGTGGAAACAAGCCGTTGATGAGGTTGCTTCCCCAACACAATTAAAATATACAATTAAAGATGTAGCTGATCTAAAAACCTTTAAAACACAGGCTATCACTATCTGGGCTGTAGTTCAATTAGTAACAGCTGCTATTATTACATTCTTTAAATTATACAAATAAATATAAACAAATATCAATTTAAATTTCATTTCATCTTTCAGAACAACTGATAACTTGTTATATTTTATTTAAATAAACTATAAAACGTATACTATGATAAATGACTGGTTAAATCAAAATCTAAATGATGGGTTCGATCCAAATGATCATGATATTGAAATGGATGAAATCGCAAAACTATATGCAATGGCAGATATGAAAGAAGATCAAGAACTATGGGCAAGAGAACAAGCAAACAAATTTTATAATGATTTTGAAGGATTAGATATTAATGATTCAGTACTTGCAGTAAATAGTCTTATTAAGAATAAAGCGTTAGATATTATACAAGTTAATACTATGTTGGATAATATGATTAAGGTTTTTCTTCAAGCAGAAGAATTTGAAAAATGCCATGTTTGTAATGAAATAAAAAAAGGTTTAAATAATGCTGGAATTTAATGCAAGCAATCTTGAAGAATTAGAATCAGAAGCTCAACTAAGAGCACATGAAGTTTCTATACACGTAGTGACTGGTGTAATTAAAGCATTAGAGAATAATGTTGATAAAGTAATAATTGGTACTCTTAAAACAGCAGATTTAGATTTATCAATAGAGAAATCTGGATATCTTGAGGGTTTAGAAACAAATTTAGTTAGGTGTGAAGAAGCAGAAGAATATGAATTATGCAAAGAAGCCGTTATTTGGATTAACAAACTAAAAAGCTAGATAATATTAACTTAAAACTTTTTAGTTTATTTACTATATAATAATAAATCAAACTATGAGTGATTCCGTCAGTAAATATTTTGAAGAACAAGAAGAATTTAACCTACTTAAACGTAGAGAAAATATTCACAAAGAACTTACTAACATTAAAGTTAGTATTGGCCTAATTGGCGAAAAGGACCTTTCGCATCTAGAATGGTTGCTAAATAATAGAAAAAAGATAGTAAATAACCAAAAGATCATAGATCTTATAGGATAATAGAGAAAGTTATTAACAATTTGAAAAAAAGTTAGTGTTTTATGGCCGGAATCGTTATAAATTGATTATATTTATATATAATAATTAATTAAACAAACAACTAAAAACGGAACTCTATGAACGCATTACTTTACAAAGACATTCAAAAAAACATCAATTCAGCTGATCCTGTATTATCAAATATGAGATTAGTTGTGCATCTTGCTAAAAAATATCAAGGTATGGGTATTTCTTTAGAAGACTTAATCCATGAAGGAATAATCGGATTATGTAAAGCAAGAGATAAATTTGATCCAACATTGGAAACTAAGTTTTCTTCATATGCAGCATTATGGATTAAAGCAACAATCAGGCAAGCTTTAAATAACAAGAGTAGAACAATCAGAGTACCTGCTCATAAAACTCATATCCCAGATATAGGACCTAAAGTATCTCAATTAGATCCATCATATCAAGGAACGTATGAATCTGAGATTGAAACAAAGATCGAGGAATCTCATCTTCAACATAAAATATCAAATCTAATAGGAAAGCTTAAACCAAGACAACAAGAAATTGTTAAAATGAAATTCGGTATTGGTTGTAATGAAATGAAAACAATCGAAATAGCAAAACATTTAGGTATTACTGTTCAATCAGTAAACGGAACCATTCGTAATGCAATTAAAATTATGAAAGGATAATATGAATAAATACTATCCTTTTAAACCGAAGATAAAACTATACGCAAAAACACTACACCCTTTATTGTTATGGCTTAAAGATAATCCTAATGATAAAGATATCAAGTACACTGTTGCAAGACTTTTAAGGTATTATAGTAATACCCCTAAAATATTAGACCTCCCTTATATGTACTCGGAGGCCGCTCTAGCTGAGGCTATTAAACTAGAAATACCAGAACCCAAAGAAAGATTAAAATGGGTTACGTGGAAAGAGCAAACAAATAAAAGTGGCTTAAGGGATGTTGGTAGGAAAAACGGTGTATTTCATTTAGAACATATTGTTCCTATATCTCAAATAGCAAAAAAGCTTTATGAACTAGACAATCTTGATGATACATTACCTATTTATAAAATACTGGTAGATAATTTTAAGATAGCTTGGATTTTAAAAACCGAACAAAAACTTTTAGACAGTGTTAACCGTAGTGGGTTAAGAACACCCGAACTTTTAACTAACTTAAATATTCTTATTAAAGGATTTAATAATTAACATATGCCAGAATTAGCAGAACTTAGATTAACAGCAGATTATATAAATGCATGTAGCCAGGGCAAAGGTCCTCAAATCTATTATTCAAAGATTGAAAAAAATATAGCTCATAAAGGCACTCACTGTGTCACCCCCGAATCTCCTACTGATTATTTTAAAGTATCAGCAGAAAGTAGAGGAAAAGAGTTAATAGTATATCTTCATGAAAAAGAAAAAACTACTCCAATTAGAATGACTATGGGAATGAGTGGTCATTTTGAGCTAACTAATACAGGACAAGAATCAAAACATGCTCATTTAAAATTTTATAGAAAAGATGGTACTACACTATCATTTGTTGATGTAAGAAGATTTGGTAAATGGAAAGCTGGTGAAACATGGAGTATTAACAGAGGACCTGATCCAACAACTGAAGCTGATGATTTTAAATATAACATTTTAAAAAATTTAGATAAGAAAGCATTTGATCAACCTATTCATTTAGTTTTAATGAATCAAAAATACTTTAATGGGATAGGTAATTATTTAAGAGCAGAAATACTTTATAGATTACCTGATGTTGATCCTTTTATGGAAGCTAGAATAATTATTGAAAAACACCCAAAGCTAATTGAATTATGTACAATTATTCCAAGAAAGGCTTATGCATTAGGCGGTGGTCAATTAAAAGATTGGGAGAATCCATTTAAGACAGATAAAGAAAAATTTGAAAAGTTTATTCAATGTTATGGTAACCTAAGGATGTCTTGGTGTAAAGATAAGAATGGTAGAAGATTTTGGTTTGATCCAAAATGGTATGATACTTATCTTGCTAAAAATAAATAATCTACAGTAAAACAAAAAAGCTTTTTGGCTATATAAAAATAAATAAAAACTTATATGGCAAACACTGATAATAAATGTAAGGATCTTAAAGTAAAAGATTATTACAGTGAGAACGGTTATAAACCAACAACTTCTTCATTAGATGATCTTTATTTACTCCAGGAGAATACTCAGAATATGTATTTTGAAAAACAAGGAAAGAAACCCTTTAAAGATTTTAACATTGGTGATCTTATTGATTTCTTAATGGTTAATAATCATGCTATCATTGATGAATTACATGAAATGGTAGATGCAGTAGGCGGAATAGATGATGGTGTTGGTAATGCTGCATGGAAACCTTGGAAATCTAAAAACCCTGAAGCTAGGAAACAAAAATTATCAGACTTAACACCTGGTGATTTAAAAGAATTAAAAATGGAATGGATTGATGTAATGCATTTTGTGTTTAATGCAGGATTAGCAATCGGAGTAACTCCTCAAGAATTTTATAATTATTATCTTTCAAAGAACGAAGAAAACTGGGACCGACAAAAAAACAACTATTAATATTTACCTATAAAAAATAAAATATGCTATTAGACATTACTCAAGAAGATCGCCAATTATGGGTATCTTATTTTAATCTTGACGGAAAAACTAGATTTAAGACTTATGATCTTCAACCAGAAGATATGTTTAATTGGGAGGTTTGCGATGGTGGAGATAATAGAGCAGATCCTAAAATTAAAAATTGGGATGGTCGCTCTGTTAAAAAGGTAAAATCTAGATGGTTAAATAAGTATAGAATAATTGAATATATGGATCAGCTATCTTTTTCAGATAGAGAATTAATATTTGGATATCATTTTCCAAAAACATATTTTGTGGATATTGAAGTTGAGGTAACTGATTCTTTTCCAGAACCAAGCAAAGCGCCAAATCCTGTAACTGCAATTTGTATAGTAACTCCTGAAAAACATTGTATAGTTTTAGCTACAAAGGACCTAGATAGTAAAATACAAACAAAAATACAAAAGCAGATTGATGAACACTTTAAAAGTATAGGTGAAGAATTTTCATTCACTTTTAAATGTTTTGATAATGAATATGATATGTTATATACTTTCTTAGCATCTTTTGTGAAGAATTTTTCAATGATGACTGGTTGGAATTTTGTACAGTTTGACTGGCAATATATTGTAAACCGTTGTAAGAAATTAGGTATTGATCCTTCTATTGGATCGCCTATCGGCCAAACTTTTGGAAAGCATGAATTTCCATGCCATGTAGGTGTAATGGATTATTTAGATATTTATGCAAAATGGGATAGGACTGTTGATATTAAAGAAGATTTTAAATTGGATACTGTAGGTGAAGCAGTTGTAGGAATTCGTAAAATTAAATATGAAGGTACAATACAAGATATGTTTGTAAAGGATTATCCTAAATATATTTTCTATAATGTAGTAGATACTGCTTTAGTTTATTTAATTCATGAAAAAATTAAAACAATGGAAATTGCTTTAACTATTGCTCATATGACTCAAATTAGTTTATTTAAAGCTGCATCACCTGTTGCAATTACTGAAGCTTTATTAGCTAGAGAATTTTTAACTAGAAATTTAGTAATGGCAAAAGATCCAAAAGCAAGACCGGCCAAACGTGAAGGCTTTGAAGGAGCCTTCGTAAAAGAACCTAAGACAGGAATGCATCATGCTGTAGCTGCATTTGATTTTGCTTCACTGTATCCTTCTATAATGAGACAATTAAATGTATCTCCAGAGAGTTTTATTAAAAAAGTAAAACCTGAAAATAGAGAAAAAGAAATAGCTGATGATCGAATAGTATCTGTAACAGGTGCAGTTTACAGTACAGATAGATCAATATTAAAAGATGTATTAAGTAGGCTTTATGATCAAAGAAAAGAATATAAGAAAGAATCATTTAGGTTACAACAAAAAGCATATGACCTAGAGCAAGAATTAAAAAAATCTTAACTAGAGTTTAAATAATTAACCTTAAGTAGAATAAATAAAAAACAATAATATGAAGCATGCATCCATTCCTCTATGAGTTGCATCTTTAGTCTAAAATAATAATTAAACTATGAGCAAACTCTTTACCAACCGAGTAGAATATAAACCTTTTGAATACCCTGAATATTATTTAGATGGCTGGTTACCACAAGCACAAGCATTTTGGTTACATACTGAAATTTCAATGCAAGGTGATTTAAAAGATTGGAATGAAAATATTAAACCCCATGAAAAAAACTTAGTAGGAAATATCCTTTTAGGTTTTGCTCAAACTGAATGTGCAGTATCTGATTATTGGACTGGGATGGTTACTAAATGGTTTCCTAAACATGAAATAAGACAAATGGCAATGATGTTCGGTTCACAAGAAACTATTCATGCAGTTGCTTATAGTTATTTAAATGAAACTTTAGGACTTGAAGATTATACTGCGTTTTTACATGAACCTTCAATGGCTGATAAGTTTGACTTCTTAATGTCAACTAAAGCTGATTATAATGATAAGGATTTATTAGAAAGTAAAGATGCAAGAAAGGAAGTTGCTAGAAGTCTTGCAATATTCTCTGCATTTGCTGAAGGTGTATCTCTTTACAGTTCATTCGCGGTTTTATATAGTTTTCAAATGAGGAATCTTTTAAAAGGAATTGGGCAACAGATGAAATGGTCAGTAAGAGATGAATCATTACATTCTAAAATGGGCTGCCGTTTATTTAATCATATGTGTTCTGAGGACGAAGCATTAAGAGGTGATGTTGCTGATTCTATTTATGAAGCTGCAAAACTAATGGTAGAGATGGAGCATACTTATATTGATAAGATATTTGAAATGGGTGATATAGAAAATCTAACAGCTTATGATTTAAAGAATTTTATTTATAGAAGAACAAATGAAAAATTACAAGAACTAGGATTAAAACCAATATTTGAGTATGATGAGAAATCAGCAGATAATTTAGATTGGTTTTATCATTTAACAGGTGGGCATACTCATACTGACTTTTTTGCAATCAGGCCAACAGATTATGCAAAGGCAGGTGAAGGTGATGATTGGGATGATATTTGGTAATAATTAAAAACAAAAAGAAATGACAGCAGATCAAATAGAAAAAGAATTACAATGGGAACGTGGTGTAGATTATCCTGAATGGGGTCACACTGATGTTTATCTTAATACTATATCAAGAGGGTATTGTTTACCAGGAGAAACTCCAAAGGATGCATATTGGAGAGTAGCAACAACAGTTGCAAATAGGCTCAAAAAACCAGAGATGGCAGATAAGTTTATGAAATACATTTGGAATGGCTGGTTAAACTTAGCATCACCTGTATTAAGTAATACTGGATCAGAAAGAGGTTTACCTATTTCATGCTTTGGTGTAGATGTAGCAGACTCTATACAAGATATTGGTGCAAAGAATTTAGAATTAATGTTATTAGCAAAACATGGCGGCGGTGTTGGTATTGGCCATAATCAAATTAGGCCAGCTGGAGCAAATATAACTGATAATGGAACGAGTGATGGGGTGGTACCTTTTATTAAAATTAATGATTCTACAATTCTTGCGACTAGTCAAGGCGCAGTAAGAAGAGGAGCAGCAAGTACTAACTTAAGCATTGAACATGGAGACTTTTGGGAATGGTTAGAAATAAGAGAACCTAAAGGAGATATTAATAGACAATGTTTAAATACTAATCAGTGTGTTATTATATCTGATAAGTTTATGAGGAGTGTATTGGAGGGTGACGGTGAAGCTAGAAAAAAATATGCAGCTGTACAAAGAAAAAGAAGACAAACTGGCCAGCCTTATATAATGTATAGAGGTAATGTTAATAAACAAAACCCAGAAGCATATAAGAAAAATGGTCTTAAAGTATTTATGACTAATATATGTTCTGAGATTGTTTTGCATACTGATGAAAATCATTCGTTTGTTTGTTGTTTAAGTTCTCTTAATTTGTCTAAATATGATGAATGGAAAAATACTAATCTTATTTACGATGCAACTTGGTTTTTGGATGGTGTACTTGAAGAATTTATACAAAAAGCTAAATATAGAAAAGGGTTTGAAAATTCAGTAAGAACTGCAGAAAAAGGTAGAGCATTAGGTTTAGGTGTATTAGGATGGCATACTTATTTACAGCAGCGTGGAATCGCATTCGAAGGGCTAGAGGCACAGTATGAAACTCGTAATATATTCTCTCAAATTAAAATTGAAAGTGAAAAGGCAAGCCGAGATCTTGCTGAGGAGTATGGAGAACCACTATGGTGTAGAGATACAGGATTTAGAAATACTCATTTAAGAGCGGTTGCACCAACAGTATCTAATTCAAAATTAGCTGGTGGTATATCTGCTGGTATTGAACCAGTACCTGCAAATATATGGACTGACCAATCTGCTAAAGGAACCTTTATTAGAAAGAATAAACAATTAGAAGGATATCTTGATAAAATTGGCCATGATAATAAAAAAGTATGGGATAAGATAATGGCTGATGGTGGATCTGTTCAAGGATTAAAATTCTTAGATGATTGGTGTTTTGTAAAAGGTATATTAATGAAATGTAAAGATGTACCAGAATTTCACGAAGGAATTCCATTTAAAGATGTATTTAAAACCTTTAAGGAAATAAATCAATTAGAATTAGTTAAGCAAGCAGGCGTAAGACAGCAATATGTTGATCAAGCAGTAAGTTTAAATTTAGCATTTCCTAAAGAAGCTACTCCAAAATGGATTAACCAAGTTCATTTAGAGGCATGGAAGCAAGGAATTAAAACTTTATATTATATGAGAACTGAATCTGTATTAAGAGGTGATATTGCTGCAAAGGCAATGGAAGATTGTATTAGTTGTGATGGATAAAAAAATTAAGATGAAAAAATATACTTATATACTCGGTCCTTGTAGTATTGAAAACGAGGATAACTTTTTAGAAGTAGCCAAAACATTAGATAGTTGTATGGGAGGTAAAGATTGGTACTTAAAAGGTTCTTTTGATAAAGCTAATAGGACTTCTATACATTCTGATAGAGGCCCTGGTTTAGATGAAGGCATTAGAATTATGCAAAGTATTAAAGAAGCTTATCCTAATGTTAAAATTGTAACTGATATACACGAACCTAACCAAGCATTACCACTTTCAGATGTAGTAGATGTTATTCAAATACCAGCATTCTTATGTAGGCAAACTGATCTTTTAGTTGCATGCGCAAAAAACTTTAATATAATTAACATTAAGAAAGGCCAATGGTTATCTGCTGATGCAATGAAACATGCAGTTGCAAAGATTAAAGAGGTTGATCCTAATTGTGAAGTATGGGTAACTGAACGAGGTTCTAATTTTGGCTATGATAGATTAATTGTAGATTTTAGAGGTGTAGATGTAATGAAAAAATTTGCAGACAAAGTTATTTTAGATTGTACTCATTCAACTCAAATGGCTGGAGAAGGTATAACTGGGGGTAGTCGTAAGTTAGCAAAACAATATGCACAAGCAGCTAAGATATTTGAATATGATGGAGTATTTATTGAAACTCACCCTGATCCTGACAACGCTATTTCTGATTCTGCTAGCCAAGTAGAATTGGATTGGTTAGTAGCTCAAATAAATAATATATGAATTTAGACTATTCTAAGTTATTGAATCGCAAACCTATAATAACTGATCTTAAATTAATTAAAGATTTTATTAAAGGTAAAAGAATACTTGTCACTGGTGGTGCAGGT
>Ga0307488_10004373_pt1 | contig 11776 bp, 9 predicted proteins | sample SB02metaG_FD_202248 | JGI IMG/M metagenome (GOLD analysis project Ga0307488, IMG submission 202248) | Sea-ice brine microbial communities from Beaufort Sea near Barrow, Alaska, United States - SB 0.2 | ecosystem: Environmental > Aquatic > Marine > Coastal | place: USA: Alaska | collected 2017-05-06
CTAAGGTTGCCAACCTCCTATCTTGGTTGTTAGAATACGCGCCATCTCGGATGACGGGGACAGGTGCGTGTATTTTTACGCAGTTCAACTCAAAAGCAGAGGCGCTTTTAATACAATCGAAACTCCCGTTAGGGGTTCAATCGTTTGTTGCTAAAGGGATAAATGAGTCACCTTTACTTGAAGAATTGAAGGCTTTGAGAGATACAACCAATTTATTTAAATAATTTACTGAAATTTAGTGGTATGTTAATAAAACTAAATTCAGTATCGTAATGTTAATGTCAAAAGTTTCCGAGGAACTGACAGTGCCTGACATGAAAATATTTGCGGGTAACGCCACCCCTGAACTGGCCAAACAAATTGCTAACCGTCTTTATATTACTCTAGGCGAGGCCAAGGTCGGTAGTTTTAGTGATGGTGAAATAAGTGTTGAAATCACTGAAAATGTACGTGGAGCCGATGTTTTTATTATTCAATCTACATGTGCGCCAACCAACAATAACTTAATGGAACTCATTGTAATGATTGACGCATTGCGCCGTGCTTCTGCCGGTCGTATTACTGCCGTTATTCCATACTTTGGTTATGCTCGACAAGATAGGCGTGTACGAAGTGCCCGAGTGCCAATTACAGCTAAAGTTGTTGCTGACTTTTTATCCAGCGTAGGTGTTGATCGCGTTTTAACCGTTGATCTTCATGCCGAGCAAATCCAAGGCTTCTTTGATGTTCCTGTCGATAATGTTTTTGGTACACCCATTCTTTTAGAAGACATGTTAGAGAGAGAATTAGATAACCCAATTGTTGTTTCACCTGATATCGGTGGTGTAGTTCGCGCACGTGCCGTAGCAAAATTATTAAATGATGCAGACCTTGCTATTATCGATAAACGACGCCCTAAAGCCAATGTTGCTCAAGTAATGCATATTATTGGTGATGTTAAAGGCCGTGATTGTATTATCGTTGATGATATGATTGATACTGGTGGTACATTAGCAAAAGCAGCTGAGGCATTAAAAGAGCATGGCGCAAAACGCGTTATTGCCTATGCTACTCACCCGGTACTTTCAGGTAATGCTTATGAAAACCTGAAAAACTCTGTGATTGATGAACTGGTAGTAACCGATTCTATTCCATTATCGCCAGCGCTTAAAAAACTTAAAATAATTCGTCAACTTACCTTAAGTGGCATGTTGTCCGAAGCAATTCGGCGTGTCAGTAATGAAGAGTCTATTTCAGCTATGTTTGAAAGTGATTAATAAATACTAACTTTTCTTAATCACTCAAATACATCACAACAAAAAAGCACCCTTAGGTGCTTTTTTGTTGTTTGTCCCTCTTTCACATCATAAACAATAGATATTACTTATTTGAAGTGTTATTATTGCGCGCCTTTTTTATCTGATAAACGTTATTTTTATTGGTATTAAAGCAACGCTATTGTTTTTGGTCGCAAAAAACAATATTTTATTAAACTTATTATATGAGTATATATCATGACTGATTTATTTACTTTGGAAGCTGAAGTACGTACAGATTTAGGGAAAGGTGCGAGCCGCCGCCTACGTCACGCGAACAAAGTTCCAGCAATTATTTACGGTGAAGGTAAAGCACCTGTTTCTTTAACTTTAGAGCACAAAAACGTTTTTCGTGCACAACAAGAAGAAGCATTTTATTCACACGTATTAACACTAAATATAGATGGAAAGCCAGTTGAATGTCTTTTAAAAGATATGCAACGTCACCCATTTAAACAAGTAATCATGCACTTAGATTTCATCCGTATTGATGCAAAACATGCTGTTCATACTAATGCACCTATTCACTTCATCAACGAAGAAAATATTGCTAAGTCAGGCGCTAATATCAATCATCACGTGACTGAGATTGCCATATCATGTTTACCAAAAGATTTACCTGAGTTTATTGAAGTAGATTTAGCCGATATGGAAGTAGGTCAAACAATTCACTTATCAGACGTTAAATTGCCTAAAGGCGTAACATCTGACGAATTGGCTAAAGGCGAAAGCCATGACCAAGCAGTTGTTTCTGCTAATGCCCCTAAAGGCAAAGTAGATGACGCAGCAGAAGAAGAAGTAGCTAGTGAAGAATAATCTAGATATTTCTTTTAAGAAATAATAGATGACTATTCAGTTAGTAGTGGGCCTGGGTAATCCAGGCCCCGAATACACAAAAACACGCCATAATGCTGGTGATTGGTTCGTTCATGAACTCGCCAAAAAAAATAATATATCTCTAAAGCCTGAAAAGAAATACTCAGGGCTCTACGGTAAAGGCCTAATAGGCAATACTATAGTGCATCTCCTCATCCCAACAACTTTTATGAATCGCTCAGGTAAATCTGTTGCTCCATTAGCAAATTTTTTCCGAATTTCTGTTGAACACATTTTAGTCGCCCACGATGAGCTGGACATGTTACCTGGCGTTTGTAAAATCAAACAAGCAGGTGGTCATGGCGGTCATAATGGTTTACGTGACATAATTGCCTGTATGGGTAATAACAAAGATTTTTTTCGATTGCGTATAGGTATTGGTCACCCCGGCCATAGAGATCGCGTGACTGGGCATGTGCTTGGTAAAGCACCTGCCAACGAACAAGTTTTAATTGAACAAGCGATAGATGAAGCAGTACGCTGTTTTGATATTTGGCAAAAAGACGACCTAAAAAGAGCACAGAATCGTTTACATTCTTTTAAAGCAACATAAACATAATTGATACCAGTGATTTATAACTTTCACTTATCATAAACAAAATATAAAGGTGACATCATGGGATTTAAATGTGGCATTGTGGGATTACCCAACGTCGGTAAATCAACACTTTTCAATGCATTAACAAAAGCAGGTATAGAAGCAGCTAACTTTCCCTTTTGTACTATAGAGCCTAATACTGGTGTTGTACCTGTGCCAGACCCTCGTTTAGACCAATTAGCTAAAATTGTTAACCCGGAGCGTGTATTAGCGACAAGCATGGAGTTTGTTGATATTGCAGGTTTAGTCGCTGGTGCGTCAAAAGGTGAAGGTTTGGGTAATAAATTTCTCGCTAATATTCGTGAAACTGATGCTATTGGGCATGTGGTTCGTTGTTTTGACAATGACAATATTATCCACGTTGCTAATAAAATCAATCCTGCTGATGACATCGACGTTATTAATACTGAATTAGCGTTAGCTGATATGGATACTGCAGAACGGGCAATTGCCCGCCAAGCAAAAAAAGCTAAAGGTGGTGACAAAGATGCAAAATTTGAAATCATTGTTTTAGAAAAAATTCTTCAACATGTGAATGAAGGTGAAATGATTCGCTCTCTAGACTTATCTGATGAAGAAAAAGCTGCCGTTGCTTACTTTAATTTTTTAACAATTAAACCAACTATGTACATAGCAAACGTTAATGATGATGGTTTTGAAAACAATCCATACCTTGATCAGGTTCGCGAAATTGCTGAAAAAGAAAACTCAGTAGTTGTTGCTGTTTGTGCTGAAATGGAAAGCGAGATTGCTGAACTCGATGACGAAGAACGTGATGAATTCATGGCTGATATGGGCATTGAAGAGCCTGGATTGAACCGAGTCATTAACGCGGGTTATGGGCTACTTCACTTGCAAACATATTTCACCGCGGGTGTTAAAGAAGTTCGTGCTTGGACAGTGAAACAAAATGCTACCGCTCCACAAGCTGCGGGAGTTATTCATACGGATTTCGAAAAAGGCTTTATTCGTGCAGAAGTAATAGCGTTTGACGATTTTATTGAGTTTAATGGTGAAGCTGGCGCTAAAGATGCAGGAAAATGGCGTTTAGAAGGAAAAACTTACTTAGTAAAAGATGGTGATGTGGTTCATTTCCGTTTTAATGTATAAGTTCTATTAAAAAATATCAAATTATTTGTGACCAGTTTGATTGTTCTTTAAGGACAATAAAACTGGTCATATTTAACTGACTGATCTATCAATCGTAAATTCTAGTTTAAATTTCAAGTAACCCTTCTCTAACGCCTTTAAAACATTAGTTTTATATTAACGATAAAAGTCACTAATAAATTTAGCTATTAGAACGCAATAAATTAAATTACTCCAATATAAAGTAACCATTGGCAATGTGATTATTGATTAATCCTAAACACCAACTCAAAGACGGTATACTTTGCTTTGACTGTCTATTGTGGTTAGTAAAGCTTAATATAAAGTGATGAACGAATAAGTCATAAATTAATGAGCTGATTTATTACTTATTCTTGAGCAGTTATCACGCAAATCGCACACAGTTTAAACAAACATACAAAAAGTGCCATTTTTTATAAAAAAACGGTTGACGTATCCCAACGAGATTTGCATAATACGCGCCACTTGCTACAGAGCAGGTTGGTAATGGCTACATAGCTCAGTTGGTTAGAGCACATCACTCATAATGATGGGGTCCCAGGTTCGAGTCCCGGTGTAGCCACCATTTATTACTTAAGGTAATAAATATGAGTTCAAGTCTCATTAAATACTTGAATGTAATGCGGGTTTGGCGGAATTGGTAGACGCGCTGGATTTAGGTTCCAGTATCGCAAGATGTGAGAGTTCAAGTCTCTTGACCCGCACCATTTCAAAGCAACAAATGTTGCAGATGTAAAAAGTAAGTACATTGCAGGGATATAGCCAAGCGGTAAGGCAGCGGGTTTTGATCCCGTCATTCAGAGGTTCAAATCCTCTTATCCCTGCCACTTTTTATCAATTAATTTTAATAAGAAGTAATAAATGTAATTACTACCCTGTAGGGATATAGCCAAGCGGTAAGGCAGCGGGTTTTGATCCCGTCATTCAGAGGTTCAAATCCTCTTATCCCTGCCACTTTTAAGAAATAAAAAATATAAAAGCGTTTTTTTTTCTGGTGATGTTAGAGGTTAATCCTTTTGCCCCGCCATATTATTAATGCATTGCGCGGGAATGGCGGAATTGGTAGACGCGCTGGATTTAGGTTCCAGTATCGCAAGATGTGAGAGTTCAAGTCTCTCTTCCCGCACCAATTACAGAAAACCTTATCTTGTAAACTCAGCATTCTTCAATAGTAAAACTTCACCATCAATTAAACACCACACGCGTAAGCCAGTGCCTTATTTTTCAAATAGGGGACTTTATTAGCTACGATTAACCCTGCGTTTCTTACTACTTTAACCAATAGTGATGGGTGGCTAAATACTCCATAAAGCGCATCCATAGTCGACATCATCAGTAAATTATCATTACGCCTTAATTTTTCGTATTGTGTTAGTACTTGTTGTCCATGCCAACATTCACCCTTGGATATCGCGCTGGCTATAACACGGCTCAAGACATTGACATCTTTAAACCCTAAATTTACGCCCTGTCCTGCCATCGGGTTAATACTATGGGCAGCATCGCCAAGTAATAATACTCGATTTTTTTGATATTGATTTGCGTGACGTCTAGTTAATGGGAATGCGGCTTTATCAATCACTTTAATTTGACCTAAACGGTTTGGAAAAGCCGTAATGATTTCTCTTTCCAATTGGCTATTTTTTAATGATGATAAGCGTTTAATTTCATCTCTATGATGATACCAAACTAAAGAGGCATTTCCTCCTAGTTTGCTTTTCCCCGGCAGTGGCAGCATAGCCACAGGACCTGTTTCAAAAAACTGCTGCCAAGTAATATTTTCTTGTAATGCTTGAGTTTCAACATTGATTAGCATTGCTGATTGTTGATAATCCCAACCAGTGACGCCGATCCCCACTAATTGGCGAACTTTGGAATTAGCCCCATCAGCGGCAATTAATAGTTTGGCGCTTATTTTCTTTTGGTTAAGAAGCGTTAACTCTACCTGTTCAACCTTTTGATGAATTTCTTCAAGTATATCTGGAGTATAAAGAGTTATATTAGAATGCTGCTCTATTTTATGCCACAAAGAAAGTTGTAATAGGCGATTTTCGATAATATGACCTAAATGAGATTTACCAATATCTTGAGCATTAAATTCAGTATAAGAAAACTCATTTTCCCACACTCCTAACCGTTGATATGAGCAATGTCGCCAAGCTTGAATTTGTCGCCAAGCGCCAAGTTGTGTTAATAAGTTTTCTGACGCTAATGATATTGCTGAAACACGAAAATCAAAGCCCTGTTCAGGAGCGTATTTCGTCGGTATGCTCTTTTCAACTACTGCAACAGTTAACCCCATTTGAGCAAGAGATAAAGCACTAGCCGCCCCGACCATGCCCCCGCCAACAACAACACAATCAAAATTTTTCATTATGGCCTTTATGCTTAATATCATGAGTTACATGACTGATTATACGCTTGAATTAAAGCTATCAATAATCTTTTATTCTTTTCCACCCTCAATGCTTGATTTTAAGACAGCTTTGAACTGATGCTATTTGACGAGTTAGTGCGATATGTTTGACGAGAGTCCGCATCATATTTAAGCTGTTTACTATACCTTACAATTAGAAAAATCTATATAAAGGTGGTTAGCGGTCATTTAAGTTATTCAAGATTCTAAAGTAGTTAATAACTCACCATGATTCCCCTAAATCATCATTAAATCGTTATTATATTGATAATTTATACTCCCTTTATTGTTCTTGCTAGCGTATCGTCTCAAGAAAGAGTAAAATATGTGTCCGTCTAAAGTAGCTGTTTAATTAGAGCGACTACTTAGTTTAGTGTTATTTATTGTTAGAGATGAGTGTAGGGTAAATGAGTAAAAAGCTATATATTAAAACTTGGGGCTGTCAAATGAACGAGTATGACTCGCAAAAGATGGCAGAACTTTTAGACTCAACCCATGGTTTTGTACTCGCCGAAGAAGCAGAAGATGCTGATGTGATTTTACTCAACACATGTTCTATTCGTGAAAAAGCTCAAGAAAAAGTTTTTCATCAGCTTGGTCGTTGGAAGACTTTGAAGACAAAGAATCCTAACTTAATTATTGGTGTTGGCGGCTGTGTGGCCTCACAAGAAGGTAAAGCTATTCGAGAGCGTGCTCCTTATGTCGATATGGTATTTGGTCCACAAACTTTGCATCGCCTCCCCGAAATGATCCAGCAAGTAACAGGAGGAAAGAACGCGGTCGTTGACGTTAGTTTCCCTGAAATTGAAAAGTTTGATCGCTTGCCTGAACCTAAAGCTGATGGCCCTACTGCTTTTGTCTCTATTATGGAAGGTTGTAGTAAATACTGTACCTTTTGCGTAGTACCCTATACGCGTGGCGAAGAAGTTAGCCGTCCTCTTGATGATATCTTATATGAAATAGCTCAACTCGCTGAGCAAGGTGTTCGTGAAGTTAATTTATTAGGACAAAATGTTAATGCCTATCGTGGTGATGCGCATGACGGGAGTATTTGTCGTTTTTCTGACTTGCTGCGTTTGGTTGCTACCATTGATGGTATTGACCGTATACGTTATACCACATCACATCCAGTAGAGTTTACTGACGATTTAATTGATGTTTATGCTGAAATACCTGAATTAGTCAGTCATCTTCACTTACCCGTCCAAAGTGGATCAGACCGTATTTTAACGCAAATGAAACGTGGTCATACCGCATTAGAGTATAAATCTAAAATTCGTCGATTACGTAAGGTTCGTCCTGATATTGCTCTGTCATCTGACTTTATTATTGGTTTTCCGGCCGAAACAGAACAAGATTTTGATGCAACAATGGATTTAATTCAAGCGATTGATTTTGACTTAAGCTTTAGTTTTATTTATAGCGCTCGTCCAGGTACACCTGCAGCAGATATACCCGATGATGTCAGTGATCAAACAAAAAAGAATCGCTTACATTTATTGCAGGATAGAATTACCCATCAAGCTTTACGACATGCTCGCCTAATGCTCAATACAGAGCAACGTATACTAGTAGAGGGGCCATCAAAGAAAAACCCAATGGAACTGCGTGGTCGGACTGAAAATAATCGTATCGTTAACTTTGTTGCACCACATACAGTAATTGGTCAATTTGTAGATGTCAAAATCACCGACGTTTACGCCAACTCATTACGTGGTGACCTTGTTTGTCAAGAAAGTGAGATGGGTTTAAGAATAGCCCATTCACCTGCAGATATTCTAGCGAATTCACATCATCAAATGACTAAAGATCAAACCAATACATTAGGTGTAGCTACTTTTACACCTTAAGTATATAAGTTACGATTTACACTAAGTGAACCCACTTATTGTAAACCTTACACAAATTAATACCATTTAAGTAACGGAACCTTCTTTGACTAAAGAAAATACAATAGAATTTAACTTAGAGCCTGTCGATAACGACAGGCAAATTAACTTATGTGGACCAATGGACGATAATTTAAAAACTATTGAACGTCGTTTAGGGGTTAAAATAAATTACCGTGGAAATCAATTCAAAGTAATAGGTAAGCCGACAAACTGCGCATCAGTAACAAAATTATTAAAAGAATTGTACGTTGAAACTGCAACAGTAAAAAGTGTCAATAACGTCATTACTGATGAAATTATACACTTAGCCATTACAGAAATCCCTCTGCTCGAACAAGCACCGAGCAATATTGATATGGCAATTGATAAAGCAATAACAATTAAAACCAAGCGTGGTTTGATCAAAGCGCGTAATAAAAACCAACAAAGTTATATTCATAATATTCTTCACAACGATATTAGTTTTGGTGTCGGTGTTGCAGGAACAGGAAAAACTTACCTTGCCGTTGCTTGCGCGGTTGAAGCCCTAGAACGCCAAGAAGTTAGGCGAATATTACTGACCCGACCTGCTGTTGAAGCAGGTGAGAAGTTAGGTTTTTTACCTGGTGATTTATCTCAAAAGGTAGATCCTTATTTACGCCCACTTTATGATGCACTTTTTGAAATGCTTGGTTTTGAGAAAGTTGAAAAATTGATAGAACGTAACGTCATAGAAATTGCGCCACTGGCTTATATGCGAGGACGTACACTCAACGATGCCTTTATCATTTTAGATGAAAGCCAAAATACCACCGTAGAACAAATGAAAATGTTCCTAACCCGTATTGGTTTTAATGCCCGAGCTGTTATAACTGGTGATATTACCCAAGTTGATCTTCCTAGAGGCCAAACCTCGGGTTTGCGTCATGCGATGGATGTACTTGTTGATATTGACGGTATTAGTTTTGATTTTTTCCAGTCTAAAGATGTTGTTCGTCACCCTGTTGTAGCGCGAATTATTGATGCTTATGATGCTCATGACAAAAAGCAAACACGTATTGCCAATCAACGTAAAGAGCAAAATACGCAAAAATCCGAGTAACACTTTATCAGGCACTAATTATGACTATTGAACTTGATTTACAACGTATTGGAACTGCAGACGATTTACCGAGTGATGAACAATTTCAGCTCTGGGTTAATGCAGCACTAGCCATTCTTACAAAAGATGTTGAATTAACGATAAGATTGGTTGATATAAAAGAGAGTCAAGAGCTTAACAGGCAATACAGTGGCAAAGATAAGCCCACCAACGTCTTATCTTTTCCCTTTGAAGTACCTGAGGGGATAGAACTAAATTTATTAGGCGACATTGTTATTTGTATTGAGGTCGTAGCTCAGGAAGCGCTTGTTCAAAATAAAAATCTTCATAGCCATTGGGCGCATATGGTTATACATGGATGCTTGCATTTGTTAGGTTATGATCATATAAGTGACATGGATGCGGTTGAAATGGAAAGTTTAGAAATTGAGAGCTTGGCAACACTTGGTGTTAACAACCCTTATAATTGAAATCAAAATAGGAATTTAAAAGCTCTATGAGCGATGATAAACCCCACCCTAGTAGCGGCTCTTCAAGTAAATCACTTTTAGATAGAATGATTCAAGTGTTTACTGGAGAACCGAAAAATAAAGAAGAATTAGTTGAAGTTTTAAAGTACGCAGAAGGTCGCGATTTAATAAAACCAGAAACTAAACAGATGATTGAAGGTGTTTTAGAGGTCTCTGAAATTCATGTTCGCGATATCATGGTGCCAAGATCTCAAATGGTCACTTTTGAAATTGAACAGCCTATTAATGAATTTATACCAAAAATCATTGAGTCAGGTCATTCTCGTTTCCCAATAGTTAAGGAAGATATCGATCATATTGAAGGTATTTTATTGGCTAAAGACTTACTTGCTTATGGTTTCAATCAAGAGGGCAAAGATGTCTGTTTATCAAACTTAATACGTCCGGCAATCATAGTCCCTGAAAGTAAAAAAGTTGAACCACTTTTAAAAGAATTTCGCTTAAAACGTTATCATATGGCGATTGTGGTAGATGAATACGGTGGTGTCTCTGGTTTAGTCACCATTGAAGATATTTTAGAGCTCATTGTTGGTGAAATTGAAGATGAAACTGATGACAAAATCGAAGAAGACATCAAACATTTAGCAAGTAATGTTTATCAATTGAAAGCATTAACTGATTTGGAAGACTTTGACGAATACTTTAATTGTGAATACGACAATAGTGATGCTGATACTATAGGCGGTGTTGTTCTTCATAAGTTTGGCCATATGCCTAAAAAAGGCGAAACAGTCACTATTGATGAATTTGAATTTAAAGTCATATCAGCAGATAAACGCCGTATTCAAGTATTACAACTTTCTATACCCAAAGACCATCCAGTCAATGGCAAGATAGCCGATTAGAAAAACCTAAACTATGTTAATAAAAATTGGCAAGCACCTGTTCAGTAACTTGAGAAATAAAAATAATATCTTAAGTTTTTTATTAGGCTTTAGCCTGGTTTTTGCTTACGCACCATTCTCACAATGGTGGCTAGCACTGATGATACCTGCACTTTGGTTTAGTATAATAGATAAAAACTCGGTAAAAAGCGCGACAAAACAAGGGTTTTTGTTTGGCTTGGGTTGGTTTAGTAGTGGTATAAGCTGGGTTCATGTCTCCATTGATCAATTTGGTGGTTTACCATTAGCTGTATCATTACTCTTAATGCTAATCTTATGTGCTTATTTGGCTTTATACCCGGCAATTGCCTGCCATCTATCTTCTCGTTTTTCGTTAAATAAAGAATTAAACCTTTGGTTACTACCTGCATTTTGGTTAATCAGTGAATACTTACGCAGTGTATTCTTAACTGGTTTCCCTTGGTTGTCTTTAGGTTATAGTCAAATTGATGGTCCATTAGCCGCTTTTGCCCCTATCATAGGAGAAGTTGGCATTACTTGCTTAATTATAGTTATTAATGTCTTAATTTATAAGTTGGTATGCAGAGCAAAGCAACAGAAATCATTGGTTAACATACTGTATTCCACTTCTTTATTTGTCATCTTAATGGCCACTACTAGCTTACAAAATATCAACTGGGTAACAACAACAAATAAAACAATAAAAATAGCATTAGTGCAGGCTAACATCACTCAAGATATGAAGTGGGCACCTGAACAAGAATGGCCAACTATGTTAAAATTTTTAGAATTAACACGTGTTAACTATGATGCTGACTTAATTATCTGGCCAGAGTCGGCAGTACCCTCTTGGGAGCCTGCAGTACAAGATTATTTACAGACAGTTAATCGCTCAGCAAACCTAAACAATAGCGCTATAATAACTGGTATTCTTAACTATGATAATCAAACTAATGAATATTTTAATGCTCTGATTGTTATAGGGAATAAAAACACCAATGATGCTGAGGGTGATTATTTTTATAATCATACCAATCGCTATTACAAAAATCATTTATTACCTATAGGTGAGTATGTCCCCTTCGGTGACTTACTACGTCCATTGGCTCCTT
>Ga0307488_10004375_pt1 | contig 11774 bp, 8 predicted proteins | sample SB02metaG_FD_202248 | JGI IMG/M metagenome (GOLD analysis project Ga0307488, IMG submission 202248) | Sea-ice brine microbial communities from Beaufort Sea near Barrow, Alaska, United States - SB 0.2 | ecosystem: Environmental > Aquatic > Marine > Coastal | place: USA: Alaska | collected 2017-05-06
TTATCTGTCTCTTGTAGTAGTGACGATGATAGCAGTTCAGTTGTTAATGATCCTGCCTTGGTTGGTACATGGGAAACCACAGGTGCTGAGGAAGGTTTTGAGATTGAAGTGGATGTAACCTTTAAAGCTAATAATACCGGTTCCACTACTGTATCTACAACCTTTGAGGGGGAAACATTTAGTGAAAGCGAAAATTTTACCTGGAGTACCAATGGAAACAAATTAACCATTGTTAGCGGAGGTGAGACTGATGTTATAACCTATTCTATAAGCGGAAATAAATTAACGACCACCGATGAGACTGGCGATGTAGTTGTTTTTACAAAACAGTGATCCTAATGCGTTAATTTCTGTTGCTCAGGATTTAATTATCATCATAAAAATCATAAAACCCATTAATTAATTTTAATGGGTTTTTAGTTGCTTTAAAATGGAACATCTGGAAGGATGCTAGATTTCAAGATGTTTTTGCTACAAGAGAAGCCCATACACGATCCCAAATAATGAAATTAAATGTTTTACAGGACAATTCAATTATGGACTAATATTACAAATCCAGCCTTTATATTTTAGTCGGGCATTTCCAACAAAATGAGAATGGCATCAGGTTTAAGGTTTATTATATATTTATAATAATTTATGACTATAATTAATTTATTTTAAATAATTAACATAATTAATAATTATATTTTAATAAATTTATAAACACTACGGTAAAACCCCCATAAAATATTTCATCCCGTTGTTGTAAATTAAGTTATGAAGTTTTCATTCCTTTGTTTATGGGGTTTCCTATCACTTCCTGGACTATTACCAGCGCAGAAAATAGACAACACGGCTTCTTTTAGGAACATTATGAGCGACTCCTATTCCAGAGTCCACTACGACAACGATAAATTTTCCGGAACAGATAAGAATTACACCATGGGCTATAGCCTAGAGGTTGTATCCCCTTTTTTCAGCAAAAATCCGGTGAATTATATTTTCTTTAAACCCTCCAACTCCGAGACCAAATTTGGAATAGCTACTGAAAATATTGGCTTTTCCCCTAATAATATTAAAAGCCCCGAAATTCAAAATGGGGAACGACCCTTTGCAGCAGTTTTCATGCTGAAAAGTTTCGCTATTTCTACAAACACCCTGCATAAATACAGTTTAACCTCTTCGCTAAATATTGGGCTTATTGGTCCCGGTGCCTTTGGGGAGGAAGTGCAAGTATATGTACATAAGTCCACCGGAAAACCCATCCCCGAAGGCTGGCACAATCAGATGGAAAATGATCTGGTACTTAATTATGATGTAGGATATGAAAAACAAGTGTTCCGTATGTTAGATTTTCTTTCCTTAAACACAAATTCTAATTTGAGAGTGGGAACCTTGTATACCAATGCGTCTCTTGGACTTAGCACCACGGTAGGGCTTATAAATTCCCCTTTCACAGCAGTAACCCACAAGAAATCGTTTAGATTATATAGCTATTCCCAAATCACAGGAAGTGTAATTGGATACGACGCCACCTTGCAGGGTGGAGTTTTCAATAATAAAAACTCCTATACCATTCCCTCTAATCAGATAGAACGATTAACCCGTCAATTAAATTACGGGCTTGTGTTACAGGCTAAGCTTGTTTATTTTGAATATTTTCGCACTGCTCTCACCAGAGAATTTACCTATGGAGACCCCACAAAATGGGGTGGGATCAAGTTTGGAGTTCAGTTTTGAATTTTAAAAATAAAAAATCACGGAAACTGCTCTTTACCTCAACATCCTAATTCGATTAAAAGTCATTAAAATTGGAAGAATTCAACTCCGTAAAAATAGCGTCCTTTTAAATCAGGTCCGGTTTTATAATTACTCTCCTTGAAGCTTTTTCAGCATCTCCTTCCCGTTTTCATTCTTGGGATCCATTTCTACAGATCTCTTATAATTAAGAATTGCCAATTCCTTATTCCCCGCTTCCATATAGGCTTCTCCCAAACTATCGTACACATTGGAAGATTCAGGGAATTCTGCTACATTCAGCTTAAAAACCGCGATCGCTTCATTTAGTTTCCCAGATTGCAAAAATTGATATCCCAAGGCGTTCATATCATTTTCCTTCAGAATATATTCCTTGGAGTCTTTTTGCTTTTTAAATGCTGCAATTCCAGCTTCCAATCCATTTTTAGTGATCTCATCCATAAGATAATTTGCGAGAGATCTCTGCGGAAGCTCGTAAGGCAGATCGTTTAGGATCTTGATAATGTTACGGCTCATTTCTCCAAGATTGGTTCCGCCGGTATTATTAAGTAACACAATTAGCTCCTGATTGGCAGGAATTCTATTAATAAGCGTGTTGAAACCATTTATTCCGCCTCCATGCCCAATTACAACTAAGCTGTCTTTTGAAGCAGCATTAACCATCTTATTGGTTCCCCATCCATAACCATAGGTTCCACTTCCCGATTTAATATGTGGGGCAAACAAGAGATCTGTATTCTCCTTGGAGAGCAAGGTATTATTTTGCAAAGCGCGATCCCACAAATACATATCCTCTACAGTAGAATAAAGGGAACCTGCCGAATATGGAATGGACATATCCAGATAAGCTGCGTTGGAATAGGAATTTCCCCTTTTTTCATAACCCGAAGCTCGGTTCTTAAGGATCACATTATGATGATCGAAACCTGTGTCTTTCATGTTTAAAGGCTGAAATATCTTTTCCTGTAGGTTCTCCTCATAAGATTTTCCGGTAACTTTTTCTATGATCACACCCAACAGGAAATAGCCTGAGTTGCTGTAGGCGAATTTTTCTCCCGGGGTGAATTCCAATTCCAAATCCTTGAATTGCGATATAAACTCGGTTGGTGTGAAAGCATCCCGACTGGTCTCCTCGAAAAATTTGGGAAAGGAAGTATAATTAGGAATCCCCGAGCTATGTGTGAGTAAATGGTGCAGGCTGATCTTATCTCCTTTTGCTTTAGGATAGTCTGGAAGATAGGTAGTGATAGGCGCATCCAATTTCAATTTCCCTTCTTCTACCAACTGAAGGATCAACATCGCGGTAAATTGTTTGGTAATAGAACCCAGCCTGTGTTTTGTGTTTGCAGTATTCGGAATATCCCACTCCATATTGGCTTTTCCAAAACCGTGCTTATAGAGAACCTCCCCATCTTCAGCCACCAATACAGAGCCATTGAATTGTCCATATTCTGAATACAAACTCATGAGATCTTCTATTTGTGATGCTTTAGATTGGGCATTTAAGACTTGATTGCCAGGCATGACGATAAAGCAGAAAATAAAAAGGATTCTTAGTACAAAGTTTGGTTTTCTATACATAACAAGAAGTTTTAGTTGGGTTAAGAATTAATCATAAATATTTAAGTATCAATATACTAAAATAGCGAAATTTTATATTAGTCTTGTTTTTCGATTTTTATAAGATTGATTGTCGGAAAATTACCATAAACTGATAAAGGACGTCATTCTGTCCCGACGCTTCGGGAGTTTCGGAATCTCATAATACTGTAAACCAATACAATAACTTAAGACCCTGAAATAAATTCAGGGTGACGAGATAACTATATATGACAAAAAACGGATATACATTTATAAGATCGGGAGGTGTTGACATAATCTCTTAAAAAAGCGGCTCAAGTTTAATTTGAGCTCATTATCTAACCTATATACAGAAATCACTTCAGTATAGATCTTAATTTAAGATGGCTATGATTCTTAAGGGACCGCCACTACCTCCTTTTATTTTCATTGGCAAAGCAATGACCTGAAAATCTTTGCTTGGCAATTTCTCCAGAGCCGTCAAATTCTCGAATGCCGGGATATTATTTGAAAGCAAGGTAACATGGCTTTCAAAATCCTGAGATTGCCCATAATCTATACTGGGAGTATCAATACCAACAGCATGTATCTTTCTGTTTTCTACCAGCCATTTTGCAGCTTCAGGAGCTAATCCCGGGAAATGCAATTTTTTAACTGCCTCCTCTCCCCGCTCATCAGTTCCCAGATATTTCAGTTTGTCCGGATAAAATTTGGAGAAACCTGTTTCTAATAAAATGATACTTCCTTCGGGAATCTTAAGGTTCTCCTGTTTCTCCCAATTTGTAAAATCTTCGATGCTTATAAGATAATCGGGGTTGGCTATTGCATTTTCAGAAACATCTATTTTAATGGCATACCCCACCAGATTGGAAAGTGGAATTTCATCTACTGTCTGGCCTTTTTCAGCAAAATGAATTGGAGCATCTATGTGAGTACCTCCATGCTCTGCCGTTGAAAAATTATTAGCGGCATAAAAAAAGCCTTTCTCGGTCATTCCCTTTGCGACTACCTCCATTTCAAACTCCTTTGCAGTTACCCAATAGATCGTTTCTTCAGAAAATTCATGGGTGAGATCTATTATTTCAGCATTCTTAGTGACTCTTTTATTGGAACTGGTCTTCTCTTCAGTCTTTTCTGGTGGCTTATTACAACTATAGATAAGTACTAAACCAAGTACAAGATAAATTCTTATATTTTTCATGAACTACTATTTATTATATAATCTAAAAGTTAGTTTTAGAAATCCAATTCTATTAATTTGCTTCCTCATATGCTTCTTTTAACCAAACTTTTAATTCTGCATCCACTTGCCCGATCTCGCTCAATTTCACCCGATGTGTGCACATAGTTCCAAAAGGGCCGGAATTTTCAAGTCTTTCCCCTGTAGGTTTATTATTGAATTTTAAACCAAGGTCTATTCGTGTTTTAGTTGCCGGCTTTATTAAGGCAAACTGCCTATTCCTAATAAGGCTCACACTTGTTTTTTTGGGGGTGATCTTAATATCATTACCGAGACCTTTTATAAACGATATTAGTTTTTCATAGATTGGGATTAGATCCTCTTTTCCTTTGTATTGATTTGCAACATGGTCTTCAGGTTCTTCATTTTCTTCTTTTGATAATTGTATTATGGTATTAGCAAAGCCATGTGTTACATTGTGCTCTTCCTTTAAAAACTTCATTGCCTTCCCATGTTTGGCAAAGGCTTGTTTTTTTAGCAACTGTTTCCAATCGCTTAAAGATTTCCCGGTTTTTTCGGGCATATTATCTATCATTGTTTGAAGAGCTTTCTCCGTATCCATTTGTTTTACATTTTTAAATTATCAAATAACATTTCCATCAACATAGGCTTTGGCTTCCAGCAGCTCTTTTCTATTACTATTAATATCCTTTGTTAGTTCTAAAAGTTGATTAAAATACATGCCGGCCTTATCCTTATCTCCAACCTGTTTAGCAGCGATGGCAGCACCATAAATTCCATTAAATCTATTAGGATGTGCTAGTAAATTTAATTCGTAAACAGAAAGTGCCTCAATAGGATTTTTCAATTCTAAAAGCATATCCCCAAGCAATTCATCTGCCGGCAGTACCTCCCCGGGAGTAACAGGGTGTTTGGAGGTTTCACTTTCTAATTTCGCAGCAGTCCTCATAGCTGCAAGTGCTTCCTTATTATTTCCTTTTGCTAAGGCTATCCAGGCTTCGGTAGCTTTTATTTCTATTTCCACTTGACCGGCTTTATAAAGATCCTCTGCACTTCCCCTATTTAGAAGTTGTTTTTTGAAGCTTTTGAGCGTTTGAAGTTCTTCTTCAGCTACAACTATATTATTGGAACGGGCTGCCCCCAAAGCTTTTGCAAAGTGTGTGATAGATCTTTCCCAAGGAAAATTATCCCATTGAAATTCTAAAGTTGGGATTTCTAATTTTGCAGCTTCAGCCCATTGCCTATTTTCCAGAGCGACTCTTGCCGGAATTGCATTGGTTGTATATGCTACTGCAAAATCATTTGCCGGAAATGCAGATTTAATAGATTTAATATATGCCAATTTTTTATTCGTGTTTTCATTATCACCTAGCTGTAAATAGGCATAAACCAAATAATCTATTGCATGTATTTCTTGAGACCAATTCCCTTCTTCATTCATGCTTTCTGAATAACAAACTGCAGATTCTGCAGAATTTATATTAGTGCTTATAGATTCTTTCCACAAACCTAAGCGAGTGAAAATGTGAGAAGGCATGTGTTGGGCATGTGCAGATGATGGGGCTATTTGAGCATATCTTCTTGCTGTAGCCAGTCCAAGTTTTGCGATTTCAGGATAATCGTAGGTGTGTATAATATAGTGAGCGATACCTGGATGCATAGGCTGCTCCTTAAACAAAGTCTCTAAGATCTGCCCTGCCTTTTTTTGATCTTTATATGTTTTATCATTTGGGTCGGCGGAAGAAGTTAATGACAAGGCATAAAAAATCCCAGCCTCCGTATCTTCTTTATTATTGAGATAAAGCTGCTCCATCTCCTTTTCATACAACAACTCTCTCGAATGGTGATCTATAGTTTTCCAATCCTTATAGAAAACACTAATCGCATTTATGTATTGATTAGCGCGTTTAGATTTTGATAAGCCGTGAGCGATCTCAAGTAGTTTAGCTCCTTTCTCCAATTCTTTTGGTCCCGGAGGTGCCCAGAGTTCATGATAGATACTCATCGCAACTCCCCAATAAGCCATTGCACATTCAGGATCTGCATCTATAACTTTTACAAATGCTTTTTCAGCTTCGGCATATTCAAAGGAATGCAATAAAGAAATTGCCAGATCAAAAGTTTCTCTACTATCTAGATCACAGTCCGAAGAAAATTTTACCTCTCCAAATTGAGGATTCCCACATAACAAAATATCTCCTCTAAGCAGATCAATGGAGGCTAGAGCTGACTTCGATTTTTTATCTTGACATCCAAATAAACAAATCACTAGTACTGCGATTAGTGTTATTAGCCCGGTTTTTGAATGTCTCATGATTTTGTATTTATAAATTTATACTACTCTCTTTAGCAAACTCTTGGGGCAAAAAATCCGTCTAAATGTAAGATTTCTAATTAGTGGGTGTTACCAAAGAAAAGGATGCTTATAATTAATAAATCTTACCGGGGTAAAAACTCGGAGGGAATCGGATAATAAATATAAGGAATAAAGAGGTTTTCTGAAATTTATTTGTCCAATAAAACCTACCCTAAATAATACTGAACCATAAATTTATTCCCGGGGAACAGATTTTGGAATTGTTAATTTATTTATAAATGTGCTTAATAATTTATTTGTCTTTTTTTGAATTTGATCTCTCATGTATGAGGACCAGCCCAATAAATAGCCACTAGCGCCCAATGCTTGTTTAGACCAAATCCAGAGGTTAAAATCATCTGTATGCTTTAGGATCTTGCCATCCTTGAATTCGAAATTTGCGGTAACTTTATTTACCACCTTTCTCTTTTTGGGGCCATAATTATAGCGGGCAGTCCAATTTACCTTGCCATAATTATCATCTGTTTTCAGGATCTTATAATCTATCTTGAGGTCACTATCCTTTTTACTAAGCAACATCTCCCACATATATTTTGCCCTATTTCCTTTAAGAATACCAAAGGCAGGATCTTGGAAAGTAATATTATCATGGTAGCAATCCATCATTTCTTGAGCATTCCCGGTTGAAAATGAATTATAGAATTTTTGTAAGAGCTCTTTATGCTTCATTTTCAAACGACTTTAAATTAAATTCAACTTCTCTTTAAACAGAAAATAATTAATCTGTTTAACAGAACCAATAAACTTTTTGTGGGGACGTTGTGGGATTGTTTAATAAAGATACTGGAATTTACAAATACATTCAAGGAGAGATTTTTATATTCTCAATAATGTCAAAATTCGATCTTTAGTTATGAAAAATTTTTAGTTAGAGCAATGCTGGAATTCTATAATTTAAAAGATCAATCTACATATTAACGAACCATGAGTCTGTTCTTTGAAATTCGATCTACGATCTCGAAGCCTGCTCGTTTAAAAGATTTATATTACCCAAATAGAAAATCCGCAAGGATTTTTTAAAGTAGGCTTTCACCAGCAACCCAACTGAATGGTCTAGTCGAGCAGGTTAATTTTATAAGGTGTTGTGGGTAGTTATTTTTTGAGTTTAATGGTTAAAAATTCCATCGTACGACTCCATGAAAGATTAGCTGCTGCCTCGTCATATCTAGGTGTTGTATTATTATGAAATCCATGATTTACTTCAGGATAAACATAGGCTTCGTATTCCTTTTTATATTCTTTAAGACCTTTTTCATAAGCAGGCCAACCTTCATTTACTCTTTTGTCTAAGCCCGCATTATGAATCATAAGTGGTGCATTTATCTTAGCTATATCTTCATAAGAGGGTTGGCTTCCATAATAAGGAACAGCTGCAGATAGGTTAGGCACTTTTACCGCCATCATATTTGATATCCAGCCTCCAAAACAAAAACCTACAACTCCTATTTTTCCAGTACAATCCTCATGAGAATTAAGATATTCATAGGCAGCGATAAAATCTTCTAGCATATCATTTCTGTCCAATTTTCTTTGTAGTGTTCTACCATCATCATCATTGCCTGGATATCCACCAAGCGGAGTTAAAGCGTCTGGTGCTAATGTTATAAACCCTTCTAATGCGGCTCTTCTCGCTACATCTTCAATATAAGGATTAAGGCCTCGATTTTCATGGACAATGACTATTCCCGGCAACTTTTTCTTTGCATTTTTAGGTTTAGATAGAAGCCCACGAATCTTTCCTCCTCCTTTTGGAGATTCGTAGGTAATAAACTCTGAATTTAACCTTTGATCATCTTGGTTTACTAAAATAGAATCTACATAATTGGGCATGATAAAACTGAGCAGTGATGGAACAGTAATACCGCCCACTGCATACAATGATAATTTCTTAATAAATTGCCTTCTTTCAATATTGTTATGGGCATAATCATCATATAAGTTAAAAACTTCCTGATTAATGTCTTCCTTTTTTAATTTTTTCATACTCTAAATTTAATTAATTCTACCATACTCTTTGATACCAAATATGTAACTATTTAACATCAAATCGCCCACAACAGTTTATAACCACTTTTGTTTGGGTTAAAATGTGGACTTGTTCTTAATTTTAATGAATTTCTACCAAATCCTAAAGTTGGAACATTGGAGGTTTTCAGGAGCTCTTTAACAATATCTAAGGCTGTGGAGCTCGTATCCATGTAATTAATATCGTCGGTTATTTCCGTTAGATCACTAAGGAGATTGATTCTTATTTCCTTTAAAATTGTGACTCCCGTTTTCCTGTCATTATTGAAATTTGCTTTTTGATTGATCCCCAAGGCGATTTATATTCCAATTACCACCAACACGATCTCTCCAACCGCCAATTTAATATACCTGCCTATTTTCCCTTCTTTAAGAAGATCTCTCCTTATTCTATTGAAGAATTTGATCCTCGTTTATCTTTAGGACAAAATAAAAAGGTAAATAAATAGTTTCATTTACCTTTAAAAGTATTTGTTTGGAATTATAAACATTCTAAATTCTTATTCTTTCCTGGCTATTTCCGTTTTCCAATCTACTAAGTAAGAATAGAACTCATCTAATTTCTCCATTGCCTTTTCCTGACTTCCGGCCAAAGTGCTCATCTCCCCTATCCATTTCACATCGTTTGGAGACATTTCATAATTTAGGGTTTCTATCCCCTCTTCCAATTCCCAGACAACCACCATATCGTAATCTCCTGTAGACATGTTATAAGTGACAGGGGTTGCTATTCCTGCGTTTTCATCTGCTTTCGAAAAATAATCTTTGATAATTTTTTGGGCCTTATCCATTTTACCGGGCTCAAATTTTACAAATGCCATTCTCACCCATACCGGATTGTCCATTTTTTTGGCTTTCATTTCCTGAGCAGAAAGGAGCTGACTGGAAAATAAAAATGCAATTGCTAAAAAGAAATACTTGATTTGCTTCATGATCGTTGATTTAAATTAATAATATGATCTCTATTACATAGAGAAACAGCTTAACTTCTTAAACAAAAAATCGATGTGGGGATGGTGCTTTGGAACCGGTAATAATTAGTGCCGGAGGTTCTAAATTAGTCAAAATATTTTATATATAATTAACTTCCAGATATTTATGACGTTTCAATCCCGTTAAGATCATGAGATTTTCATGAATTAGCCTTAAATGCGCTTCATAAGAGAAAAAGGAAGCATTCCATTGTGCTGCTGCGAATTATCTTTCAAATTCGGTACCTATAAGATCGAAATGAAAACTCATGATGTAGTGTTTCTATAAGTTAGTATTGAAAATATGGATTCCAATGCTCATTAGAACTTTAAGAGTATTAAAGAATAAAATCCTTAGATTTGAGTTTACTAAAGTTAAAAGGTCTAATTGTTAATATTGAAGTTCGATTCTTTATTTTAGACTCTTGCTAAATTGTATTTTTGCACAAACTCCCATGAGAATTTATGGCCCAGAAAAAAGCCTCAACCAAAAAATCTAAAATCACGAAGATCAAAAAACCCGGATTTAAATTATCCCGGCAACAAAAAGTGGTATTAGGAAGTTTCCTTATGTTATTAGGGATCTCTTTACTAATAGCATTCATCTCTTTTTTATTCAACTGGCAAGCAGATCAAAGCACACTTCAGGATTTTGGAAACCGCGAACTGGTTGCTAAGAACTGGATGAGTAAATTTGGTGCCAACATCAGTAATTTCTTTATCTATAATGGTTTTGGGCTGGCTGCCTTTATATTGGCAAGTTTAGTAGCTCTTACCGGAGTTTACCTTTTCTTCAATTTCAAAATGAAAAATCTTTTCAAATTTTGGTTCTGGGGATTATTAATGATGATCTGGTGGGCTGTATTCTTTGGTTTTTTTAATGAAAAGTATTCTATGCTGGGAGGTCGTGTTGGTTTTGAGATCAATGATTATTTACAGGATTATATCGGTCTTATTGGAACTGCTTTATTGCTAACCTTTATGCTTATTGCTTATTTGGTTTTCCGATTGAAAATCACTCCGGAACTTATAGGTTCGTTTATCAGTTCTAAGAAGAAGGAGATAAGAGATGACTTTGAAACATCTACAGCAGCTTCAACACCAATAAATAAAACTTACGAAGAGGAAGATTGGGTTTCTGAAGTGAATCCAAAAAAGGAAACTTCAACTATAGAAGATAAATCCACTACTACCCCGTTAAATATAGACCCCGAAGAATCTAAACCAAAACCTGCTCCTAAAAAGTCCGAAATAGATGAGGATTTAAAAATGGAGGTTGAAACGGTAGAAGAGGAAGAAGTTGAAGATACACTAAGCAGTAAATTAGTTAAAGATTTTGGAGAATTCGACCCAACGCTGGAGCTTAAAAATTACAAATGGCCTACTATAGATCTACTTAAGGACTATAATGCCGGAGGTGGAATTACTGTAGATCAAGAGGAGTTAGAAGAAAATAAAAATAACATAGTTAATACGCTTAAGAATTATAAGATCGAGATAGCACATATAAAAGCTACGGTGGGACCAACGGTTACTTTATATGAAATAGTTCCGGAAGCAGGGATTCGTATTTCCAAGATCAAGAATCTGGAAGATGATATCGCCCTTTCCCTTGCGGCATTAGGAATTCGAATTATTGCTCCTATTCCAGGAAAAGGAACAATTGGTATTGAAGTGCCTAATAAGAATGCAACTATCGTTTCTATGCGTTCTGTGATCGCATCGCCTAAATTCCAAAATGCAGAGATGGAATTACCAATGGCGCTTGGAAAATCCATTTCCAATGAAACCTTTGTGGTCGACTTGGCAAAAATGCCTCACCTGCTAATGGCCGGTGCTACAGGACAAGGAAAGTCTGTTGGTTTAAATGCGATATTAA
>Ga0307488_10004377_pt1 | contig 11772 bp, 19 predicted proteins | sample SB02metaG_FD_202248 | JGI IMG/M metagenome (GOLD analysis project Ga0307488, IMG submission 202248) | Sea-ice brine microbial communities from Beaufort Sea near Barrow, Alaska, United States - SB 0.2 | ecosystem: Environmental > Aquatic > Marine > Coastal | place: USA: Alaska | collected...
ACTTCTCAACAGTAACAATACCATCGACACCAACCTGTGTGTATGCATCAGTTATTAACTCACCTATAGTCTTGTCGTTGTTGGCAGAGATTGTAGCAACGTCTCGCATCTTTGACTTCGTTAACTTCCTACTCATCTTAGTCAAACGCTTTATGACCTCACCTGTGTAGTTGTTAATGTGACGTATCACCTCAACCTTGTCTTTGTCGTTGCGCCTCGTCATAATGGTCTCACCATCAATGTCATCCCGTAACCCCAATGTCGCTATAGCCTCAGCCAATACAATCGCTGTGGTTGTGCCATCGCCAGCACTACTCGCTGTACTACTAGCCGCATCTTTCATTATTCTAACCGCAAGGTTCTCAACCGGATCTAATAGGTCGATGCTCTTCGCTACAGTTACTCCATCCTTAGTGACCGTAACCGAGTGCGTATGTTCTGGTGATTCAATTAGCACCGTCTGACCCATAGGGCCGAGTGTACTCTTTACTGCTTTTGCTATCTTCTCGATGCCTGCAATTAATTTGCCCCTGGCATCATTGTCGAAGATTAAGTCTTTAGGATTGTAACCTGATGGATTCATATGTATTGAATTTGATTTAGTCAAAGGTAATAAAAAATCCCCTAAATGGGAAATGTCTTCCCACGATGGGAAAAGAATTTTGCTATGTCGAATGTCAAAAATAATCTCTCACTAATCTATATATATATTACTACTTTTTTATTTTTTTTTCTCACTAGGATTTGGCTATAAAATCGACATTATTGTCATAGTACTAATTATCAGTTAGTTAAGTATATATTATTAACATATTCTTGTCATAGTTATGTCGATAATCAACATAATAGTATATATATAAAGAAATTATTTAAAAAGTAAAACAAAAAAAAGGGAGACTAAGCCTCCCTCTAAATTATAATCTATGTAAATTCTACTTCCTCTTTGGCATAGATGGACGCATCATCTCTAACGCTTCACCCAGTGAGTTGCCCTCAGCTATCATTGAAATTTTATCTGCTCTCTTGCGTGCCTTGTTAGCACGACCCATCTCATATAAACCTATTACAGGATCAGGACGATTGTTAATCAGCCTGCCATCCTTTACTTTTAATCCATCCATGTTCTTCCTATTTAAAATAAATACTACGACACAAAGATAAAAATTTTTTTTAGATGTCTCTGGTAATTGGGTTATAGGGGGCTTGACGCGCGCGGGCCGCCGGCGGGAAGTCGATGTGTGGTCGATGGGGGGGTGATCTTTTCGTTGGCGCACTCCCGATTTTTTGGCGTTTTCTCTATGGGGTGCAACGCATAATGATATGCCCACCCCTACCCCCACCTATGTGCTTGGTTCATCGCATTGGTTCGCACCCTCCCATCCCACCTCGCACCCCTACCCCCTCGCACCCCCTCACCACCCCCACCTATATATGTATGGATGCACCTACCTATTATGAGGTGACTGATGTCGAGTCACGTTGACGTAAGATCAATCACGAATCGTAGCAATGACAAGGGATGTAGACGCTTCGATAGTATGATTATGGTCTCAAAACCTTCCCCCTTTCCCCTATGGTATGGTATCCCTAATACCTTCCCCCACGAACCAAGAGGTAGTGGGTAATGCCTACACCGATTCTCTCCCCCTCAAATAAATTTGGGTCACTTAAAACAAGAGCTTTGATATGCTGCATCCCAGGCGTAGCAAGGTTTTCAGAGCGTTTGTGTAGTAGTGTGAGAATTATACACACGCACATATGTATTACATAGTGTTTGTATATATCACATATTAGACTATCTTTACACTAATTATGAACGAAACACAATTTATTATGAACACAAAATCAGTTAAGGGGCAAGTCCTCAAATCAATGTCGGGAGCGTCACAAACATTCTTCACGACTAAAGACATCAGAAGATTCATTCACATTGCTCAAGGTGGTCAAGCAAGTACATTTGTTAACACGCAAGGTTACTATTGTCACGCTTTGCTATCTTGGAGAAGTGACAATCTAATTGAGCGTATATGTAGGGGCAAGTACCGACTAACTACCGATGGTTGTAAATACCTTGAGGACAAGAATGCATTCAATCGTGAGTTGCGTGAGAAACGTGAAGAGAGAACAAAGGCATATCGGAAAGCATATGATGAGCGTAATGAAATTGCCGAGCGTAAATCCAATGCTAGAATGAAGTGGAATGATATGTTAGTAGGTCGCACGATTATAGGTATGCGTAGACTTAATGGTGAGGAGATGGATGAAAGTGGGTGGACTGAGAACCCAATGGTGATACTCCTAGATGATGGAACTTTCATAGTCCCACAAAGAGATGATGAGGGCAATAATGGTGGTGTATTATATGTTCAATCAAAACGCGCTTGTTCGACTATATATGTAGAGAGATAAACGCACCCATCTTCACCGAGCCGACCTTGAGATAGTGGTCGGCTTTTGGTGGTGAAACACTTTAACACAATTTATTATGACACGATTATTTGAGACAACAACTTACATTGAGGATGGCGAAAAATCGCTTGGAATCAGAAGCAACAAGCCATTTAAAATTGATGGTAAAAAGTCATTTGATGATGGCGATGGGTATCACGTTGTGTACCTGGAATTCTCTCCATTAGCGACCATCACTCACACGAACAATCTAACACTACCGACACCGAGTTTATCTATTAGTGTTGATTCTAAACAACTTAAAATTGAGCAACTATGAAATACACAATTAAACTACCCCAAGACCAACAAGACATCGTTATAGATGCTCTTAAGATCTATCAAAAAGCCATTGAGAGTTTATGCCCTACTGACGATGACACCATATCAAACAAGCAATTCGACTTGTATGGTCTAATTGGGATATTCAAGGACAAAGAGATTGATATACGCATTGAGATGGATGAGGAGATACACAATTCATTCATTCATAGAGGACACAATGTTGATTTCCCAATCTATGGTGACCCTAACGACAACTCCGACATACCCTTTACTCCTATAAAAACAAACAACCTACACACCACACACGACAACCCACATTCGTGTGATAATCCAACGTGCCGAAGGGAGTATGGTGGAGATTACAATGGTGGTTATTGTTCGGATAAATGCCGAGAATAAATCAAGTGTGAGCGACTGATCAGTTCGGCTGCAGCCACCTAGCGCACCCATTTTTTACCCCAAGTACGTTGATTCGGCTTGGGGTTTTGGGGTGCAATATTGCACAATTTTAATTACATATTATGAACAAAAAAGATGTATTATTTGAGATTATCCGAATAGAAGAATCGGATAGATTAATGGCTATCACAAGGGATGATAGTGGGGTGTTAATTGGACTAAACTTTTACCAAGGGGATGATAGTCCTATTGATATATTCAAAGTAGGGGATTCAGGGGATGCATTATTACAATTTGTAAAGTATGGATTAGAGCTTTTTGAAAAGAGTGACCAAGACATTCAGTTCATAAACAACCTTTGTTGGATGTATTTATACAAACTTAATAACCACTAGATATGAGCGTAGAGAAAGTATGGGTTGGAATGATACCCGAAATCAATGGAGGTTACGGTGTAAATGTCATAGCCAAAAGTGAAGAACAAGCAATGGCCCTTTTGAGGAAAGAGTACAATAAAATACAACGTGGTGTTTATCGTATGCAATTTGCATACAAGCACCTTGAGACTTTTGATAAAGCGATGGAATATTTCGGAGGCGAAGTCAAGGAGATTGAGTTGGGCAAGGCGTATTACGATGGATTTAAGGAATAGATCTAATCCGGATGGGCAAATATTTCAGATTACATTTGGTGGTCTGAGATATTATGCTTAGTATTGCAAGTATAAACATTTTATAAACATTTTTTAAACAAGTTATTATGAACAAAACTTCATCAAAAAAATTATTTCACTTTCACTTGTCCGATTCGATGGGCAACAAAAAAACATTAATAGGTCACCTTCGTGATGGCTCAATATCCTATTCATTGTATGGGGGAATAGGTTCTTCTGGAATGGGGTTCTCGCTATGCAATATTCAATTTTATAGATATGAAAATGGTGATATGAGATGGTATAAAAAAGGCGAGATGTCTCTACCTATTACCAACCTACCTAACGAGTCAATAGATGGCTTTAAAAATAGAGTAAAATCTATGCTCAACAATTCAACTGATTATGTTATTAATGAAGTGAGTAGAAAAGTCACATTTAAAGAATAAGTGTTCATAGTACCTCTGATGCCCCACCTCGTTAGTTCGTTGTGGGGTTTGGGGGTTAAACAAATTAAATTAATTATTATGGGATTTTTCAGTTGGAAAACGCAAGACACAAACAAGAGCATACCATCAACGTATAGTTCTAAAAAGGCACGACCAGTGTACCTATGTGACAATAGGGGCAACCATTGGTATGAGGCAAACTACGAGGGGTATGGTAGATTCGGAGGCAAAGGCTTTTATGAGTTACTTGCCGAGATGAATGGTAAGACAAAGGATGACCTATCAGATGGTCAAGAGATGCGAGATCTCGGAATCAAATTAAACTTTGGAATCAATGCTATCCACAATCTCAAAACCAACAAAACTTACAAGGGTGGTGGGATAGATTTCTTTCATTGGGGAAATGACATCTTAGAAGATGGGATGAGTGCAAGTCAACTCATTGATAGTGGCGAGTGGTATAGAATAAAAATTAAAGAGGACAACATTGTACACCCTAATTTAGTGGAAAAATTAGATGGATGGGAGTACACCGATGCTGCACCTGAAGATTGTGAATACCAAGGATATTTTTATTAAGATGGATGCTATGAGATTATCAGAAGAAACAATCGACTTGTCTAATCAAGACATCAGTAAGCTCACAAAGGAGGAGATTATATCACAAATCCAAGACTACGAGAGCGAATGCTACGATGAGTATCAGATGCTTGTTCAATTAAAAGGTAGGATGTATTGGGCAACACGAGAAGCCAATAAGGAGTGGTGCCAGGTGAACAAGATGCTCAGTAGTTTAAACATCCCCACCAAGGATGCGACTCTGAGGGTGTTTGGTTCGATCTAACTCTATTCGCTTACGAGTACCTCCCTATGAGAATAGGGGGGATTTGTGGGTTAAACAAATTAAATTAATTATATGAAAGCATTAAATTTATTTTCGGTAGTGGTGGCGATTACGTTGGTCACCTTGGTAATCTACAACGTATTATGTGTTGGAATCAAATGCTCTGAGCTATGTTAGATATCATTAAAGTAAGCAAGGGATGTTGGGCGATTCATATTGAGGAATCCAAGAACCATTTAGTAATCCACATCTTTAAAAGTTTTGATGAGGCGTGTGACTTTGCATTAAAGCACAGCGCAACACAAGATTTATTTAATAACATTTTAAAAGAATTAAATCAATTAAATCCATGAATAAAAGAGAAGACTTTGTAAGGATAGCAATGGCTATCATCAAGAAAGACTATACGTTCCGACCACAAAGGTTGGCGATAGCAAGTAAGATGTACTCACGATGGGTTGAGCGTAACAAGATGATAATAGATATTAGATCTAACAAGTCATTGTATGTTACGATAGGCAACTACACCTACTACATTGATGACTCAACCAATGAGCAAATTTTTGAGAAGTGTAATAAAAAATTAGAACAATGAATGTATTAAGTTTATTTGATGGAATGTCATGTGGTCGCATCGCTCTTGAGCGATCTGAGATAAAAGTTGACAAGTATTTTGCGAGTGAGATTAAGCCATTCGCAATGGAGGTAACACAAGCGAACTACCCTAATACAATTCAGTTAGGGGATGTTCAGTTTATAACTAAAGAAACCTTCGGTAATAATAAGATTGACCTACTGATAGGTGGTTCGCCTTGTCAAGATTTTAGTGCAGCCAACTTGGTTCAGAGTGGATTGAAGGGAACTAAAAGCTCATTGTTCTATGAATACTTGAGACTACTAAAGGAACTAAAGCCAAAGTATTTTTTACTTGAGAATGTAAAGATGAAAAAGGAATATCAAGATGCTCTGAGTGAACTACTTGGTGTTGAGCCAGTCCTCTTTGATAGTTACTTGGTGAGTGGTGTATATCGTAAGCGAAACTATTGGACTAACATCCCATTCGATGCTACCATTGAGGACAAGGGCATCCGGCTCAAGGACATCTTAGACGAGGGGTATACTGACCGAGAGTTTGGGATGTGTTTATTAGAAAGTTTATCAAGACCTTTAAAGACACCTATTAAGATAGCTCGTAGGTATTTATTGTATGGGTTCTGGCAAGTAATATTTAAAAGCGAGTCCCATTACAATTCGTGCGTTAAGCATTTTAATCTTAACTTTGGTGGCTTGGATGCTAAGGAGGTAGAGCAACACATCATTGACAACAACATTGATATGTCGGTATACGAGGGCGTGAGATATTTAAACCGATCCGAGATGGAGAGGGCGCAAACCGTACCTGAAGGATACACCTCTATGGTAACGAGAGATAAAGCAGCCTCATTGCTTGGTGATGGATGGACTGTGGATATTATTAGTCACATATTTAAAGGATTGAAATGAATGTATTAAGTTTATTTGATGGAATGAGTTGTGGGCAAATTGCTCTACAAAAATTAGGAATAAAAGTAGATAAGTATTTCGCTTGTGAGATTGACAAGTATGCTATGCAAGTAACGCAAAACAATTTCCCTAATACAATTCAGTTAGGGGACGTTCAGTTTGTAACCAAGGAAACATTGGGCAACCACAAGATTGATTTGATATTAGGGGGTTCTCCTTGTCAAGGTTTTTCTTTTGCTGGGAAGAACTTAAACTTTCAAGATCCGAGGTCGGCATTGTTCTTTGAGTTTGTCAGATTGGTAAAAGAACTGAAGCCAAAGTATTTCTTGCTTGAGAATGTACGAATGAAGAAGGAGAGTAGAGATATTATTTCAGAGTACATGGGTTGCGAACCTATTGAGATTAATAGTGCATTGATGTCGGCTCAAAATCGTAGACGATTGTATTGGACGAACATCCCTGGGGTAACCCAACCTAAAGACAAAGGGATTGTGTTGAAGGATATTATATTGAGTGGAAGTGAATGTGATATGGTAGTAAACGTAGGCAAAGATATACACAAAGAAAATATTGACAAAAGCCACTGCTTACTTGCTAGAGATTACAAAGGTTTTCCAAACCAACCCTTTACAGGTGTAAGGGTTTCCAAACCAATCAATCCAAACTCTACAAACCAAATCAATCCAGACAAGTCGGCAAAGAGTAAAAGTTCAGATGAGAAAGGCACTCAACCTCATATGCAAGATAGGGTGTTTGATGTCAAAGGCAAGAGTCATGCTCTTACTGCGTCATTTGCTAATAATACAAACGTGGGTGAGGTAAAAAGGGGGGATGAGATTGAACTTAATGATAATCAAAAGAAGAAAATAGATAAGATAAATCCATCCTTAGATAAAGCAAATTGTTTAACCGAAGCAATTGGTAGGGGTGGTAGTAGTAGTGAGTTCTTGACATCAGTTAAAAAGAAAACTATGATAATTGATGAAGAGATAAAAGCCGGGGCTTTTCGAGCTAGATCGTTCGACAAAGATGGTAAAAGAGTGGGCTGGAAAGAGACTAAGCCATCTCAAAATTTAGAGTTAAGAAATGATGACAAGAGCAACTCATTAAGTTCAGTTCAAAAGGATAATGTCTTGGCTAAAGATAAGTTGTATTGGCGTAAGCTCACACCGATGGAATGTGAGAGGTTACAAACTGTGCCTGATAACTATACTGATTGCGTGTCCAATACACAAAGGTATAAGATGTTAGGCAATGGCTGGACCGTAGATGTGGTGGCTCACATATTAAAAGGTATAAACATTTATTAAATATTACTTGCACAATTAATAAACTTTGTGTAGTTTTAAATGTTCATAATAGGTTAGGGTATTTGCAGGATTTAATTTGTTTTCTAGTTCATAATCTGCAAGGTACAGAGGGGTTCGATTCCCCTTATACCCTCTAAAAATAAAATAAAATAAAATAAAATGAAAAGTGAAATCTTTGATCAGTACTTAGAGGCTGTGTGTAAACGCTTCGATATTTCAGATGACGAATTATTTTCTGACTCTCAGGAAATGAGAATTGTAGATGCAAGGGGGATGTTATTCTTACTATGCATTGATAGACCTATGAATGTTAAATACATTCAGGACTATATGGCTAGGGGAGGCAAGACTATGGCTCACTCTACTATATTACATGGAGCGAACAAGATGCGTGATCGTATGATAAACGATGGAGATATTAGAACCATTGTAAATAACATTGAAGAATGTGTGCGCTAGATAGCATCTGGGACGATGCATACAGCCAACACGATGCGTTCCATATGGTTGACACTTGGAAAAAAACAGAGTGTCTAATCTTTAAAGGGTTTAAAATTGAATCAGAAAACAATTCGATTTATATCTACAAACCAAAGGGGGATTACTACGAAGAAATAAATAGTGAAGAATACGATTTAGTATATCATTATGGATGGCGTAAGGGGGTATTAAAGCTAGTGTTAAAGATGTATCAAGATAAACTTGATAGGATTTCTGAGCTTACTAAGATTGAACTTAACACACGCAGAAACGATAGCCACCTAAAATCTTTAAGAACAAAACGCCAAGGGGTTATGAGCAGCTACCTTAAAGTTGTCACACAAATAAGTAAATTATAATCAAATGTCAAATACAAAACCAAGGGCGAAGTCTGCCTACGAAACACTCAAGAGTGTTGAAGTGAAAGGCTTAATTGAAAAAAAGGGCGCACAGTCCTACATTAGTTGGGCCTCTGCTTGGGATCTATTAAAAACCAATTGCTCAGATGCACAACGTATAGTGTATGAACACGACCACACTGGTATGAATTATTTTACTGATGGTCGCACTTGCTATGTCAAGGTTGGTATTATCGCCAATGGTGTTGAGCATATTGACTACCTACCTATCATGGACTTTCGTAACAACGCAATCCCAGTTGAAAAGGTAAATATGTTCGATGTCAACAAGACCATCCAACGATCTACAGCTAAAGCCATTGCGATGCATGGTATCGGGTTGTCGTTATGGACAGGTGAAGACCTATCTATTGAAGCACCGAAAGAGGTAGAGGAGAAGAAGCTTGTTACTCTTGAGGTGAACACTCCTAATTGGGAGAAGGTGTTGGCGTATGTCGCTAACAACAACACCAAAACATTAGCACAAATTGGTAAGGAGTTAAGTCAAAAGTATTTGGTTACTGCTTCGGCTAAGAAAGAGTTAGGTGCTTACATTAAAGCCATTAAGAAGTAATGCAATTCACAGAGCAAGAACTTCTAGGGGTCAAGGAAGTTCTGAAGAATGATGACCAATACTATGGTGAGTATGGGCGCAAGTTTTTATCCAACTCTAATGTTGATGTGTTAATTAACAATCCAAAGGATTATGGTAAGCCAACTGAGCAGACCAAGGCAATGTTGTTGGGGAGATACTTTCACACTGCAATGCTTGAGCCAAACAAGACTGGACTCTATAAAGTAATTGATGTTGCAAGTCGCAACACAAAGCTATATAAGGAGGCGGTAGAGGAGAGTTCTGAGGAGATGTTGCTACTATTAAAGGAGCGAGAGGAGTGTATGGATTGGGTGTCTTCTATGAAGTCTAACATACAATTCTTTGATGACATCTATGAGCCGGGTAATGCTTATGAAGTTCCTGGAGTAGAGAAAATCAGAGGTGTATGGTGGAAAGGTAAAGCGGATATCATCACTAAGGATTATATTATTGACTTGAAAACTACAAGCGACATCCAAAAGTTTTCACGATCCGCAAAGAGATACAACTACGATAGTCAATGCTACATCTACCAACAAATATTTGGTAAGCCATTGGTGTTCTATGTGGTTGATAAACTCACAAATAATTTAGGAATATTTAGACCAACTGACACCTTCATTCAGGGGGGGAGGGAAAAGGTGATGAACGCCTTGGATCAGTATGAAAAATTCTGGGGGGAAAGTCCTACCCACGACCCTGAACATTTTATTATTCAAGAGGAATTAATTTAAATTAAAAACCATGAAACAATTATTTTTATTTGCATCAATGATGCTATCAGTAACAGCCTACTCGCAATGGAAGACAGACACTTATGTAGATGACTTTGGCGAGGAGACAGGAGAGGAGTTCCAGTACTTTCATGTCGATGGGATATTCAGTAACTCAGCCACCACAAACTCAACGTGTGGATTCTTTTTAAAGCACAGTGATGGCGAGTTGTATTCGGTAACAATCTATCCATACAATAGAGATGTAAGGGAGAGATGGACAGAGAGTACTTACCAAGACATAAAACTAAAGACTCCATCAGGCGAAGTGAAGACAATCGCAGGCTTCTGCTACAAGAAGGGATTGGTTTTATTCTCCGATCAAGACTACCAAGTTTTTAAGGATGCTATAGTAGAAGAGGGGGAGTATACATTCTTACTTAAGCACAATACAAAGTATAGTCACTCAAGCTACCGCTTTAAATTTAAAGTATAATCACAGCCCCTTCCTTGGTGTGTCCTCTGTCCAGGGTGGGGGCTTCTTATAACAGAGGCAACTTTTTAAATTATAAATTATGGCGGAAGATAAAATTTTCGTAGGGAATGGTAAGCAGGTTTTTGATGACTTGATATCAGTAAGTTTATGTCTGACAGACATACCAAAGGAACACATCTTTGAGTACAACGGTAAGAAGTACACTAAGTTGAATGTGGGTACAAAGAAAGGTGGTGCGGATCAGTATGGTAAGACCCATCATGTGAGCATCGATACTTACAAGCCACAGGAAAGAGCAGAGCAAAAGCCTGAGCCTACTAAGGAGGCTAAGGTAGAGCCAGAAGATTCAGACTTGCCCTTCTAATTAACTCATCGATGGCAAAAGGATAGGGGGGTAACACCCCCTCTCTTTATCTATTATGACAAAAAAAATTCTCATCATTACTATATATAAATTATACTTTATAGTTTTGTTTTCTTCACTAGAAACTGACTTTAAAATCGACATAATCGACATAAGTATTGATAATCAATAAGTTACATAAAAATAATTGACATTTAATTGACATTAAAATGACAGAAAACGACATTACTATCTTCAGAGATATCAAAACTACTGAGCAACCATTCTTTAGGAAGGTAGATTTTATCTTGGATAGAATAAAACAGGGGGCATCGAAAGATTTAATCAAGAAGATTAGAAAAGAGAAAGAGAAGACTGTTATCAATGAGTTGAAGCAACAGCTACCGGCTATATGTTTCTCAGGTAAATTTAATAAGAGAACCGACTCCTCTTTAATTAAGCACAGTGGTTTAATATGCTTAGACTTTGATGGCTACAAGAAGCAGAAGGACTTACTTGAGGTGAAAGAGTTGTACAGCAAGGACAACTTTGTATATTCCATATTCATATCTCCTTCTGGGAAAGGGTTAAAAGTTTTAGTTAAGATACCTGATGACGTAGACAACCATAAGAATTATTTCAACGCACTAGACGAACACTTTAATTCTGAACAGTTTGACAAGACAAGTAAGAATTTAAGTAGGGTTTGCTACGAGAGTTACGATCCGTTAATTTATGTTAATCCACAGTCAAGTGTATGGACAGAGATTAAGGATGACAACTACAAAGAGGTGGTAAAATTTAAAGATCGGGCAACCATTCCTATTTCCGATGAGAATAAAATCGTAGACATCCTG
>Ga0307488_10004378_pt1 | contig 11771 bp, 11 predicted proteins | sample SB02metaG_FD_202248 | JGI IMG/M metagenome (GOLD analysis project Ga0307488, IMG submission 202248) | Sea-ice brine microbial communities from Beaufort Sea near Barrow, Alaska, United States - SB 0.2 | ecosystem: Environmental > Aquatic > Marine > Coastal | place: USA: Alaska | collected...
ATGCACCGCAAGTCAGTAGGTGCAGTGCCTGCAGATTTCCATGACAACACCACCGTCGAAATCCTGTGGACAGTCATCCCGGTTATCATTCTGCTGGCCATGGCGATTCCTGCGACCACCACGCTGAACAAGATGTATGACCCAGGCGAAGCGGCCATCGATATTGAAGTCCGCGGGCTGCAATGGAAATGGCAATATACCTATCTGAATGACGACCCCACCAAGGAAGTGAAATTCGTCAGTTCCTTGCTGACACCGCAGGAAGAAATTTATAATGAGACTCGCAAGCGTGAGCATTATTTGCTTGATGTCGACAATGAACTGGTGATCCCCGTGAATACCCGGGTCAGGTTTCTGGTAACTTCCGGCGATACGCTGCATGCCTGGTGGGTGCCTGATTTTGCTGTCAAACGTGATGCCATTCCTGGTTTTATTCACCAGGCCTGGGCGGAAGTTGAGGAGACTGGTACCTATCGCGGCCAGTGCGCGGAACTCTGTGGTAAAGACCATGGTTTTATGCCCATTGTTGTTCGTGTAGTCGAACAAGCAGAATATGACACCTGGCTTGCAGGCAAACAGGAAGAGGCACGCCTCGTCTATGAAACTGTCGGTAAAGAGTGGACTCAGGAAGAACTCATGGCTAAAGGTGAAGACGTTTATGGTCGTGTCTGCGCAGCTTGCCACCAGGCGAATGGCCAGGGCCTGCCACCAGCATTCCCGACACTTGTCGGCCAAGGCCTGTCTGTCGGCCCCATGGCTGCCCACCGGGACATTGTCCTCTACGGCAAGGCAGGCACAGCTATGCAGGCTTTTGGTGGTCAGTTGAATGCTGCTGAAATCGCCGCGGTCGTTACCTACGAGCGAAATGCCTGGGGAAATAACATGGGTGATTCTATCCAGCCCCGGGAAGTGAACAAATTGATGAGCACAGGCCAGTAGTCAGGAGATCCAGGATGAGCGCAATTATCGAAGAACACCATCACGACGACCACCATCATGGTCCGGCTAAGGGCTTGATGCGATGGGTATTTACAACGAACCATAAGGACATCGGTACACTGTACCTGTGGTTCAGCTTTATGATGTTTTTATTGGGCGGTGTCTTCGCTCTGGTGGTTCGTGCTGAGTTGTTTCAGCCGGGCTTGCAGTTGGTAGCACCTGAGTTTTTCAACCAGATGACCACCATGCACGGTCTGATCATGGTCTTTGGTGCGGTGATGCCGGCGTTTGTTGGTCTGGCTAACTGGCTGATACCCATGATGATTGGCGCACCAGACATGGCGCTGCCAAGAATGAATAACTACAGCTTCTGGATCCTGCCATTTGCCTTCACCATGCTGGCAAGTACGCTGTTTATGGACGGCGGTGGCCCCAACTTCGGCTGGACTTTTTATGCGCCGTTGTCGACTACCTATGCACCGCCCAGTGTTACTTTCTTTATTTTTGCGGTGCACCTGATGGGTATCTCCTCCATCATGGGTTCTATCAACGTGGTTGTGACCATTCTCAACATGCGTGCACCCGGCATGACCTTGATGCAAATGCCGTTGTTTGTCTGGACCTGGCTTATCACTGCTTATCTGCTGATTGCGGTGATGCCAGTGTTAGCAGGTGTAGTGACCATGATGCTGATGGACATTCACTTTGGTACCTCGTTCTTTAATGCTGCTGGTGGTGGTGACCCCGTGTTGTTCCAGCATGTGTTCTGGTTTTTTGGCCACCCTGAAGTCTACATCATGATTCTGCCGGCTTTTGGTGTTGTGTCTGCCATTATCCCGACCTTTGCTCGCAAGCGCCTGTTTGGCTATGCCTCTATGGTCTATGCCACATCTTCAATCGCCTTCCTGTCATTTATCGTCTGGGGCCACCATATGTTCACAGTGGGTATGCCACTGGCAGGTGAGTTGTACTTCATGTATGCCACCATGTTGATTGCCGTACCCACAGGGGTGAAGGTATTTAACTGGGTAGCTACCATGTGGCAGGGCTCCATGACTTTTGAAACCCCCATGTTGTTTGCCATCGCTTTTGTGATTCTGTTTACCATTGGTGGTTTGTCTGGCTTGATGCTGGCGATCGCACCAGCGGACTTCCAGTATCAGGACACTTATTTTGTGGTGGCTCACTTCCACTATGTACTTGTCCCGGGTTCGATCTTCTCCATCATGGCCGCCGTGTATTACTGGCTGCCAAAATGGACCGGTCACATGTACGACGAAAAACTCGGTAAGACTCACTTCTGGCTGTCATTTATTGGCGTCAACGTGACCTTCTTCCCACAGCACTTTATTGGTTTAGCGGGTATGCCACGCCGGGTGCCAGACTATGCCCTGCAGTTTGCTGACTACAACATGATTTCAAGCATGGGTGCCTTCCTCTTTGGCTTCTCCCAACTGCTGTTCCTGTTTATTGTCATCAAGTGTATTAAGACTGGTAAGCAAGCGACTGCCCAGGTTTGGGAAGGTGCTCATGGTCTGGAGTGGACAGTGCCATCGCCCGCGCCATACCACACCTTTTCCACGCCCGATGAAGTTAACCTGAAAGAAGCACACGGCTAAGCCGGGGACAATGCAATGACGGAGCAAAGCCAAAAAAGTAGTCGAATGGTGTTGAAGCTGGCAGGTGCTGCAATCGGCATGTTTGGCTTTGGTTTTGCTCTGGTGCCTCTGTATGACGTGATCTGTGACATCACTGGCCTGAACGGTAAAACCGGTGAGCAGTATGTCCAGTCAGCCGAGGCCACGATTGATAAGGACCGTACGGTTACGATACAGTTTCTAGCGAACAACAATGACGCCATGTCTTGGGATTTTCGGCCAAAGATGCGTTCCATGAAAGTGCATCCTGGTGAGGTGAATACAACCAGTTTTTATGTAAAGAACCCTGCGTCGACAACCATTCTGGCCCAAGCGGTGCCCAGCGTGACGCCATTTACGGCAGCAGCGTACCTGCATAAAACTGAATGTTTTTGTTTTACACAACAGCAATTAGCCGCTGGCGAGTCTATGGATATGCCGTTGCGATTTATTATCGACAGCGACCTACCTGAACATATCCAGACGCTAACATTATCGTATACATTGTTCGATATTACCGAACAACCACAGGATCAAGCGGCGTCAAGCGCCGAGTAGCCGGATCCGTGCTGAATTTGATGGAGATTAAAGATGGCAAATGACGCAACGTACCAGAATTATTATGTGCCCACTGACAGCAAGCTACCGATATTTGCCTCGCTGGGTATTTTCCTGACAGTCTTTGGCATGGGCAATATGCTCAACGAGATGACGGCAGGTGCTGACACCTCCTTTGGTACCATAGTGCTTTTACTGGGTGGACTGGTGCTGGCGACGACCATGTTTGTCTGGTTTAGCAAGGTTATCGAAGAAAACCATGCGAAGCTTTACAGTGACCAGATGAATCGGTCTTATGTCTGGGGTATGAGTTGGTTCATCTTTTCGGAGGTCATGTTCTTCGCAGCGTTTTTTGGCGCCCTGTTCTATGTTCGTGCCTTTGTTGTGCCCTGGTTGGCTGGTGAAGGCAACCGTGGTCCATCTGACATGCTCTGGCCTAATTATGTGGCTGAGTGGCCCATGCTCAACACGCCAGATCCAACACAGTTCCCAGGTGCCCACACTGCCATGGGTTGGTATGGTCTGCCTTTGATCAACACTATTCTGCTGGTAACCTCCAGCGTCACTGTGACCATCGCGCACCATGGTTTGAATGAAGGTAACCGCAAAAAACTGATCACTTGGTTAGGCCTGACAGTTGCCCTGGGTATCGTTTTCCTAGCTTGCCAAGTACTTGAATATTATCACGCCTACACAGAACTGGGTCTGACTCTGAATGCCGGTATTTACGGTACAACATTCTTTATGCTGACAGGCTTCCACGGCGCCCACGTGACGCTGGGTACCTTTATGTTGCTGGTGATGTGGATCCGTGCCATCAAAGGTCATTTTAAGCCTGACGATTGTTTCGGCTTTGAAGCAGCAGCCTGGTACTGGCACTTTGTCGACGTGGTTTGGTTAGGCCTGTTCCTGTTTGTCTATATCCTGGGCAGCTAGATACTCGGCTGCTATTGGCTGAACCCGGAAGGCCTCGCTCATCGCGGGGCCTTCTTGTCTCAGCAGCACGCGCCTTGGTGTTCAACGACCGTTTGCCGGCAGTTGGACACCAAGGCCCTGTAAAGCATAATTCGCCTGTGCTTAGCCCTTGCTGATCCAAGGAGCGGCGAGCCCCAGGTCGCCACTCCAGACGCCATAAGCGACAAATAACAACAGTAGTGCCGCCAGAGACACCCTGACCATCAGCAGATTGGCAGTGCGCTTGCCACCTCGGCCCTGGTCAAGCATCAGCGTATAAAACGCGCTGCCTAAGGCAACAACGTTCGCAATAAATAAAAAGACGATAATGACTTTAATCCACATATCTATACCAAGGTTGGTACCAAGTGATTGTTGATCATGATTATACCGGTGACAAAGCGAATGGATAGGGCCACAAAGTTGAATCTAAACTGGCGTTTAACCGCCTTTGCGTTGGTTTCACTGCTGGGCTTTGTCTATTTGGGGCTTTGGCAGTTGCAGCGAGCCGATGAAAAAATAGCCCTTATGGCCTTGCATGAGGCACGCATCAACCAGATGCCCATCAACGGTACGGCATTGGTTAGCCGTGGCGATGATGTTGATGGCCTGCCAGTTCGCCTGAACGGCAGTTATCTACCCGTACCATCTTTATTCAGAGACAACGTAGTGATTTCAGGCAAAGTAGGCTTTGATGTGCTTTGCCTTTTTCGGGACACAACCAGTGGCATGGTGTTCCTGGTGGATCGTGGCTTTGTCCCCATGGGCGCCAGTCGCCGGGAAGCGCCACAGGTGCCACCCACCAATACCGAACCAATGAACCTGCTGGGCCATGTCTACGTAACTACGGCGAGTGAGGCCACATTCGCCAAGGGTGAACTGGTTGACGCGTTGCGGATTGTGCAGAGCGCTGATCCACTGGTACTGGCGCCGATTCTGCAAAGGTTAAGCGAGGACAAATTGGCTAAATCATTGTACCCGCACCTGATTCGCCTGGATGAGAGCCAGCAGTTTGCCTTGCCCAGGAACTGGATTTTGACCACTATGTCGCCGGATCGGCACCGTGGCTATGCTTTCCAGTGGTTGCTGATGGCGGTCGCCGTGGCTGTTGCCTACGCCTATTTTACCTTTAAAGACAACACTGGGCCGACAGCATCTGATTAAGGTACTGCAATCGGATTGAGACACTGTATAGAGTGCCGCGTACAAGGTACCCGCAAAGACACGAATGGAGACAAACATGACAGAAGATAGCCCCGTTGACACAGTAAACCGGTCCAAGAACCGGCGCAAACTGGTGCTGTTGTTTGCGGTTGCCTTTGTGCCCATGATCATTGCTTATGGCATGTTCTTTTACGTGCCAGCTTTAATCCCGGCGACCACCACCAACGAGGGCCAGCTTATTCAGCCATCCCTGCCCGTGACAGTGCTGCAGACCAATGAAACGTTGGATATACCTCTGGGCGTCTGGACCGTGTTGATCCCCGTCGCCGAGCATTGTGATGATCATTGTCAACAACGGCTGTACCTGAGCCGCCAGATCAAGATCGGGTTTGGCAAAGATGCTGATCGCCTGCAACGGGTGGCTCTACTGGAGACTGATCCTGATGCTGCTTACGATACTCTGGTGGCTGCAGAACATTCCGATCTGCTCAGCCATGTCTACAATGCCAAGGCGTTGCAGGCTGCGCTCAATGCCGCTTTGCCGGCGCCGATGTCCATCACCGACGGGATTCTGCTGATGGATCCCAATGGCAATATCATGATGCTTTACAGTTTCGACAAGATCGGTGCGCCAATGCGCAAGGACATAAAACACCTGCTGAAAATCTCCAATATTGGCTGAGGCAGATATTCCCGCTGAAAAGGTTTGTAATTTTGTTTAATATGCAGGTCCGCTTATGACAGCTGAAGAATTTATTTACCGTGTCTGATACCAATAGCTACACCTTAACTGCAAGTGCCGGCTGGCGTGACTACCTGGAAATGTGCAAGCCCAAGGTAGTGTTGTTGATGCTGCTGTGTTCCACCGTGGGCATGTTTCTGGCGACGCCCAACATGGTGCCTTGGGATATTCTGATTTTTGCCAATCTGGGTATTGCCCTGGTAGCAGGCTCAGCCGCTGCCATGAACCACCTGATGGATTTCAAAATTGACGCCGATATGGCGCGAACCAAAAATCGCCCTGTTGCCACCGGGATGATTTCTACCACCCAAGGCGGCATATTTGTGGCCGTGACCGGTGTGCTTGGGATTGTCTTGCTGGCGACGCTGATCAATCCCCTGACAGCCTGGCTGAACCTGGCTTCCTGGATTGGTTATGGGGTGATCTACACGGTCTTTTTGAAACGCGCTACCCCACAGAATATCGTCATTGGTGGCTTGTTTGGCGCGGCGCCGCCCCTGTTTGGCTGGACCGCGGTGACCAACAGTGTTGATGGTGGTGGCCTGTTGCTGGTATTGATCATTTTTGCCTGGACCCCACCGCACTTCTGGGCCCTTGCCATCGATAGAATGGAAGAGTACCGCAAGGTGGATATTCCCATGTTGCCGGTCACTCACGGTGAGTTCTACACCAAAGTGCATATCCTGTTGTATACGATTGTCATGATTATCGTCACGGTATTGCCCTATCTTATTGGCATGAGCAATCTGTTTTACCTGGTTTCAGCCCTGGCATTAGGGGCGGGCTTTCTCTATTGGAGCCTGGTACTGCTGCAGGGTACCAATCGGCGTGCACCCATTGAGACGTTTCGCTATTCCATTGTCTATCTGATGCTGCTGTTCCTGGCGCTGCTGATAGATCACTATGCGTTCCCAGTAGAATACATCATGCAATTTAAGGCTGCCTAGACTTGTGAGTGAGACGCCAGAGACAGCACCAAAGACATCAGGTATCAGAAACACCGTGCTGGTCATTGTCAGTGCCATAGCGGTGATGCTTGGCCTGTTTGTGTCTAACGTCATGACGCCGAAACAACTGACTGCCGATCAATACCAGACACTCGGTTATTACGGCTTTCCAGAACCCAGGACCATTAAGCCTTTTTCCCTGCTCGACGAGGCTGGAAATACTGTTGGCACAGCAGATTTAAAGGGCCAGTGGTCGCTGCTGTATTTTGGCTTCACCTTTTGTCCGGATATTTGCCCAACAACCCTGGGTGTGCTCAATCGGGCTGTTAAACAGACCCAGATCCCCCCACAGATAGTGTTGGTGAGTGTTGATCCGGAACGGGATACACCGGCTGTGCTGGCACAATATCTTTCCGGCTTTAATAAGAGCTTCAAGGGTTATACCGGCACTTTCGATGACGTGGTGGGGTTGGCGACGAATGTTAATGTTGCCTTTGGTAAGATACCCGGTGCTATGCCCGGCACCTACACGGTGGATCACAGCTCAAGTATTGTTGTTGTTGACCCCTTTGGCCGCTATGCGGGCTTTATCAAGCAGCCTCACCAGGCCGAAAAAATAGCCAGCATAGTCGATTCCCTGCAGCGCTGATCGAAGCTCCCAGTATCCAGGTTCCTCAGGTCAGGTTACGTGCAATACGTAAGAACTCCTGAGGATCTTTGAGGAAGGTTGTGCCATCACCACTTAAAAATCGGGTCAGTGCAAAGCGCATCGCAGCTACGCGTTGCAGTGCTGGCAAAGCCTTTGTTTCAGCTTCTGTCAGGGGCCTGACCTGTTCGTAGCCGTCCAGCAATGCTTGTTGGCGGCCCCCGTCAAACTTACCATCAGCCTCGGTACACCAATCGTTGATGGTAATCGCCAGGTCCTGGGCCAAAAAGTCATGGCAAGCATGGTAAAAATCAATGATTCCCGTCAGCACCTCGCCTTCGAACAGGGTGTTATCGCGGAACAGATCGCCGTGGATTAATCCTGCGGGGAGATCGCTGCCAGCTAAGGTTTGGGATTCTGCCAGTATCTTGTTGAAGAGACTCCTGTCTCCTGTGGATAGCTTGGCACTCACGGTTGTCAGCGTGCTAGATGCCCAATGCTGGTCATAGGGGTTGGCGCGGCTTGCTCGGCAACCCTGTGCGGCAGTGTGAAGTTGTGCCAGTGCCTGGCCAATAAGACTACATTGCCGAAGGCTGACGGTGCTGGGGTGGGTACCGGCCAACTTTGGGAACAGCCAGGTTGGTTTGTCGCAGAAACTGCTATCGGACCTGCCATTATAGGTGCGTCGCGGCTCGGGTACGGGCAAGCCCTGTTGCGCAAGTTGGTGTAGAAGTTGGCTGAAGAACGGCGCTTCGTCGCAGGCCAGACTTTCATTGATCGTCAGGACATAATCAGTGGCAGGACCATCTTCTGCTTTTAGGGTCACAAAATAATTGGAGTTCTCAATACCTGTGCTGATGGGGCTATAAGCTACCAGGTCGCCCAGTTCGAATATACGCAGGAAGTTGCGTAACGCTGGTTCGCTGAAGACAGTAAAGGCGGCCATTATTTTTTACACAAAGGGTTTGTCACACTTAAAGGTCTATTACCCACAGGGATTTATTCCACAACCTATTTACCACTCAAACAGGACCCATTGCGGGTACAGGTTTTTACTATGGTCAAGGTCGGTGAAGTGCGGCGAACCGTCAGCAGGTACCATGTAATAAGGTCGGCCACTCTTCGGTACTACCTTGATCATCGTCAGCATGCCGTTGCTGCGATATTCATAGACCGTTCGATCCTCGCCAATCACAATTTCTACATCGCCGCCTGAATCTTCAGTCGCCGGTAATACCATTTCGGCTGCGCCGACCGCACTGCTTAAGGCACCGCAGAGCAGTAAAAGGCTGACGCGAACTAGCATTGGAAAGTTGGCTGAGTTCACAGTATGGTTCCCCCAAAATACCTGAGCGCAAAGAAATGAAAGACAATTTCCCGTTAGTGCTGATCGATGGCTCATCGTACCTTTTCCGTGCCTACCATGCACTACCGAAGTTGATGAGTACCAAGGGCGCCAATACTGGTGCCATCAAGGGCGTCGTCAGCATGGTTCGTAAGCTTATGGCAGACTACCCGCAGAGCCATATTGCCGTCGTATTTGACGCCAAGGGTAAGTCCTTCAGGAATGATCTGTATCCTGCATATAAAGAAAATCGGGCGGCCATGCCGGATGACCTGCGAGAGCAGATACAGCCTATTCAGGAGATCATCCGCAAAATGGGCTTGCCCCTGCTGATTGTCGATAATGTCGAGGCTGATGACGTGATTGGCACATTGGCGGCGACAGCCACAAGGCAGAAGCGCGATGTGGTGATCTCCACTGGCGACAAGGATATGGCGCAGTTGGTGAATGAGCACATCACGCTGGTCAATACCATGACTGATATCGTGATGGATGTTGGCGGTGTAGAGGCAAAGTTTGGTGTCCGGCCAGACCAGATTATCGACTACCTGGCGCTGGTGGGTGATACATCGGACAATATCCCCGGAGTGCCCAAGTGCGGCCCAAAAACAGCGGTCAAGTGGCTGCAGCAGTTTGACAATATCGACGGCATTATCAGCCACGCTGATGAAATCAAAGGTAAGGTCGGTGAGTACCTGCGGGAGTCTTTAGACACCCTGCGCCTGGCCTACCAGCTGGCCACCATCAAACTCGACGTCGAGCTCGCAGACAAGCCTGAGGACCTGGTGCTCGGCGATCCTGATAAGGACGCCCTGCGGCAGTTGTTTACAGAGTATGAATTCCGCCAGTGGGTGGATGAATTGCGGCCGCAGAGCAGCGGTGAAAACACGCCAGTGGTGGCTGACACTAATTACCAGACGATCCTCAGCATCACTGAGCTGAAGCAATGGATCAAGCGTTTGCAGGACGCGCCGGTTTTTGCCATCGACACGGAAACCACCAGCCTGGATTATATGGTCGCTGAGTTAGTGGGGATTTCCTTCAGCGTGGCTCCTGGTGAGGCGGCTTACGTGCCCTTGGCCCATGCTTATCTTGGCGTGCCGGAGCAATTGCCCCGGGATGAAGTGCTGGCGCTGATGCGAGACCTGCTGGAGGACCCACAGCAGCTCAAGATTGGCCAGAACCTCAAATATGATAAGAGTGTGCTGGCCCGCTACGACATTGAGCTCAAGGGTATAGCCTTTGATACCATGCTGGAATCCTATGTTCTCAACTCCGTGGCTTCCCGGCACAATATGGATGACCTGGCGTTGAAGTATCTCGGCAGGACCACCACCCATTTTGAAGATATTGCGGGCAAGGGTGCCAAGCAGATTACCTTTGACCAGATCGAGCTTGACGTTGCCGCTCCCTATGCCGCCGAAGATGCCGATATCACCCTGCAACTGCATGAAACCTTGTGGCCCAGGTTGCAGGCCAGTCCGTCACTGCAGCAGGTTTTTGAAACCATAGAGCTGCCCTTAGTAGCGGTCTTGTCAAAAATCGAGCGTAACGGGGTATTGATCGACAGCCAGCTTCTGTCCCGGCAGAGCATGAAGCTCAGCCAGCGCCTCAGCGAACTGGAGCAGGATGCCTATGACCTGGCCGGGGAACCATTTAATCTGGGCTCACCGAAGCAGTTGCAGCACATCTTCTTTGAGAAGCTGAAGTTGCCGATTCTGAAGAAGACGCCCAAGGGCCAGCCCTCAACCGCTGAAGAGGTCCTGCAGGAACTCGCCCTCGATTACCCCTTACCCAAGGTGATTACCGAATACCGCAGTTTGTCGAAGCTCAAGTCGACCTATACTGACCAGCTGCCGAAACAGGTTAATGCCGCCACTGGGCGTATTCACACCTCTTACCATCAGGCCGTCGCCGCCACGGGCCGGCTATCCAGCACCGATCCGAACTTGCAGAATATTCCGATCCGCACCGAAGAGGGCCGGCTGGTTCGCAAAGCCTTTATCGCCGCGCCGGGCTATAAGCTGGTGGCCGCTGACTATTCACAGATTGAGTTGCGGATCATGGCGCACCTGTCTGCTGATAAAGGCTTGCTGGATGCCTTTGCCCAGGGTCTGGATATTCATAAGGCTACGGCCGCCGAGGTTTTTGGGCAGGAACTGGCAGCTGTCACTGCAGACCAGCGGCGCAGTGCCAAAGCCATCAATTTTGGCCTGATATACGGTATGTCGGCATTTGGTCTGGGGCGCCAACTGGGCATTGGCCGAGGTGACGCGCAAAACTACATCGACCGGTATTTTGAGCGTTATCCAGGTGTGTTGGCCTATATGAATGACACGCGCGCCCTGGCTGCAGAGCAAGGTTATGTGGAGACCCTGTTCGGGCGCCGCTTGTATTTACCTGAGATTAACACCAGCAACTTCCAGCGCCGTCAGGCAGCGGAGCGAACTGCCATTAATGCGCCCATGCAGGGCTCAGCCGCCGATATCATCAAGCTGGCGATGATTGCGGTGGATAAATGGCTCGATATTGACAGCCCTGACGCGCGCATGATCATGCAGGTTCACGATGAGCTGGTGTTGGAGGTCAGAGATGATCAGGTTGAAGAGGTGGCTTTGATCCTGACCGACAAGATGAGCCGCGCCACTGAACTGAAAGTGCCTTTGCTGGTCGAAACGGGTGTCGGGCAGAACTGGGACGAGGCACACTGAGACTTGTTAATGGGGTCCAACGGCCATAAATATGACCAACGTGCCCTGTGCCGACAGGGTCGATAACAGTCTGGGAAAAGTAGCGGGTTGGGTTTTTTTTTAAATTATTTTCGAACCGATTGAAATTT
>Ga0307488_10004379_pt1 | contig 11768 bp, 5 predicted proteins | sample SB02metaG_FD_202248 | JGI IMG/M metagenome (GOLD analysis project Ga0307488, IMG submission 202248) | Sea-ice brine microbial communities from Beaufort Sea near Barrow, Alaska, United States - SB 0.2 | ecosystem: Environmental > Aquatic > Marine > Coastal | place: USA: Alaska | collected 2017-05-06
TAAAGTTCAACTACATTTTGCTACCGGTAAAGCCTTTGAAGACAGAAAAGACTATAACCAAGCCTTTCAAGCCTACCAAGAAGGCAATAAATTACAGCATGATCATAGTGGCTTTGACATCAGCAAAGTAGAACAACAAGTTGCAGAGCAAATAAAATACTGTACCGGCGAACTGTTTGAGAGCCTTGGAAACTTAGGGCTTAATTTACCCGACCCAATATTTATTGTCGGTTTACCACGTGCTGGCTCTACGCTACTTGAACAAATACTGGCTTCACATAGTCAAGTTGACGGCACGATGGAGCTACACAATATCTTAGGCTTGGCATCACGACTGCGAGGCCGTAGTCATAGTCAAAGTGATCAAGAAGCCCAATATCCAAAAAACTTAAATGAAATTAATCCCGAGTATTTCAAACGTTTTGGTCAGCAATTTATTGACGAAACTCAAGTCTACCGAGAGAATGCACCCTTATTTATTGATAAAATGCCCAATAACTTTCTCCATATTGGCCTGATCCGATTAATACTGCCCAATGCTAAAATTATTGACGCCAGACGCTCGCCCATGGCTTGTTGTTTTAGCGGTTTTAAACAGTTATTTGCCGAAGGACAAGACTTTAGTTACAACCTTGAGGACATGGGTCGTTATTATCAAGCTTATTTAAAATTGATGGCACATTGGGATGATGTCTTACCGAGTTATGTATTAAAGGTAAATCATGAAGATGTGGTTGATAATTTAGAAACACAAGTACGAATAATGCTTGATTTTTGTGGCTTAGAGTTTGAACAATCGTGTGTCGATTTTCATAAAACCAAGCGCAATATTAAAACCCCAAGCTCTGAACAAGTGCGTCAACCCATTTATAAAAGTGCTACTGAACAATGGCGACATTTTGAGCCCTATTTAACGCCCTTGAAAAAAGTACTTAATATAGAATAAGTTTGATCTGGATAAAGAGTATATCTTCATTCTTTCACATCAGCGTGTATGTTCTTTATCTGGGTAAGTCATTAGAGTAATGCACGAGCAATTACCGAGATGGCTAAGAACAGACGTGTGATCACGACATGGATGTCGGTACTTATTTTTTGTCTGGAAAAAAAATGACCTTCTATCCTAAACATAAAAGCGAACAGGTTAATGTTCGCTTTTATGTTTATCGCTAAGGAATAAACCTTAGTCACTTCAGTTTTTATTTTAAAAACACTTTAATGATTAGCTAAATACACAGGCTACACTTTCTCTACTTTAATTTTATAAAAAACACTATAAAGCACAGGTACGGCTATCATGGTCAAGATAGTGGCAAACGCTAATCCCCCCATAATGGTCACCGACATATCAGCAAAGAAAGGGTCAAATAATAACGGCATAACACCTAAAATAGTAGTGATAGCTGCCAGTGAAACTGGTCTCAAACGACTCAAGCTTGCTTCAACGATGGCAATTGCTTTTTCTTTACCTTCAATAATTTGTAAGTCAATTTCTTCCAATAACACAATAGCATTTTTAATCAACATACCGAATAGGCTCAAAAAACCCAGTAACGACATAAAGCCAAAAGGTAGGTCTGCTATCAATAAGCCCGCAACTACGCCGACCACAGCCATAGGTACAATAAGCCAAATAATAATTGGCTGCCTGGCCCTACCAAAGAGCAAGACACTGATAATAAACATAATTAGGAACCCTAATGGTAAGCCTTTTCCTAAAGCGGCTTGCGCTTTATGTGAGGACTCGTATTCGCCGCCCCAGTCAAGTTTATAACCTTCTGGTAAAGTAATAGCAGCAATTTTAGCTTGTGCTCGATTAAACGCCTCACCGGTAGTTTCATTGTATCCGGACTCCGCTTTAACGGTAATAGTTCGTACACGATCACGTCGATTAATCAGTAGCTCTTCACTGGCATAGTTCATTTTGCCACTTACTTGCTTAAAGGGTATATAAGTTCGTTGACTACTACTCCACACTAAACTGTTTTCTAAGCCGGCTAATTGATCAGGATTCGTGCTACTATTTCTGGCAATAATTGGATAAAGGTAATCGCCATCTTGTAATTGCCCTATTTGCAAACCATCAGTATAAAACTTTATCGCTTGGCTAAAGTCACTCCTTGAAACGCCGGCATTGCCTGCCGCTATATCATCATACTCAGGTGCTAAAACAATACCTTTATCGCGCCAGTCATCGCGAATATCACGAATGTTAACATCTGCAGAGTAAATCGCTTTTGCTTGCTCAGCTAACTGCCTTAAAATAGCAGGATCTTCGCCAGAAAATCGTGTCTGAATTTTAGCACCCGCACCAGGGCCAAATTGCATGATTTCTGCGTAAAAATTTACCTTAGGATTTGCTAATCTTAATTTATCAGCAACTGTTTGAGCTAAGCGAGGGATCTCAGCTGCGTCATGCGCGCGCACCATAAATAGACCATAACTCTCATTCGGTAACTCAGGGGCAAATACTAAGGTAAAGCGTGCTGAACTTTCACCGATGAAAGTCGCTAATGATTCGACACCTTCAGTGCTAAGGATCAGCTTTTCACCTTGTTTCATATATTTTTCAGTGGCTCTAATATCTGAGTCTTGCGGGCCCCAGTAATGAACAAAAAACACTGGGGTATTTGAAGGAGGGAAAAATCCTTGTTTAATAAAACCAAAGCTTGCGTAGGCGCTAATCGTAATCACCACCAATAAGCCTAAGGTTACACCACGCCAATGCAAAGCATGACGTAAAACAACTAAATAGGCTTGGTGAAATAATGAATGCGACGCTTCTACACCTGCTTTATCACCCACTTGATAAAAGTATTTACCTAATAAAGGTGTTAACGTTACCGCCAGTACCCAACTTAACAGCAAAGATATTAGTACTACGGCGAATAGTGAAAATAAAAACTCTCCTGTGGCATCATCGGATAAACCAATACCCGAAAACGCGGCTATACCAATAACCGTAGCGCCCAGTAATGGCCACTGTGTACGTTTAACAATAAAGCTGGCAGAATCCATTGCCGACTTACCTTTCTCCATGCGCAGCATCATACCCTCTGCTACTACAATAGCATTATCAACCAGCATTCCCATGGCAATAACCAAGGCTCCCAGTGAAATACGTTGTAGTTGTAAATCATAAAGCCACATGATCAAGACAGTCCCTAATACCGTGATCAATAAAGTGCCACCCACAACAATGCCCGAACGCCATCCCATAAATAGACAAAGCGCTAAGGTCACTACAGCAACTGAAATTTCCAAATTTAAGATAAAACCGTCAACGGATTCATCAACGATTTTTGCTTGGTTATAAATAGAAGATAACTTAATACCCGCCGGTAATTTAGCGAGCACTTCAGCCAGCTTAGCGGAAACTTCCTCACCAACTTCAACAATATTAATATCACTTTGCGCCGATACCGCTAAGGTTATCGCACGTTCACCATTAAAGCGTTTTAAACCACTTGGGATAGCTACGGGTTCAATACTGAGCTGAGCAATATCTTTTATCTTTATTGCGGCATTTCTACCCGGAATAACGATAGAGAGGTTTGCTATTTCTGCTATTTTATTGGTTGAGCTTTCAACTGGGATCCTGATTTTTTTATCGCCAACGTACAATCTACCACCACTAAAGGGTTTTAAATTATTCGCCAGTACTTTTTGAATATCAGGAAAAGAAAGCCCTAAACCGGCAATTTGATAGCTATCAATGGTGGCAACAATTTCTTCTTCTAAAATACCGCCAATTTTTACTTTAGCAACCCCGTCAACGGTGAGAACTTCGCGACGAATTATTCGGGAAAATTCGCGCATTTGATTAGCGCTAAAGTCAGGTGCAGATAAAGCATAATAAATGCCATAAACGTCACCAAAATCGTCAATAACCACTGGAGCACTAGCGCCAAGTGGCAAGTCGTGCTCAATATCACTAAGGCGTTTGCGGAGTTCGTCCCAAATTTGGGGTAATAATGGGCCATCAATATGTGGTTGTATTTCCATGGTTACTTGGGATAAACCCGGTTTACTGACTGATTTTAACGTATCTAATTGCCACATTTGCTGCAGCGCTATTTCAACTTGTTCAGTAACTTCTTTTTCAACTTTTTCCGCACTTGCCCCGGGATAATAGGTAAAAATAACGGCTTTTTTTATGGTAAAGGCGGGATCTTCTAGGCGGCCTATTTTGCCCATAGCAACTACGCCACCAATAATAAAACATATCGCCATAAGCCAAATATTAATGGGTTTAGTCAAGGAATAACGGGCAATATCCATTAATATGTCGCCTTATATTCTCTGACTATTAGCCCCTCACGCATTTGCCCCACTGCGGCAGAAACCACTTTATCATCACTACTTAATCCTAAAGAAATCAGGGCGTACTCACCTTTTAACTCAGAAACCTTGACTTTGACCTTAGTCAAATTCTTTTGTACTTGATTAAAGCGCCAGACACTAAAGCCCGAGTCGTTATTACCTACTAATGCACTTAATGGAATAATTAATGCCTGTGAGTGACTATTATTTTCTTTAATGTTAACAATGGCTCGCGAGCCTGGATAAAAAGATTTCGCAATTTCACCGTCAAGTGCAAAGGTGACACCATAGGTTTGACTAATGGGATCAGGCGTGGTTTTATGTTCAACATAACGTATGTCAAATATCTTATCTTCCTGGCCAATAATATGGGCAGTCGCTTTTACATCGCGATTGCCGGCATTGGCGGTCATAATGCGTTCAGGCACTTCAAAAGTAAAATAAAGCGCTGATCTATCTTGTAAATTAGCCAGTGAATCTCCGGTACGAATTAAACTATCATTTTCAATGTACCTAGCACCAATAACAGCATCAAATGGTGCTCTTATCGTGCAGTAACTTAAATCTTGCTCGGCATTGCTTAATGCTATTTTAGTAATTGAAAACTGAGATTTTGCTTGATCATAATCGCGTTGCGACGCAACATTTTTTTCAAAAACATCTTTAATGCGTTTTAAATTTCGTTGCGCATCTTGATGACGAATGCGGCTTTCTTGCACTTTACGTTGAAAAGGTTTCGGATCAATTTTAGCTAAAACTTGACCTTTTTTAACTTCACTACCTTCGACAAGGCGCTCAAAAATCAAACGTCCTGAGACTTCAAATTTAAGGTCAACACTCTTCACCGCTGACACCGTGGCTGGAAATTCATAGTTATTCACTAAATTTGTTAGCCGGGCACTGGTGAGTTGAACCACTAAAGGTGCAGCCTCTTTTGTGACTTCTGTTGGTTCAGAACAAGCTTGCAGTAAAATAACGGCTCCGAGCATAAAAATTAGCTTCACATCAATCCCAAAATATAAGTTAAATTATAAAAATAAGTAGGCCAATCATAACACAGGCTTACAGATTAACAACTAGTGTAAACTTGTTGTTTAATGTAACCACTCACGTTAATATATCGATACTTCAATGATTAAGAGTAAATAATTTGCCAAGTACTTCCGATAAAATACTAAGTACCGCTATGGATTGTTTTTTTCAGCACGGCTACGATACCGCAAATATTTCTATGGTCAGTCGTTATGCTGGCATCTCGCGTGTGACTATACATAAACAATTTAAATCAAAAGAGCTATTATTTAGAGCTGTTGTTGAAAAACATTTTCAGCAGCATAATGTATTGATTAATGTCTACAGTAAGTCAGAAATGAATTTTTGGCAGGAAACACAAGTACTTATTATTCAACGATGTGAAGGCTTATTCAATCATGTATCCAGTAGTTTAGTTAGGGCTAATTTGATACACGCTGGTCAGGCATTTTGCAAAGACCTTATTCAAGCAGAAGAAAACTTAATAAAAAATAGTATCCAATTAAGAATTGAAAAAGAAATTTCCGCAAATCGTTTAACACTAAGTAAAATAGGCTTGTCCGCATCAGCATTAGCTGAAACTCTTCACTTTGCACCATTTGGCATCACGGTATCGGTATCAGATAAAAACAATACTAGCTTTGTAGAAAATTTAATGGCGATATTCAAAGCATCAACGTCACCACTACCATAGATATTTCGATAAAATTAACCTGCTATAAAGTCAGAAAGTGATGCACGATAATTAAACTAATCTATTCAAATTAATAACGCTAAGCTTCGATGCATATTGCATAGCATTTATTTACCCTAGTAATTTTTAAGTCGTCGATAACAATATTCACATTCACAGGGTTAATTACGAAATATCTTAATCAACTAAATAGTTCAATATAGGCCAAGACTCTTTTGCTCTCATGGATGTGTGTACTTAGCTTTTGTCTTGAACTAAAACCGGAGCGTTCAAGAAAAATAGCTATGCTATTGTCAAAATATATTACGCAGGAGATAACCCTTTCTTAGCTTGCCTGTAAAGAGCTAAGCTCGGAAAATAATCCTGCGTGACATACTATGATAAGCTTCCGATAAGAACGTGGGCATTAGAGCTACGCAGGACTGCGTTGCTGATAACAACCATTATCCACATATCACTCCATGATCTGATTTGCTCGCTTAACGCTGAAATTGCATCTTACAGTGGTACGTTATATAGTCACTGTTGTTAACAATACAGAACATATTTAGTCACATGATCGCACCGTTAAAATATTTATCCCATTATTCTATTGATATACAACAGCAAGTAGCAAAGCTGCTTAACGAGAATAACCTAAAGGCCTATTTATTAGCGCAATTTCCCAAGCCACATGAAATAACAACAGACAAAGCATTACGCGAATATTCCATCGCGCTAAAACAACAATTTTTAAAAAAGTCAGCTCCTCTTAGCCAAGTAAAATACGATGATAAAATTCATGTTATTAACAACGCGCTAGGTTTGCACACTTATGTTTCTCGCGTACAGGGCAATAAACTAAAAAGCAAAAACGAAATCCGTATTGGTAGCATGTTTAAGCGAGCACCCGAAGCGCTATTAAGTATGATCGTTGTACATGAACTGGCCCATTTAAAAGAAAAAGAGCATAACAAAGCCTTTTATCAATTATGCCAACATATGCTACCTAACTATCATCAATTAGAGCTAATGACGCGTATATACCTTACTGAGCTTGAAAACAATGGCAATATATATCAATAAGTAATAAAGCTCGTTTTATATTGTCATTAATTATCGGTGTTTTACTTTATAGAAAAGCGCGAGACTAAAGTTAAGTCCCATAGTGAATAATCACAAGTTATTAACATAATATATAATGCCGAGAACTAAATAAACACCAAAATGCCAAATGCCAATAACGGTATTTTCTTAGCTATAAGGTTGTAGATTTGCAGATAACAACTAGAAGTTCATTGTTGACCATTAGTATTGTTGTAACCTTGCTACCATACTTTTTAATAAAGGATATTTTTCCCTTCAGCCATGCTTGGCTTATACAAGGGCCACTATTATTGTTGCAAATATTGAGTATTTTTTTTGTCGCTATCAGCTACTTTCTCATTAAAAATCGTGCATTAAAGCTGTTTTGGCAGTTTATTACTTTGGCCCTACTATCGGCACTGATATCAAGTTTATTGTTTAATTTTAATATCATTAACAATAATCTCTTATTGAGAGATTTTTTCAGACTTTGCAGTTATTTCTTTATTATTTTAGCAGTAGAAACTAACCCTCATATTAATGAAACAAAAACCAATAAAAGTATCAGTAATCGAGTCTCAGCAATATTTTTTACCTTAATATGCTTTAGCTACTTTGTTTTGCTTCCTGTTGAGTTTTCAAACAATATCGAGGACAAGATTGCCTCGTCACAATTATTCCATGTATTAATAGCTGCACTGATATTCATCCGATTGGCAACAAACAGTTACCAGTGCCAGAGTAAATTTTGGTGTCAACTATATAACTTTCTTGCTATTGCGGCAGCGGCAATGTTGATAGACAGTAGTATCAATTATCTGAGTAATTGGAGCAATATTGCATTACCTGCATATCTACTAACACTGTTAATACTTATTCCTTATTGTGCGCTTATTATTGCGGCTAATAATTCCTTAAAGTCAACACGGCCTCCTATTGAGCTAACGCCTTCTTCAATGCCTGAGCTCTACCTTATATTATTGATATCTTGTTCAATTTTAATTCACTTAGCCGGCAATGAATTAAATTTACATTATAATATTGAGTCATATTTACAGTCGATATTAATTATCACTTGGCTTGGTATTGCCTTGACATTATTAACCACTATTATTTATCGCAAAAATAACTTGGGACATAAAAATCAACAGCAAATTAAACGGCAAGATTCAGCACAACAAGCATTAGTTAAGCTTAATCAAACCCTAACTAATACTATGCTCAATAGCGAAGATAAAGCCATCGTCAATGCCTCAAGCAATGCCATATTAACTACCAGTAACGACGGTACGGTATTATCAGCAAACCCTGCCGCAGTACAACTTTTTCAGTGTCTTGAACGAGAGATTATCGCTACGAGTGTTAGTGACTTTTTTTCATCAGATGATCAAATGCATTACTTTTTTGATTTCAAAAGTAACATTTATACCCTGCAGCGCAAAGATGCAGGAATTTCAATTGAGTGCACCGCTACCCGAAAAGACGGGACGAAATTTCCTGTGCAAGCAGAATTACAATGGGCAGAAAGAGAAGAACAACCCCTGGTAGTTATTACTTTCATTAACCTCACGGCAAGAAAACTTGCAGAGCAGCAAGCCTTAGACTTAAAAGACAAATTTATTGCTAATATTTCTCATGAATTTAGAACACCATTGACCATCATTAATGGCATTTTAGATCGCTACCTGATAAAAGCACAAACAGAGGAAGAAGGAAGAGAGCTCAAAACAGCAAAACGCAATGGCTTAAGACTAGTGCGCATGGTTGAGCAACTACTAGAGCTTTCTCGTTTATCCGATAACCCGCAACTGACTATTGCAAGCTATCGTTTAAAAACATTAATGTTGATGCCGGCAGATTCATTTACACGCTTAGCAACACAACACAAGCTGACCTTAACTTGTGACATTCCTGACAATATATGGCTTGATTGTGATGCTCAAGCGTTTGAGAAAATTATTTTCAACTTGATTGCTAATGCTATTAAATACACGCCAGCAGGTGGTAGTATTCAAGTTATCGCCTATAGTGACAGTGATAACTTCACTATAGATATTATTGACACAGGTATAGGTATAGATAATGCGTCACAAAGTAAAATCTTTGAACGCTTTCAAAGAGCTGATGATGAAAAAAATCAAGGAGTCTTCGGTGTTGGCATTGGTTTATCTTTGGTTAACGAAATTGTCAAAGCCCATCATTGGAAAATTAATGTTTTTAGTGAATATAATAAAGGCAGTAAGTTTTCGCTAACAATTCCTTGTGCGCCAGCTATATCAGAAGAAAAATTGACACCAACGAGCATTTCCCAAACTGAAGTCGCCTCTCTATTAATAGAACCGCACAATCCAATTAAAGACATTAGAAATCATAGTCAAAAAGTTGTTTTAATCATAGAAGACAACTTGGATATGCAAAGCCATATAAAACAAGTAATTGAACAGCATCACCACAGCCTAATAGCTGGTAGCGGTGAACTTGGCTTAACACTAGCCCAAGAGTACCTGCCTGATGTAATAGTCTGCGACATTATGCTCACGGGTATCGATGGCTTTGCTGTATTAAAACAGCTAAAAAGCCATGAACTTACCTCACATATTCCGGTCATTTTACTCACCGCACGCTCTGATTTAGATAGCCGCTTACACGGTTTAAACTTGCAAGCCGATGAGTATTTAAGCAAGCCTTTTAATCATCAAGAACTATTAACACGCATTGGAAATTTGATCAGCAATCGAGAAAAACTCCAAAAACGTTATTTAAATAACTTTAACAAAGATCTACAGGAAAGTAGAAAAAACAATAGTTTCGATAACGTAGCTGATTTAACTCACGTGAGCAGTGACGATATTACACTTGATAATAAGTTTTTAGAAAAATTAGAAGCCGTTACCGCTGAAGTTTACACCGACACTGATTTAGGTATTATTAAATTGGCAGCGAAAATGGCCATGAGCGAGCGACAGTTGCAACGTAAAATTAAAGCACTAATAGGGATAACACCCAATAATTTCATTAAAGAGTTTCGCCTAAAAAAAGCAAAAGTACTATTACAAAATGGTTCTCAAATTGGTCGAATAGCACTTGATGTAGGCTTCTCATCACAGACTTATTTTGGTCGCTGCTTTAAAGAAATTTTTAACTGCACACCAAAGCAATACCAGCAGCAACAAAAGCAAGAAAATCAAGAAAATCAAGAAAAGTAACGTCTATTATTTTAGGCCTGATTTAATAATGACCTGCTCTTTTAAATTAACAAGGCTGCGCTGCTGCATCAATTGCAAATAATCAAATGTATTAGATTTTGGGCCACATAAACCCAACCAGGAAAGTTGTTTACTTTCATTGGTAAAGGTAAGTGCTTGTTCAATTAATACGCTAATTTGATCCCAAGTTAAATCTAAAGGATTTTCTCGGCTAAAGGGGAAAAAGGAATAAGCCATATTCATCGACGTGGCATCATCAACGGCACTTTTGAGCCGACCAGATAAACGCGCAGCCAGCTCATGAGCATTATTGCCTTTTTCATAGCCAATAATAACAAATATATCATTCGACCAACGTATAACAAGATCATCACTATTTCGGCTATAAAGTAACAAATCAGTGAGATTAATAAGTTGGCTGTTGCTAATAGCTTCATAACATTTCAATTGCACCATTAAAATATAAAGACGTGGCAACGTATCTCGCTGTACAGGCAACAAGTTTTGGTGCATTTGATTCATCAACTGGCTAGTTTGCTCGATATAGATATCTAGATAACGCCGGCTTTTCACGCCCGTAATTTTATCAACAATAGCGGCTTTTTCTAATTGTTTATTTGCTTGTGCAAGCTCTAAATTCTGAGATTTAAACTTCTCTGTTTTCTCATATACCTGTTGTTCTAAATAAAGTTTTTGCTGTTGCTCTATAACCAGTTTACGATTCAGAAAGCGAGAATATACTAATAGCGTTAACGCAACGGCTAAGGTATATAAGATATAGGCCCACCAAGTGTTCCAAGGAGCGGGTTTAACGATAATGTCTAAGGATAGGCCTGGGTCACTCCACACATTATCACTATTACCGGCAATTATTTGCAATTGAAAATTTCCTGCGGGTAAGTTTGTATATGTTGCACGACGAGATTTACCTGCTTCAATCCATGATTGATCAAAACCTAGCAAACGATACTTATATCGTGTGGATTCAGGACTCGCATAGTTTAATCCTACATATTCAAATGATATTAATTGATCGTTATAGTCTAGCTCTAGGCTTTGAAGATCGGTTAACGCTGATAGAAAGACCATCGGTTCGTTTAACTTAAAGACATTGGTTAGTCGAACTGGAGGTGGAATAATTTTATTCTGGTTATTATTTGGCTGTATACTTGAAACCCCTGTACCAGCACCAAAATAAATTACATTATCTAAGCTTTGAAAAATTGCACCATGAGTGTAGTCTAAATCTACCAAACCATGACTTAAATCGAAGTGTTTAAAGGTCTTAGAGTTGACTGAATAACGAGTTATGCCTCGATTGGTACTGAGCCATATATCGTTAAAACTATCTTGCGTCATACCATAAACAGTCTGACTCTTCATGCCATCATTAGTATCAATACGGTTAAAGCTGTAATTTTTTTTGATCCTATTACTATAGGATAAGA
>Ga0307488_10004381_pt1 | contig 11765 bp, 13 predicted proteins | sample SB02metaG_FD_202248 | JGI IMG/M metagenome (GOLD analysis project Ga0307488, IMG submission 202248) | Sea-ice brine microbial communities from Beaufort Sea near Barrow, Alaska, United States - SB 0.2 | ecosystem: Environmental > Aquatic > Marine > Coastal | place: USA: Alaska | collected...
TGGGTGCAGCCCAGATGGGAGCTTTGGGCCAAATACAGCGCGTGGGATCGTCAAGCACTATGAGCTGTCGGCAGAGCGTGGCGCTCACTTGATAGGCCAAGTAATCCATGAAAGTGGATCTTTTAAGCTGACACGCGAAAATCTAAACTATTCCGTGGAATCTATGATGCGCGTTTGGCCCAGCAGGTTTCCCACTAAGGAAAGCGCAGAGCCATATGCCAGAAACCCAAAGGCACTAGCTGAGAACGTGTATTTTGGACGTATGGGTAACGATTCCAAAGAAAAAGCCAGCCTATACATAGGTCGCGGATTTTTACAATTAACCGGGTATGACAACGTCAAAGCCTTTGCCAGTGACATGGGGAAGCCAGAAGTCATGGAAGATCCGTCACTTTTGGAGGAAGACTACGCTATGGATACGGCTATCTGGTTTTTCCAAAAAAACAATCTGTGGAAAATCTGTGACGAAGGTGTTAATGATGACACAATCAAGCGGCTGACACGAAAAATCAATGGTGGATATACGGGGCTGGATCATCGTATAAAAGAAACAAATAAAGTGTATGAATGGGTGAAGTGATAAATGCCATTACAACTTCTCAAGTATAACCCCGGTGTCGTAAAGGACATCACTGAGTATGCTGCTGGCAAGAACGGCCCCTTCTGGGTTGACAGCGATCTTGTGCGATTTAAGAACGGATACCCCGAAAAGCTGGGCGGCTGGGCAAAAGACCCAATCAACGCGCTAGACACCGCTGGTAGCATTACCTCAACGGAAACCACTATTGAGGGCATTGCGCGGCGCATGGTCTACTGGAGATCTACGACTGATGGCGAGGACCGTCTGGCTGTTGGTACGCACAATCACCTGTTTATTATTGAGAACGGCGCGATATACGACATAACGCCCCTGCGCGATGAAACCAACGCGGCAACCACCACGACTGAGGCGCTAGACGATAGCGAGACAGCAATTGATCTTGCCAGCGTCACTGGCTTTAAGACGGCTGGCGCTATCCTAATCGGCACTGAGGTCATAACTTACACTGGCATTAGCACCCTGACCTTAACTGGATGTACCAGAGGCGCTGACAGCACGACAGCGGCGGCACACGACAGTGGGGCTGTAGCCACCCAGATATTAATAGATCCGATTACGACAGCCGACGAAAGCACCACGGTCACCATCACAGACACGGGCCACGGCGCTCAGACCAACGACTGGGTGGTTTTAAGCGGTGCTGCGGCTACAGGCGGCGTAACAGCAGCCGATCTCAACAGCATGGCTGGCTATCAGGTAACTGTCGTTAACGACGACACATACACAATAACAGTCCCAGATGCAGCCACGTCAACGGTGTCGGCAGGCGGTGGGAATGCGGTGGTCATTAAGTATTTGGTCGGCATAGCTGGTGAGCTTGGCGCGCAAAGCTCTGACCCCGCTCTGGGCTGGGGCGTTGGTAGCTGGGGCGAAAGCACTTGGGGTACGGCTAGGTCTTTATCATCATCTGACGTTAGCCTAGACAATAGCTCTTGGAGCCTATCGCTCTGGGGCGAAGACTTGATAGCCACGGTGCGTAACGGGGCCATTTACTACTGGGATACCTCCGCAGGCGTAACCACGCGCGCATCACTCGTATCGGCCATATCTGGCGCTGAGAGCGTCCCTACAGTGGCAAGGGTGACCACGGTGTCCTTCCCTGACCGACACTTCATTGCGGGTGGCTGCACCAGCTACAGCACGGGCAACGTGGATGACATGCTAATCCGCTGGTCAAGCCAAGAGCAATTTGAGAAGTTTGCGCCCACGGCAACCAACACGGCAGGCGACCAGCGGCTACAGATTGGCACGAAGATCGTGGCAATGGTATCGGCGCGTGAGGAAACTCTAATTAGCACCGATTCGGCGCTTTATGGCATGACATTTGTGGGCGGTAATTTTGTGTTCTCTTTCCGCCTTCTGGCCACAGATTGTGGGGCCGCTGGCCTCAACACCATGATTGGCATCGACGGCGATGTCTTCTGGATGGGAAAGAGAAACTTCTTTAAGTACGATGGTATCGTCAAGGAGCTGCCCTGCCCCGTGCAGTATTATGTCTTTGACCGTATGCAGACTAGATATATCGACAAGGTCGTTGTGGGTCATAATAAAGAATTTAAGGAAGTGACGTGGTGGTATGTGTCCAACGACAACACTGCCACAACCAACCCTGAAAACGACAGCTATTCCACATACAATTACGCCGAAAATGCGTGGACAGTAGGCACAATGGATAGAACCGTGTGGTCTGACAGCTTTGGAGCTAAGACAGTTCCGTTTGCTTTTGACCCTGACGGCTACCTCTACAACCACGAAACAGGCACAAGTGCCGATGGCGCGGCCATGAACAGCTACATTGAGGGATCTCCACGCGAGATAAGCGCAGAAGGCGAGACGCTATACATGGTTGATCAGGTGGTCCCAGACGTAACTATGTCCGCCACCACAAGCCTCTCCCTGTACATGAACACACGCAAATACCCCAATGCGACAGAGACAGTCAAAGGGCCGTTTACGATCACATCAAGCACAGACAAGGTCAGCACCCGCGCCAAGGGCCGTCAGATTGCCCTCAAGTTCCAAAGCACAGGCACGACTGACGAGTGGACGCTGGGAGACTTCAGGGTCAATTCAAGACAGGATGGGCTACGATAATGGCAAGGCAGGGATCACCACTCGCAGTATTGCGTCTACCCACCCCACCAGAGCAATATAATCAAGGCTACATGGCACGGCTTACCAATACCCTTGAGTTAGAGAAACAGGCGACATACTTTGCGGCGTCAGTCGGGCTGCAAAACGCCGTGGAACAAGCCGAAGCTACAGCGTGGTTTATATCTTAAATGCCCAATAGTTACACAAACGCCAAAGTTGACCTAACAACGACAGACGCCACAACGCTTTATACTGCGCCAGCCGCAACTACCTCTTTGGTCAAGTCAATCCTTGTATCTGAAGACACTGGCAGTGCAGACACAATCACAGTCACAATAACGGACGCAGACGCTGCTGTGTTCAGTTTATTCAAAGTCACTGCGGTCGCAGCCAACACTACAGTAGAGTTGCTCAGTGAGCCACTTGTTGTTAAAGAGAATGAAATACTAAAAGTTACCGCAGCCACTGCTAACCGTTTGCACGTTGTGGCAAGTATACTGGAGATAAGTTAATGGCGTATGAACCAATTGTATTAACATCAAACTTAATACCCGGCGGTAACCAAAATATAGGTGCGCTGGCTAATGTTTATAGCAATCCAGATCCCGTAAGGCGAGATCCTACGATTGAAAACGATGATGGGACTTTCACAATCCCAACGTATCGGCGTGAACTAATTGATATTCCTGATGACTTTGATTGGTCAATGTACGGCAGAGCTGGCCCATCACTGCGCTTCTTTAACCAAGTAAGAACAGGCGAGATTACATATGATCCCGCAAAAGATAAAGCTAAATTAGACGATCTAACAAATCCTGATCCAAACGCTCCACCTCTTACCACTGAAGCGGAAATGATCAAACAAGAGCTGCTCAGCACGGCCAAGCAATTCGCTATTGGTGCAGGGGCGCAAATTGGCCGTGCGCTGGCCGCTGATCCTTCTGCTGGCTTTTCTGGCGCAGTTAATGCTTACACCTCCAATATTAGCAATCCTCTTGATGTTATAACATTAGGATATAAGGGAGGCGCAGGGAAAACTGCGATAGTCGATGCGAGTGAAGGCACAAAAAGATTTGACATGGCAAACAGAGGCGTCTCTCCGTTAACTGATTCCCAAACAAACGCTTTAACTGCGAGAAACACTGATCTTGAAAAAATCATTGGCGCAGAAAGAGGCGAGGCGTCTGTAACCGAAAGGCTAAACGCAGAAAAAGAATTAGCGCGAAATAATAACAAGCTGGCCACCATAGAAGGGGCAGGCGGAACAGGTTATTTTTCTGGCGTATCAGACAGGCTTGGCTTTGGTGCGGAAAAAGGAATGTCACAGGCTGGAAAGGCAAACCTATACGGCTCTGGCGGCGCGGCACTTGCCTCAGTTGCTGTAAACTTAATTTCTGGTAAAAACCTAAAGGAATCAGTTAAAACTGGAGTTAAAGTTGGCGCTGGTACTTTTTTAGGTAGAGCAATTGGTGGCCCAGTCGGAGCCTTGATCGGTGGTCTTCTAGGTGGGCGCGTGATCTGTAACGAACTTATGCGTCAGGGCATCATGACCCGCAAGCAGGTTGTTCTGGATTACAAATTTACCCAAGACTACCTGACGCCACAACACGTTGCTGGATACCACGTCTGGTCTGTCTGGATGGTGCGTCAGATGCGTAAGGGCCGCTTGGTCAACTTCTGGAAGCACGTTGCTGGACACCGCGCAAACGAAATTGCTTACATTTATGGTGAACGTGACAAACCTGATTACTTAGGTAAAGTGTACCGTAAAATACTAGAACCGATCTGCTGGTCTATTGGTTTCTTTTGCCAAAAAACAGACTGGACAGTCCTCTACAAAGAAAAGGAAGTTTAATATGGCCCGTGAACCAATGCAAATGCCAAACATGGCTGGCGCAAATATGAGCGTCGATAACCCAATGCGTAACCTGCCACCAGAGGCAATGAAAAACCTGCTACAGCCAGACGAAGAAATTGCGGCAATGCTGGTGGCACGTCTGTCAGCTATGTCAGAGCAAGAGCTGCAAATGCTGGACACTGTCATCACCCCAGAGGTGGCGCAGGTTCTCATGAAGCTACTCCCAGAGCTGCAAGAGCTTATTTCAGCAGTAGAGGGCGGCGGCGCACAACAGGCTCCACAAGCGGCTCAACAGGCGGCTCAACAGGCGGCGCAACAAGCGGCTCCGCGTCAGGCTCCACAGATGGGCGCACTGGGCGGCATGGCCTAATGCTAAGATTGGCGACAGTCGAAGATATATCTGAATTGTACATGATGCTCCAAGTCATGCACTCAGAGACAATTAACGGCACATCGCCTATCGATTCTGAGAAATTGACCTCCGCAATTAACAATGCCCTACACAGGGGCGTTGTTGTCGTTGCGGAAATAGATAACAAAATTGCTGGGTCTATCGGTGGGATGGAAACATCCGACTGGTGGAGTTCTGAAAAATACTTGGCGGATCTCTTCTTTTTCGTTTACAAAGAGCATAGACAGTCAACAATAGCTGTGAAGTTAATTAAGAGCTTTATGGAAATTGGCAAAAAAGCGAATATGAAGATGAAGTTAGGCCATGTCTACTCAGGCGATGGTGATCGAAAAGATAAATTTTATGAGAGACTTGGCTTTGTGAAAGCTGGCTCTTTCTACACGGAGGCTTAACATGGGCGGTTTTTGCACACCATCATATACCGATCTTACATCTTCAAGCGGAACAGTCGCAGGGACGGAAATCCCAGAATGGGTAGCCGCTGCTGGTAAAGGTCTGTTTCAACGTTCTGCTGAAATTGCGAATGAACCCTACACTCCAATGCCCGGCGAAGGCAATCGTGTAGCAGATCTTACAGATGCAGAGCGTCAGGGTATGAACATCCTGTCCCAAGGCGCTGAGAACTACCTTCCATACATGAACCGCGCTGGTGAAGTCGCCAACACTCTGGGTCAAGGCTATCAAGGCATGTCACAGGAAGAGCTTCTGGGCGATCCGTTCCAAGGCGCTACGCGCGCAGATCTTCTTGGCAACTATGAAGGTGCTACCCGCGAGGAGCTTCTAGGCGACTACCAAGGCGCGACACGCGAAGAATTACTTGGAGATCCATTCAGCCTTGAATCCGCGCAGCCGTACATGGACATCTATCAAAGCTCAATGGACCCTGCCGTCCGTGAGATTGAAGAGCAGACGCTACGCGCCCAAAACGAGGCCCGTGCAAGGGCATCTACAGGTGGCGGTGGGTTCGGCTCACGTCTGGGCATTATGGAGGCCACAACCGCTGGCAAGGGCGCACAGGCCGCAGGAGACTTGAGGGCAGGGGCTGCCCGTGAGGGTCTTGGCTTTGCCACTGGTCGCTACGACACAGATCGCGCAGCCAGAGCTGCTACTGAAAACACAATGCGTAACCAGTTTGAGCAAGATCGCGCTGCACGATTTGGCGCTGAAGATGTGTCGCGTGGCCAGTTTGAGCAAGATCGCTCCGCACGTTTTGGCGCAGATTCTGCGTTGCGCGGCCAATACGACACTGATCGCCAAGCGCGGTTTGGTGCTGATACTCAGGGCCGTTCGACTTATGAGACAAATGAAGCCTCCCGTATTCAGCAAATGGATGCATACCAAGGAATGGCCCCACTTGTTCAAGATCTGCAACGGCAGGCAGCGGCGGGTTTGATCGGCGCTGGCGAAGCAGAAAGAATGCTTGAACAGGCAGGCTTTGACATAGCTTATGCTAATTTTCTTGACGAACAGAATTATGATAAAGAGCAAGTCAACTTTGCTCTGGGTGCATTGTCAGGAACACCGTATAACACAATTAACCGTAGCTACACGACTGGATCTCAGATGTCTGCAAACCCATCACTGTTCGGTCAGACATTGGCTGGCATGGGTGGTCTGTACAGCGCATATAAGATGACACAATAGGTAAAGGTGGATTTAAGTTATGGGTATAAATGATAATCTACTGGGTGCTTCTGGCACAAATATGAATGACCAAGAATATGGCATTCTAAAAACTCTAGGCGGCAGCGCAAAGGCTGGCCAGCAGGCTATGGACTATGCGCGCCAATTGTACCCAGACTCGCCAGAGGCAGATCCTTGGGAAGCCGCGTTTCAATTCTTCGCTGAAATGGGCCGTGCCGCATCGCAGCCCGGTGCGACTGTGCTTGGCTCTGCTGTTGGATCAATGCAAGTTCCTATGGACTACCTTGCCGCCAAGAAGAAAGAAAAGCGTGAGACAGATCGTGCGCGGATGCAGACTGCTGTATCCTTGGCCCCAAGTTTGAAGCCAAAGCCAAGAACGGGTTCCACAACGGCTGTTAAAGTTGTTGGTCCTGATGGCAAGCCAATATTTATGTCAACTTCTGAAGCAATCAAAACAGGCGCAGAGCCTTGGGAAAAGCCTTCTGCAACATCATCCACCTTCAAAGAGCGCAAGTTTTACAAAACTGGTCTGCCTGCCGCTGTTGTTAAAAATGAAAATGATGCTGCTTTATTTGAATCTGATGGATGGTCTGCTGTCCCACCAGAAGGCTGGAGCGAAAGCACTGATGCAGATGGTTTTGAAACTCAATCAAGTCAAATACTTGATGGCGGTCTAATTGTTTTTGCTGGCAAAGACGGGAAAAGTAAAGTTGTAAGAGCTGGAACCAACGAAGAAGTAACAGGAGAAGAAGCGTTAGCTGCTATTAAAGAAGCCGAAGATCGTGGGATTGAAATTCAAACTGAAAGAGCTGGCGGAAGACGCGCAGCTACTGTTGCCGTTAACACATCTCTAAGCGCATTTGATCAGGTTGGGAAAAGTCGAGCTAATATCGCCAATCTTGAAGAGGCAAGAAGGCTTGTCGCAGAAGAAGGCGCGAATACTGGTTTCCTCGCAGATAACTTTCCAAACTGGAAAGGTTCAACAATTGCCTTGAACACTGTTAAGAATGAGCTTGGTCTGGATGTTGTCGGATCTGTTACGTTTGGCGCACTTAGCCAAGGTGAGTTAACTCTGGCTCTTAACACAGCACTGCCTACAAATCTCAGTGAAGATAAATTGGTTGACTGGATTGATCGCAAAATTACAGCTCAAAGAAAACTTCAAGACTATCTTTACGGTCAAGCTATTTATTTGGCAGACGGTGACAAGACAATTGGCGACTGGTTACGCAAGCAAAGAACTGAAAAAGAAGAGCGTGACCGCATCGAAGCGGTTCGCAGGCAAGAAGGCACTGATTTTGATTTCACTAATATGACAGCGGCAGAAATTGTAGAGATTGATATGTCTACTTTGAGTGCGACTCAGTTGGCTGACTGGAACAAACGTATGGATGAATTGGGGTTATAATTATGACTGAAGCAGAACTCCGTCTAGCAGCCGCACAGCGCCAAGCAAAAGCACGGCAATCTCTTGCGAAACAGACTCAGACTGTAGACCCAATGGTCCCCAGAGCTGATCCTGTTGGCTATGTCGCCCCAGAAACAACAAAAACGCCTACAAAGCTAAGAGAAAAGTTTTCCGAAGAAGGCCGTGAAATGGCTGCACTTGCTGCGAGTGGTGTTAATCTTTCTGGCACAGGCGGTCTTGTTGATGTTCCCGATGAAATTCCACTTTATTCCAAAGATGGGATTCAAATACCCATACCTCAAGCTGTTCAACTGGCTTTGGAACTTATCGCTGATGCAGGGTTAACCGTGGCTGGAAAAGCAAACCAAGGAGCTGGCTACGTTATTGGCGGCATTGCAGATTTGTTTATGAAAGCTGGCATGAGTGAAGGCAACGCGACACGATTTGCGCGTGATATGATGGCAATGCCAGATGCATTTATGGGTTCTCCAAGTTCCCTGATGCGCGGACGCAAGGCAGTCAATCCAAGCGTGGGCGGCATAACAGAGGCGCAAGTGACCAGACGGTTCACGCCTGATGAGCTTGCCGCAGTGCGAACTGTTGAAGCTCCTGCACCCGTTTCAGCGGCTACAACCGCACCTGTAGCGCAGGCAGCGACCCAATTAACGCCAGATTCACTGGGCGAATTAATTCGTGTGGCGTCTAGTGGCGGCATAGGATCTCAGAAGGCAGCAGAAGCCCTAGCAGCGGCGGCTAAAGTAAACCCAGATGCGGCAGCGGCGGCGCGGAGACTTGGCATTGATGTTCCAGCAGATATTTTGAGCGATGACACGCAGCTAAAAAGTGCGGCTGGTCTAAGCCGATCTATTGCAGGATCTGATGCAGAAGCAGATTTTAGAAATCTTGTTGTAGCCGCGTCTAGACGTGCAGAAGAAGTAATGGCAGAAATGGATGCCACGCCTGATATTTCGACAGTGGCTGCTAGGATTAAAACAACTGTCTTGCAAACTAGAGCATCGTTGGAAAAAGCCGCAAAAGGGTTGTATAAAGAAGTTGACGGATTAGTTCCCTCAAGCTCACTGGTTGATCCAAGAAATAGCGTTATTCTCTTGAATAAAATGCTTGAAGAGCTTGGCGGCGTAGGTGGCTTGGCAGGCAAAGAAAAGCAACTTTTCGATAAATTAACAGACCCAGACACACCCTTAACTTATGCTGCACTAAAAAAATTCAGAACCAGCATTGGCAAAGCCGCAAATAAAGGTGAAGGCGAATATGCCGATATGGATACAGGAACTGCAAAAAGAATTTATGCAGCCCTTACTGAAGATTATTTATCAACGGCGCAGAGAGTTGGTGGAGACGAAGCTAGAGCCACACTGCGTTTGGCTAATCAGACAACGGTAAAACAAAAAGCTCTAGAAAAACGTATGGTTAATTTCTTTGCCAAAGATGGCGAAAAAAGCATAGCTGGCGTTTTAAGGACAGCAATGTCATCAGGAGCTAACAGGGGAGACATTACAAACCTAAGCAGGGTTTTGAAATTAGTTCCCCCAGAAATGCAGCGAGAAGCATTGGCAACTGCACTGAGTGCAATAGCTAGGTCTGATAATGTTGCATTTGATGGACCGTTTGATTTTGCCAAATTTTCGTCAACTTTTAATGCACTAAAAGTAAACGATGATGTTTATAAAACTGTTGTTAAAATCCTTGGTCCAGAAACAGAAACAGTTTTCAACGATCTTAATAATATTTCCAAACGCATCACTCAAGGTCGAGCGGCGGTTATACCGACAGGTAAGGCCAATCAGGCTCTGGTGCAGGCGATTACCGCAGAAGGCGTTATAAAAAGCGTTTTTCAAACAATCTTTGGCAATAGGATCGTCCGTGGTGCTGTAGGTCAGGCTGCGGGAGGGCCAGCAGGGGGCATGGCCGTTGATGCTTTAGGGGAAATGCTTTTAAGCAAAACCCACAAGAAAAAAATTGCTGCGGCTGGTGATTTCTTTAATAGCTCTGCTTTCCAAAAACTATCTATATCAGCATCTGAGCCAGAAATTGCTGCCGCCATAAAAACGCCTGCGTTCAAGCGACTAGCAAATGCTCTAAAAATAAATGATGGACGTGGGTTCTTGGAGAGTGCGTTAATAGCATCATCTGCGGATGAGGGAAGCGTTGGGCCAGTTGTAGAAGAGCCTATAGAGGACGTTGACATCACGCAGTCCCCGGCGTTGCAGAGCTTAATCCAAAGCACGAACCCAGCTCTGTTAAGCCAAGCTCAATAACCAGAGTTTGCGTTGAGGATCATCCCCTCAACGTACTTCCAATCCTCTTTCAATAGGTTGCCGTTTTTACTCCAGACAGCCAGACCCATAAAGTTCTTTGGGCTGGGCCGATCTAGTAAATCAAAAACCGCATCCCCCCAGAACAGGCATGTGGCTAGGCCCACACGGACAACCACCCACGCGCTGCCGCCACTGTCGATGTAGTCACGCATCCACTTGGCTTGCTCTAGGCGCAGGCCAGTAGTGACGCGCTTGCCCCACTCCTCTAAGTGAATGATTTCCATCCAGCCTGTGGGCCAGTCGCCCTTGCCAAGATAGTGGAGGTTGGGCGTTCCGCCCTTCCCATCCACCTTGTAGAACTTCATGTTGAGATTATCGCGCAGCGCAATGCGGAGGTTTTCCTGACCCTTATTCATATTCATCATCCAGCTCCAGCTCGCCAGAGCCATTGCACATATCGCAAGTGTCTTCGCGGAAGTCATCAGCAGCAATCTGCACCTCAACTTTGCCATCGCCATTGCAGACGTGGCAGGCTCTTGTGCTGACCATTTGCTTCAATTCAATTGACAAGTCATTAACTTTAGACATTTTAAGATCCTTTCTCAGAGGTTAATTATTTTGAAATCCAGTATTCCATCATCAGGCATTCCTTGTGAGGAAGATCTGCTGGAGGCTTCATAGACATGAACTGATTCATTCTTACAATCAGTTTGGTCATTGTGACCCTGCGAGAATTGATGATGTATCCACTCTTGCGTAGTTTGGTTAACTGTGCTGCTGGATTGCAGACACCAAACATATTCATCGCCTCAATCAGCGAAATTGGATTGCCCTCAAGCATATGATCTTGCATTGCCTGTGATGACGGAAAGCCTTGTGAATTTGCCATTTGGTAGTCCCTTTCTCAGAGGTGGTTGGGGGCCGAAGCCCCCGGTTGATTAGGCTTGCTTTGTTGCCTTCAAGATGCCTGACTTGCAGGCTTCACGGTTCCAATCGGCTGTTCCGATAACGTGCCAATCCCATTGAGTTTCAGCCTCTGGGTGGCCAATGTGCCAAGTTACTGAATACTCGCCCATGCAAAAACAAATTGCGCCAACGCCAAAATCTTCTGCTGTAATGGCGCAGTCTTCGTTTTTGACCCAGCTTGTAGCTGCGTTGACCCAAGACCACTTGATCCCAGCCTTGCCGCCAGCAACAGGCTCAACATTGCGGGGATTAGCCAGTTCTACCTTAAACGTGCTGCCGTTTTTCTCAACGAACCAACCGCCAGTAGAATTGGCAACTTTTGTTTCGCCAAGCAGATCGCCTTTTTTGCCGTCTGTGAAGTTGAATACTTTCATGTCCATATTCCTTTCTAAATCTCTCTATACACTAGATATAGTGGCCCCAGCAGGTAATGCAAGGGCCAAGAGAAAAGTTTTTTATTATCGTTTAAACCAAGGGGCTTATGGCTTTTATGCCATAACCTC
>Ga0307488_10004382_pt1 | contig 11765 bp, 10 predicted proteins | sample SB02metaG_FD_202248 | JGI IMG/M metagenome (GOLD analysis project Ga0307488, IMG submission 202248) | Sea-ice brine microbial communities from Beaufort Sea near Barrow, Alaska, United States - SB 0.2 | ecosystem: Environmental > Aquatic > Marine > Coastal | place: USA: Alaska | collected...
CAATCAAAGGAACCATCTTATTAATAATATCGATAAAGCTTTTTTTTATATCATGCCCAACAGCATCCCTGTTGTAGGTTCGCTTCTGCTTATATTTTTTTCAGATATAGCAATTAGCTTATCTTTATCCTTATTTGTATTCTGCTGTACGTTTGGATTAAGTATTCTTGTTGGTTATCTTTTATTTAGCAAGTTGCAATTGGCTCAAGCGAAACTTACATCTTCCCACCAACAAGCTAACGATAGCTTTCTTCAGCAAACTCAGTCTTATATAAATGCACTAGAAGAACTCATGGGAGAAGTGCTTCCCGTTGTTTCTAAACAAATTAAAACATCCAAAGAGCACGTTGAACAAGAAGTGCTAAGTCTCACTGATACTTTTTTAGCTATAACAAAAAAAATAAATTTTTTGCTTGATGACCAACGTAAAAGTGATGATAACGCCGTCATTGACAGGCTTTTGACAGGAACAAAAACCATCTTGAATGGTGTTATTAATGATCTCTGTAATCTCAACAGTAATGAGCAAACGATACTCCAAGAAATAGAGAAATTATCCTCTTATACCTATACTGCTGAACTTCAAAGCATGGCTAATGATGTTAGAAACGTTGCTGACAATATTAATTTATTGGCGTTAAATGCCGCTATTGAAGCAGCAAGAGCCGGTGAACATGGCCGAGGATTTGCAGTCGTTGCGGATGAAATAAAAAAACTGGCCAGTTCCTCTGCTAGTACAGGTAGTCGGATGAATAAAACCCTTGACGATATCAATACCGCAATGAAAAGTGCATTGACTTCATCCGAAACAACAACTCAAGTTTACAGTAAAACGATAGAAAATAGCTCAGAGCACATTGAAAAGGTATTAACTGATATTGAAAATACTTTGCATGCTTTTAAGGATAAGTCACAAACACTGGCCGATGCCTCAGAGCAAATTCAAGGTGAGGTTTTTCATGTAATAACAGCTTTACAGTTTCAAGATAGAGTTACCCAAATTCTTGAACATGCTGAACATAATTTATATGATCTTAATGAGTTGTTGTTGGCTAATCAGGCGATGCCCATGACAGAGCGAAGCGCAGATTTAATTCAAACAAATGACATGCTTGAAAAAATGGCACTTCGATATACGGTGCCAGAAGAGTTAGCTAATCATCAAGCAACAGTTGCAGGTGAACAAAAAACATCAGAGCAAGAGTCAAAAGGTGACGACTTAACGTTTTTTTAATCATAAGAAAATAATTACGAGGAGCAAGTTAGTGGCAAAAAGAATAATGATTGTTGATGATTCAGCATCGATTAGAAAGGTTGTCAGGTTGACACTAGAATCACAAGGTTTTGAGGTAATTGACGCTACTGATGGTATCGAGGCTTTAAAAAAACTAAATGGAGTAAAAATTCATTTATTAATCACTGATGTCAATATGCCTAATATGGATGGCATAACCTTAGTTCAAGAAGCAAAAAAATTACCTGCTTATAAATTTACTCCGATGATGATGTTAACAACAGAGGCCGGCAATGAAAAGAAAATGCAAGGTCGTGCTGCAGGGGCAAAAGCTTGGTTGGTGAAACCTTTTCAACCACCGACATTGTTAAATGCAATATCAAAGTTGATTATACCCTAACTGAATAACTGAAAAGCCTAAAAATAGGCAATTATATATTGTATATATAGCAGGATTAAATTATTGGTAATAACAATAACAATAACAATAACAATCAATACGTCTACCTTAGTATTTATTTAAGATAAAATGTCGATTTATAATCTGATGGAACAGAATAATAAACTCTATTCTCATTTGAAAACTGATAATGACTGTCAAATTTATTTGTCAAAAGTAACAGAAATTAATAATACAGGTATGTAGTTATTGAGTTTTACAACATCAAGCGTATCAAAAAAGAGAATAATTTAATCATGTCATTTACTAAACGTGAAGATTCTAATCAAAAAAAGGGCGTATGCATATTAGATGCCAGTCCAGATATGACCATTTATTGTGCAGCGAATAATCTGGCTGAAATCAAGGGTTATTACTCTGAATTCAACCATTTTGAGCTTAATTTATCGGATGTAGAAGAAATAGATAGCAGTGGTATTCAATTACTTTTGGCCCTCAAGCACAGTGCGACCAAAGATGGCAAACAAGTTTTTTTAAATGCAATTTCAAATCCAGTGGCCGAAGTCATGGACGTATTAAATATTAGATCGCATTTCGACTGGATTCAACCGGAGTAATCTTTGATATGAACGACGAAACAGACTATTTGGCAGAAGGCCGGCAAGTTTTTGTGGAAGAGTCTAGTGAGCTTTTGCAACAAGCAGAATATATTCTATTAAAGCTTGAAGACGAGCCAGATAATGACGAACTCATTAATGACTTATTTCGTACTATCCATACAATCAAAGGCTCAGCTGGTTTATTTGGCTTTGACGATGTTGTCGCTTTCACTCATGTAGCCGAATCAGTAATGGATCAGCTAAGGGATAAGGAAATTTTCCTCAATGACGATTTGATGGGCCTGTTACTCGATAGTCGAGATCAAATCAGCCAACTAGTTGCTCATGCCCTTGATAATGCGGAAGTACCCATAGGCGATAGTCTAAGAAAAACAGGTGAAGAATTATTTAAAAAGTTGCAGCAATATCTAGATGTCAGAATACCCAATTCATTAGTAGTTATCACGGCTGAGAGTGAGCTTAAGGTACTAACAGAGTCTGAAATAGCGATTGAATTAACTGAACCTGAAACAGTCACTAATGACTATTGGCATATTTCCATTCGATTTAACCGTAATGTGCTGGCCAATGGTATGGATCCTTTGTCATTTTTTCGGTACCTCGATACTGTCGGTGACATCATTAATATGACAACTTTGACTACAGACTTGCCATCACTCGATGATATTAATCCAGAAGAAAGTTATCTCGGATTTGAAATAAGCCTAGCTTCAACAGCATCAAAAGAGGCAATTGCTGAGGTATTTGAATTTGTACTAGAAGACTGTCAGCTAGATATTTTAGCCCCAGGAAGTAAGCTAAGTGATTGCACTCAAATCATTTATGCCTTACCTGAAGAAAATATAGCAATTGGAGAAACACTTGTTGCATCGGGGGCGCTAACCGAAGACGAACTGTTAAAAGCATTTGAATGTCAAAATGTAAATATCGATAAAAAGACAATAGCAAATAATGAAAGTAAATCCCTTGGTAGCATAACTAATGTTCTAAGGAACGACTCTATAGTCGACAAAAACATCGCAGATGCTAGCACTGTTGACACAGCATTAGATAAGCAAAAAGAAGTCAAAGAAGTAGAACAACAATCTGTGCGAGTAAACGCTGAAAAACTTGGTGATCTGATTAACTTGGTCGGTGAATTAGTGATTTCAAGTGCGCATACTGAACTAAAAGCAAAACAAACAGAGCAAGCAGAGCTATTAGAAACGGTAGAAAACTTAACTCGGTTAGTGGAAGAAATACGAGATGCCACACTCAGCCTACGTATGGTTCAGATAGGGGATACTTTTAATCGTTTCAAACGAATTGTGCGTGATTTCAGCAAAGATATGGGCAAGAAAATTGACCTGCAAATTGTCGGTGGTGACACTGAACTTGACAAAACCGTAGTAGAAAAAATTAGTGATCCACTAATGCATTTAATTCGAAACTCACTGGACCATGGCATCGAAAAACCTGGTATCAGAACGGCCAATGGTAAACCAGAAACTGCCATTGTAAAACTCGAAGCCTATCACGACTCAGGTAGCATTGTTATTGAGATAACCGACGACGGTGCTGGATTAAATCCTGCAATTTTAACCGCCCAAGCAATTGAAAATGGAATTATTTCAGCCAATCATCAGTTAACTCTGCCAGAAATTCACCGGTTGATTTTTGCCCCTGGATTTTCTACCGCAAAAGAGATCACGAACATATCAGGGCGTGGTGTTGGCATGGATGTTGTTAATAAAAACATTGATGCTCTGAGGGGACAAATATCGGTTAATAGCGAATTGGGTGTGGGTACCAGTTTCACTATTCGCTTGCCGCTAACACTCGCCATTATTGACGGTTTTCAAGTACAGGTTGGTAAGTCATCTTATGTCATCCCGCTCGATTTAGTCGAGGAATGTATCGCGCTAGACGAACAGCAAGCCGAGCAAGGTGAGTACATCAATTTACGTGGTGAAGTCATGCCATATATACACCTTTCTGAAATATTCAATGATGAGGATAGCTTGAACAGCACCCAAGATAAACAAGGGCATAGATATAATATAGTTGTGGTGGAATATGCCGGTCAGAAAACTGGACTGGTAGTTGATGAATTACTTGGCGAGCACCAAACCGTTATCAAGCCACTGGGTAAAGTGTTTCAAAATCTGAAAGGCATAAGCGGGGCCACCATTTTAGGCAGTGGTGAGGTCGCTATGATTATTGATGTACCAGGCCTGATAAAGCGGGTTGTTTAAAGTGAAGTAAGAGCACTAAAGCAATAAATATTAGTGACAGCAAAAAAAGTGAAATCTCAATTATCTAAAGATCTTAGGTATTAAACGCCGGGTCGAGTAGATCGGCGAGCAGATCGAACTGTTCGTGTGTAATTAAAGCAAACTCAAGCGATTGCCAATAGTTTTTTGGCAGCGAGCAACTTATCGGTCATTAACAATACAGCCGAATAGCTCAATATTAAAGTAATCACATTAAAAGATGAAAAAAGATGAATAATTTAATGCTGGAAAGATGGCGAGCGGATATCACCGCAGCCTCTGAAAAACAAACAGGTGGTTTGGGCCACTTAACTAGTGCCATGCAACGACTCGTTCAGGTATTACCACAGAAAACTACTGCTAAAAAGCAGTGTAATTATTTCTTTAAAGCCGGGAGCAAGTTATGAAAATCACAATGAAGGCACAGTTGACCGCAGGGTTTAGTATATTGGTAATTTTGATGATATCTATGGTGATAATTTCTCTCAATATCATGTCGAATATGAATGTGCGTATAGACAAAATGGCGGATGTTTCGTCGACGAAAATCAAACTTGGTGCGCGCATCAATCAGGACGTTATTGCGGTTTCGCGTGCGGAGAAAAACATCATCCTAGCTCAAACTACTGAAGATATGAATAAATTCAAGTCATTCATCAATGAGAGACGTGCAAGTATGGAGGAACGTCGTCGGCAGCTAAGGACATTGGCAAATAATGATGGCCAAATTATACTAGATAACTTTAACGTTACCTGGGAACAATATTTGGAGGTTAACCAAAAAGTTTTAGAGCTTTCTCGTTTGAACTCGAAGGTTGAGGCTCAGGCGTTGTCTGCTGACAGTGGTCAAAGAGCGTTTGAAGTTGCAGTAACAGCAATGCAAACTGTAGCTGATCAAAATGATGAGCAAGTTATAGATGGTAACAATCTTTCTGTCATTGAGGCATCCAATGCTGTCAGCAGGACATTAATGGCTATGCGCATCATACAAAATATACTAGAAGTACACAGCGCCGAAAAGAGCTTGTTGTTAGAATCTACAGAGGCAGGCATAGAGAAGTACGCTGAGGTCATTGCTATCATCAAAGTCAGCCTCAACGCCCAATTTACTGAGTTGGACAAGATGGCAACAGCCCAGGACAGATTTTATCTTGACACCTTTATCAACGCTTGGAATACCTTCACTGATATCAATGAAAAAGTGTATCGCATCAGCCTAGAAAATGGCAATATTAAAGCTGCTATCTTGTCTAATGGTAAAGGGCGTGAGCTAAACGATGAAGCTACTAATCTGATTGCTGGGATAGTTGCTATAAGCGAAAAAGAGCTTGAACAAGACAAGATATCCAGCACAGAGAGCTACCAAGAAGCTCGCAACCTGATGTTGACCGTATTAATACTAGGTGTACTAATAGGCTTGGGTACTGCAGTGTGGATTATTCGCGGTATTATGTCGCAACTTGGTGCTGAACCACCAGTTATCCTTGAAATAGCTGAAAAAATTGCTAATGGCGATCTTCAATCTGAGCAGACACATACCAAGGGTAAAGTCGTTGGTGTATTAGCTGCAATGATTACGATGCGCGAGAAACTGGTCTCTGTTATTAGCGAAGTAAATAGCACTTCCACTGCTCTGGCCGCAGCTTCTGAGCAGATCAGTGGCACCGCACAAAGTCTAAGTGAGGGTGCTAGTGAACAGGCCGCTAGTGTGGAGGAAACGAGTGCTTCGATTGAACAAATGGGTGCGTCAATTAATCAAAACAGTGAAAACGCACGCGTAACTGATGGCATTGCTACTGAGTCTTCAAATGCGGCTAAAGAAGGCGGCGAATCTGTTATCGCCACCGTACAGGCAATGAAAGATATTGCTGTGAAAATCACTATTATCGAAGACATAGCCTACCAGACCAATATGTTGGCACTCAACGCGGCGATAGAAGCGGCAAGAGCAGGCGAACACGGTAAGGGATTTGCAGTAGTTGCCGCTGAAGTTCGCAAGCTAGCCGAGCGAAGTCAAGTAGCCGCGACAGAAATTAGCGAACTAACGGGAGTTAGTGTCAAAGTTGCTGAAAAAGCCGGTGGTTTACTAGAAAAAATGTTGCCTGATATTTCACGTACTGCAGAACTGGTGCAAGAAATTACTGCCGCCTCTGAAGAACAGGCCGCTGGTGCTAGCCAGATTACCAGTGCGATGAATCAGCTTGATCAAGTAACACAACAAAATGCGGCCGGCTCAGAGGAACTCGCAGCGACTGCTGATGAAATGCGCAATCAGTCGCAATCACTGATTGAAATGATGAGTTTTTTCAGGCTGAGCAGTAATGGCTTGGCTACTCCGGGTCTTAAAGCAGGTACTGCATCTCCATTATCTAATATTCTGAAACCACATAAATCGATCAAGTATCAGGGATCTAATGTCATTGATGAAAAACAATTCGAAAGATTTTAAGGAAAGTGATATGTCAAAGCCAACGAATGAGAGCATTAGCTCGGGTAATGTTCAGCAATTCCTGACTTTTGTACTCAACGATGAAACATATGGCGTCGGCATTTTGCATATTCGAGAAATTATTGAATATGACAATTTAACCCGAGTGCCACTAATGCCTGATTTTATATCAGGTGTGATTAACCTGCGCGGTAACGTCGTGCCAGTGATCAATCTTGCTCGGCGTTTTGAACATCAAGCCAAAGAGATTGGTAAGCGCACCAGTATCATCATTATTGATATCAAGGACCAAGACGGTGAAAGTGTCGAGGTCGGTATGGTTGTTGATATTGTCAATGAAGTTATCGAACTGGCAGATTCGGATATAGCAGCAGCACCCATGTTCGGTGCCAAAATACGTACTGATTTTATTCAGGGCATGGGCAAAATAGATGATAAATTAATGATATTACTCGATGTTAATCATGTGCTTTCGATCAACGAGTTATCTGCCGTCACTAATATAGCCGAGGAGCTGACGACACCAACCAAGAGCGATACCCTTTAAAACAGTAAAATGAACTTTATTTAAGCGTATAGCGCAAATTTTATAGTTGTTCAGAGAAATAGGCATCAGTTTTAGTTTGATGCTTATTTTTTGCACAACAAAGTATAGTAAGTATTTGTGAAGCCTTAATGTAAAGCGAAAAAGGCTCTCATTTAAAAGTTAGCTACGATTATATTTTTGACAACATAAACCTACAAATATTGGAGGATAATATTCATATAGTTTTTAGTAGTTTACCTCATTTGTCGCCAAATCGAAGAATGAAAATAATACAAAGCATTTCAGTAACAGATTTTTAGAATTTTTTCCAATACCAAGAAAGTTTTTTTTGGTAGGTACGCTATTGATCATAAGTTATTTTGTTGAAATTATCGGCAATGCAGGTAAACAAAAAAGGACGTATATTTACAATTAGTTAATCGAACTTGACCGTAAGGAATAGTCAGCTCAACATTTGAGGTTGTTTTAAAACGTAGCTCTTGCTGCCAAACTTTGAAAACATAGCTAATAATCTTGAGTCGAGAAAATATAATGCCACTAATAAATAGTATTGCGGATTGGACTTGCTACGACAAAGTTGGGAAATAACATTGAATAAACGTACTACACCAATATTTAAGCAACCAGAGGTATCTGCCAATGCCTACCAAACGATCAGAGAGTTTATTTATAATGAGGCTGGTATAGATTTAGGGACAGGCAAGCAGACGCTAGTTAGTTCTCGTTTGAATAAACGCTTACGATATCATCAGCTAGATAGCTTCGATCAGTATCTTGAGCTGTTATTAAACAAAAATAGCATAGAATATCAGATGGCTATTGATTTACTAACAACCAACGAAACTTATTTTTTTCGAGAGGCTGAACATTTTAATCTCCTGAAAAATTTGTTACTAGAACACCACCCGAAGGATCGCAATTTTCGCTTATGGAGCGCTGCTAGCTCAAGTGGAGAAGAGGCTTATAGTATTGCTATGGTGTTGGATGATTTTTTTGCCTCTAGAGGCCGATGGGAAATTTTTGGTTCAGATATAAGTAGCCGTATGATCAAAAAGGCACAGAGTGGGCTATACCAGTGTCATCGCATTAGTGCGATTCCAAAAGATTTTCTTCAAAAGTATTGTCTGAAGGGAACAGGTGAGTATGACGGTTATTTATTGGTAGATAAAAAATTACGGGCAAAAACCAGGTTTGCTGAAATTAATTTAACTAAACTCTTACCTGAAGTTGGTGAATTTGACGCTATATTTCTACGTAATGTCTTAATTTATTTTGACAATAAAACCAAAGAAAATATTATTCGAAGTCTAGCATCAAAGTTACGCTCTAAAGGTTTGTTGTTTATTGGTCATTCTGAGTCGCTTAAAGGGATGGACCTACCTATCGAACTTATTGCACCAACTGTCTACCAGAAGAAATAAATAGCTATGCTTATATATATTCCAAATTATGGTGGTTAAAAATGAAACATGCTATTAGAGAAATTTTTCTTCATCCGGGTGATTTTGTTTTTGCTGAACCGGGTACGCGTGTGAACACTGTATTGGGGTCATGTATCGCTATCTGTCTTTGGCATCCAGTTTTACATATTGGTGGTATGTGCCATTTTGTCTTGCCAAACAGAGCAAAAAACGAAGTAAAGCCTGCAGAGCTTGATGGTCGGTACGGCGAAGAGGCGATGGAAATGTTTGATATGGCGATTAAATTGCATCAAACAAACTATAGTGATTATCAGGCGAAAATATTTGGCGGTGCTAACATGTTTTTTAAAAAAACGAATTTGAGCGAAGCCCTCATTGGCGAAAAAAATGCGACAAAGGCAATGCAATTATTAATGGAGAGAAAAGTCGAAATTAATGTGGTACATGTGGGTGAACAAGGACATAGACGCATTGTCATGGATGTTAGTACCGGCGATGTTTGGGTTAAATATAAATCTGAAGACCTCCATAAACAATCGATGAGATCACAAAGTGGAATTAATTAAGAGTGACACCACATGAGTAAAATTAAAGTTCTTGTTATCGATGACTCGGCTATTGTACGACAAGTATTAAGTGCCATTATCAATGAAACACCGGGTATGGAAGTTATTGACACAGCTTCTGACCCAATATTTGCACTAAAAAAGTTGGAGAAAATCAGACCTGACGTGATTATACTCGATGTTGAAATGCCTAGAATGGATGGCCTGACATTTTTGAAAAAACTCATGAAGGAAAATCCTTATCCCGTTGTTATGTGCTCTACATTAACTCAAAAATCCTCTGAGACTAGTATGAAAGCACTTCGTCTTGGCGCGATCGAAATTGTTGGCAAGCCCACCTCAAATCTAAAACAGGAACTAGGTGCTCAAAAAAAGTTGATTATAGATGCAATAAGAGCAGCCGCTAAAGCTAAAATCAGCAATCTAAATATACCGTTTAATATGGCCCCAACAATAATAAATGCTCAAAAAAAGGAGACAGCCGATGTCATCCTCCCAAAGTTTGCACCAGTACACTCAACACTATCGAACAAGTTGATCGCTATAGGTGCCTCTACTGGAGGCACTCAAGCGCTTGAGTTTGTTATCTCTGCGCTAAAAACACATACACCTGGCGTAGTTATCGTGCAGCACATGCCTAAAGCTTTTACTGCCGCCTTTTCAAAACGATTAAACTCTGTTTCAGAAGTCTACGTGAAAGAAGCTGAAAATGGCGATATGATTGAAACAGGTAAAGTGCTGATAGCGCCAGGTGACAAACATATGATTGTAGAGAATAGAGCAGGAAAATTGTATGTTTCAATAAAAAATGGCCCTCTAGTGAGCCGACATAGGCCATCGGTAGATGTGCTGTTTCGCTCGGTAGCGCAGTCAGCGGCAAAACAAACTCTGGGTATTATCATGACCGGTATGGGTGATGATGGTGCTAATGGTATGAAAGAAATGTTTGATTTTGGTGCTTTTACAGTGGCACAGGATGAAGCAAGTTGTGTTGTTTTTGGTATGCCTGCGGTTGCGATTGAACGTGGAGGAGTTAAGAAAATAAGCTCGCTTGAAAATATTTCAAAAATGATGAACGCTTTCAATTAACCCTGCTGTTATCTAACTATGATTTAGTACCCCAAGAGTTAATCTCATTGAACAACAAAGCTATAACTTTATTTTTGCCAAGGATTTATCGAGTAGAAATTAAACATAGATTTGTAGTCGGTAAATTTTACCAGTTTCATTAAGTTTGTGATCTTGTTGAGCGTGGATGAAATTAATTAGATCACATGTTTTTTGTGTCAAACTAAACATCACTTACAAGATCCATGCTCGATTGATGTTTACATGGCTGTTAATAGCTATGCCACTTCAATTGCTTTATGGCATGAGTAAATTTTTACACGTCGATGCAGTTATTAGCACAATGCAGAAGCTTATTGTCAAGCAACAACTGGCATGAAGGATTTAGAGCACCGAAGCTGTGGTGTATTTTGACCAGTACAAGTGGGTAATAACTAAATAAAATTGGTATTACACGGAGCAACATGCTGATAGAAAAAAAAGAGTGCAACAAATAACACTCTGAAAGAATCTAGGGTGCGATGAGCCAAAGTGTTTCCTTAGCGGCACCTGCTAACATACGAACAATAAAAGCGGCTAAAGCAGTTGATAATGATAAACATGCACTCAACATAGCCAACCAAAAAAATACCCAACACGATCAACTTTTGCAACTCAAGGTCGTCTTTTAGCCATTTTGATAGTGGTAAATACACTTGTTTATGGCTAAGAATAGAGCTGAACAGGGCTATCGCCAGAATGGAGCCAGCCGCTTGTGGTAAAAATGGGTCCATAGCTTAGTTACTAATCTTTCCAGTCATCGGATTAATAGTAAATTAATAAGCTTGCAAGTAGAGCTACTCGTTATAAATATTGTATAAACCAAGGTAAAAGTAAGGTTAAAAATCCAGTTAATTAAGTCTTAATTAATGTCCTAATCAATGTCTCAGTTAATGTCTTGCTTTAACCCTTAATTTTAGCTTTAGTTTAAACTCATTTAATTCACCACCGCGATGTATTCGGATGATTTATTGTAAATAATATTTATTTAATGATCTCCTGCAACAAAGTCGTCATAATTATTATGCTGATGTTTGATGTTTATCAGTCAATTAATCATGGAAGAATATTGAAAAAAGTGAATTCCCCTTACCGCAATCGACCACTCTTAACATTAATGACTGTTTTAATGTTAACAAATGCCTTGACAGTGCAGTCAGCAGAGCCAG
>Ga0307488_10004383_pt1 | contig 11764 bp, 29 predicted proteins | sample SB02metaG_FD_202248 | JGI IMG/M metagenome (GOLD analysis project Ga0307488, IMG submission 202248) | Sea-ice brine microbial communities from Beaufort Sea near Barrow, Alaska, United States - SB 0.2 | ecosystem: Environmental > Aquatic > Marine > Coastal | place: USA: Alaska | collected...
ATGCAGGACAGGGAAATAGCTCAAGAAGATAGATATAAAGAAAATAATGATTAATTATATAGATAGCCCGAATCTTTTTAATTGTAAATGAAATTTCTCTTAATAATAACTATACTACTTCAAGGCTGCGCCCCAAAGAGTCAGATAATTGGAGGAAAAATTTGTCCCTTTTGTTTCTCGGACAACCCCTCTTGGCGTAACAACTATTGTAATAAATGTTTAGCTTGGGATAAAAAAAGTGTTGACACGACTCAAAAAGACTATATAGTTAGTATTATCACCAACTAATTATCACACAAACAAAAGGAAAAATATGAGTATCGCACGATCAGCAAGAGCATCAAGCATAATGAGTAATGTAAGTAAAGGGCATTACATCAAGGGAACTAAATTCGCTCGCTACGGATCAGTAGTAGAGGATTCCATTAAAGCCCAACAACGTCAAGCGGATCGTAGATTACTACAGATTCAAGCGGGCAAAGTTAAATCGGGTATAGTTAATGGGATTAGACACCAAGAAGCAAGAGACTCGAATCAGTGGGGTTCTAGGATGTCTGTTGGGCATAAAAGCAATGCAATAGCAAAAAAAACATATTGCAGTACAACAGCTTAATAATATGGACTTAATAAAACCACTTAATAATAAAGTTAGTATGTTTGCATCTAATGATGATCTATATGACAAATTAACTGATAAAGAAATTATTACTATTAAATTGGCTAAACTAGATGAGTTTGTTGATGATTTATATAGATCTACTACTAGTGAGTATAATGGTCAGCTATTTCCTTCTGATGATAGTTTTTTTAAAATAAAAGAAATTTTAGTTGAGTTAAATACACTTAACTCTTCATCTAAACCTGAACCCCTTCTAGCATCGCTTCCTAAGGGTTACTGGAAACAGAATTAATAATGAATAAATTTAATTACAATAAAAACTTTAAACACAAAGGACAATCAATTAATATCCTAGTATGGAATAAAGATTACAAATATCCAAAAAAATAAATTATGATTATAACTAAAATATATTTAATTACATTAATTTTAATGTTCAGTAATTGTGCAGTGAAAGATAGGCAATGCGTCTTTACAAAAGAGCAGGATGGGTTTGATCACTCATGCCCTACTAAAGGTCATGGAGATTGCTTCCTATGTGATTCAAAAAAATTACAAATAAATAGAAATAATAACTTGACTTTAATCAAATAATAGAGTATACTATATAAATCATTGAGAAAGCTAAACTCAATTAAATAAAATAAGTTTGATCTTTAACATTTTAATTTCCATAGGTGAATCTTATTAATCTAAATAAGGGCTCAACCTCACCTATGGAGAGACTTTGGAGGGGTAGATATACTCCTCCTGTGGGTGACTGAGTAAACCTGTCATGAGCGGGTTAAGGTATGCAAATTCCCTGTGGTGGGGACGCAGAGTTCAATCGAATGAGCGAAAGACTAATTCCACGTCTAATTTGTAGTATAAAGTAGGAACTCTATGAACTGATGTTCATGCCGAAAAGTCGAGGGTATACAGTAATCCCTCCCCACACAATTTTCCATATAGGACTTGTGTCCAACCTGTGTCCAACCCCCATTAGTTTTCGCTTTCTAATGGGGGTTTTTTTTGTATATAATCTTGACTTCCAGGATTATTTGTTATATATTCTATCTATGGAAACAATTAAAAGCATATTATCACAATTCGGGTACATAACAAAATCTCAGCTAGTCGAGCTTAAAAAACACTTCCCTCACATGGTGGTGGTTATAAAATGGGGTGGAATGCAAAGAGAGCGTATCCCTGTGTGGCAAGCAGCCCAAAGAATACAACTTATTGAGAGTAAGGATATCGACTACTGTAGAGAGGTATTCTTTTGCTCAAAAACCACTGATCAACTTAGAGAGGTCTTTGCTATTGCGAGACCGTAATTAAACAAAATAAAAAAATGAATAAAAAATATATGATATTAGTTATTATTGTAGTAAGCTTTATAATAGGTTATATCTCAAGTACAGATGCTTTTCAAAGTTAAAGATTTAGGATCCGAGATAGATCTAAATATAACTGCGGGAGAAATTATAAGTTCTGAATTAAACGAGATAAAATTAAAGGGATTTAATAAGCAGGAAGGATTTAAAAATTATCAAATAATAAATAGCACTCTACAAATAGGCAATGATCAAATATTCCTATATGGGTGGTTAAAAAATAATTCCAAAACATTTAGAGTTAAATACGCATTAAATATATTAGAATAAAATTTCATTAGAATTAAGTTTAGTTTAAAAAACTTGTAAGTCGTTGGCTGTCAAGGAGTTAGGACGCGCGCCGCGTCGCAAGTCGTTGGTCATCAAAGACTTACGACAAAATTAAAATTAATTGTATTTTTTTCTTGTGTATTTCAAGATTCTCTGTCATATTGTATATATGATCAAGAGAAACCAACAAGACCCACGATACATCCTCAAGTCTAACCGACCTGTTTATGTATACAAAAATCTTCACAAAGACTGTTGGTCAGTCAAACAACATGGATTAGTCAAGGCTCACATCCCAAAAGATCATTCGATTGGAATGTGGGATTGTTATTTTCATGTTGATGTTAAGGGTAGAGAAAAAGTTCTTCGTGAGAAGAAGAAGAATGTTCATGCTTTTGTTAAGGGCTATCTTCAAGATGCAGAGAATGTCAACACCGACAGACCCGCCACAGAAGTAACATATAATCCATATAAGTATGAGACTTTTGTTGACAAGCACACCGAAAAGTTTGTATACTATGCAGATGAAGTTTTATTATCACACAACCAAGTAACCGCTTATATACCATGAAATTAGAAGAATCAAAACAGATAGAGAAAAGAGCAATACACTATGCTCAAGCATGGTATTCAGCAAACGACTTAGAGACTGAGAAAAAGCACGGAAACGATCTTTATCTTCGAGTCAATGACAATGTATTCACTGAAGTCTCACACTGTGACATCAGACAAAAAGCCATGCTATGGCTAGAATCAGAATTAGAAGGAGTAAACAATTATTAAAATGACACAAGCAAAAATCAGAGAAACCATTCTAGATATAGTCAGAGGAGAAATGGCATATGCCGATCCGATGTCTAAGGTATGTTTAGATCGACACGAACAACACCCCAAAAAGTTTCCGCTTGGTGCGACCATAATGTCTGCCGAGGAAACCTTAGAGGATATCATTTTAAGTTTGACATCATTGCAGAATGAGCTTAGGATAGAATCATCTTTTCAATCAGCAAAACTATAACACACAACACAAGGAAAATTATGCAAGTATATGACACACCCGAAACAATCAATAGATTCAGATTATGCGCACTCAAGAGTGCTTTAAAGATGGAAACCATAGGAATGAAAAGAAGAGGGCAAAGTGCTTACTCTATCGTCAAGCAAGAGTTTGGCTTTAAGGGAAACAAAGTATCCGTATTAAAACAATTAGAACAAAAAATTAAGGAGGTAATTTAAGATGACAATAACTGATAAAGACATAGAAGAAAGAGTGGAGTCGTGGAATTGGAATGCAAGTATATTTGAAATCTACGAAGAACTCAAAGAAGGGTTCTGCGAAGAAGACAAAGAAAGACTATTAACTCGCGCATACCATTACTTTGGTGAAGATAAAATGATAATGGAGCTTGCATCCGAATTTGGGATATATAACATAGATAAGTCAGAAGACGAGAACTCCCCAATCCCTTGCTAAAAACCATGAACAATTACATTGAAGCAGTTTGCATCGGTAAGCCATTAGACTTGCCCGAATTTAACGAAGATACCGAGCAATGGGAGGTTCATTTCGAGGAGTCGCCCACCCCTTGGCATCCATATAATGAGCAAGATTTAATTTCATATTCTTGCGATTCAGCTGAAGAAGCTTGTGAAATCTATAACTACTACAACCTAAATACTATTGGAGAAAAAAATAATGAGAGTTAAAAGCCTAGAAGTCAGTGTTAGAAAATTGGGATATCAATTAGCCGTTAGAGAAATCTACGGAGAAAATACTCCCTCATACTTTAAACTTAAAAGGGATCACGGGGCCCTTTTGTATAAATTATACAAACTACAACGTAAAACTTAAAAGTTACATAAGTCGCTCATAACCAACAGGTTATGACGCGCCCCGCGCCGCAAGTCGTTGATATTCAACAGTTTACAACAAAATGCATTTAATTAAACTTTTTTCTTGCTATTAATTAAAAGATGCCTTACTATGTATATATGAAAGCGAGAGAGATAAAGATAAGAAAAACAATGATCTTTACTAAGGCTCGACCTTTCAAAATGAAGAACAAAATTCTAGACAGAAAATCCAAACACAAAAAAAGATATGAATATTAAGAAAGAATTCTCAAGCCAAAAACCATTTAAAGATATTAAGAGTGCCCTGGATGCAAATGATTTTGCAATGGAGGGTATTTGGGATATGTTTATTGAGCCGATAGGCGAAGATAATCTAAGCGAAGAACAACAGATCGCCCTTGTTGTTATTGGTTCAGTTCTTAAAGAAATCGCAGATAAGGCTTACCAACTTGAACAAATGGAATCGGGAGATTTTTATAAAAATTAATCATTGACAAAAACCTAGAGTACTATACTATATAAATCATGAATACTGAAGAAAACACCACTACTAAACCTCGCAAATCTGTAAACTTAAACATTTGTGGAGGGAATCGCACTCTCGTAGAATACGGAGATGTTGAAAAAGTAATCACTCCGCCTGTATCTTATCGCGCTAAGCCTAATAAGAAAACTGGTGAGCTTGCAGTTTCTCATCGCCCAATCCCTCATCATGACCTCGTTGAGCGCACTAGAGGATTTTTAGAGCAAAACAATTTTTCCATAGAAAATGAGGTTCATTCTCTCGCTAGAGACAATAATCACTATTTTGGCTTGTTTGGGGTGGATCATCCTAATCGTTCGGATTCTGATCGAGGTTGTGTTATTGGTCTTCGCAACTCTCACGACAAGACTTTCCCTGCGGGTCTTTGTGCAGGAGATGCTCCTTTTGTCTGCGATAATTTGATCTTCACTAATACGATAAAGTTGGCACGTCGTCATACTCGCAACATCGAGAGGGATTTGGATTTTACGATCAATCGAGCTTTAGGGAAATTATTCAGCTTTTGGCATGGTCAAGATAATCGCATTGATGCTTACAAGAATTTCGATCTTGGCAACTCTCAAGCCAATGATATTGTCATTCGAGCTTGTAAGGCAGGAGCTTTGCCTAAGTCAAAAATCATGGATGTTATCAATCAATGGGAATCATCCGATCATCCCGAATTTTGGGATCGCAATGTTCATTCTCTTTATAATGCCTTTACTGAAGTTTACAAAGGTAACTTGGTTGCCTTACCTAATAGGTCAGAGGCATTGCATTCTGTTCTTGACTCGGAAGTGGACTTCAATATGAGAGATTTTGTCGATAATGCGATTGAGATGGAAGTTGAGGAAAACGAATTGATAGAAGTGTAAATAGTCGTTATTCAAATACTAGTTTCTACTTAAGGGGTTAGGTAAAAATTAGTATTGAGAACACATACCCCCCTCGTAATGAGGGGGGTATTTTTATGCACTTATATATTTTGCAAGTCGTTGGATACCAAGGACTTAGGGCGCGCCGCGCGTCGCAAGTCGTTGGCAAACAACAGCTTACAACAAAATTCATTTTAATTCATTTTTTTCTTGTGTTAAATGAAAAAGTGCCTTAGTATGTAGTTATGATTAAAACAACACTTCTCACATCAGGCAATCAAAAGATTCTCAAAGGCGAGAAATTAGGCTACATCACAAAAGGCATTCACCTTGCCCCAGCAAATCTTTCAGGTTATGAAGTTTGCCAATGGCGCTCAAAAGGTTGTACTATGGCTTGCCTTAACACGGCAGGACGTGGTCAAATGAATATGATTCAAGATTCGCGCATAGCTAAGACAAAGTTATTCTTTGAGAAGAAAATGGAGTTTTTTGAAAAACTATCCAAAGAAATTACTTCTTCAATTAAGTCAGCACAAAAGAAAAGTATGCAAGCTGTATTTCGTCCTAATCTTACAAGTGACATCATGTGGGAAAATGAGATCAATGAAGATGGTGCGACTATTCTAGAAAAGCACTCATCAACTCAATTTTATGATTATACTAAATCATTCAAAAGAATGTGTTCTTTTCTTGGCAAACCTTTTGTTAAGGATGAAGCAAAATTTCCCTCTAATTATCATTTAACCTTTTCTCGCTCAGAGAATAATGACAAAAAGTGCGAGATGGTTCTTTTAATGGGTGGCAATGTAGCCGTTGTATTTCGCAATCAATTACCCAAAACATGGAAAGGTTTTGAGGTCGTCAATGGTGATGAAACCGACTTACGTTTTCTTGACAAGAAAGGTGTTGTTGTTGGTCTTATCGAAAAAGGTAGAGCGAAGAAAGACGAAACAGGATTTGTAACAGAAGGGGTAAACTCATGAAATGGACAAAAGAAAAGGTACTAAATACATTTGATAATAATATATCAATGACACTTAGGGAGCTTTCTCAGCTTTCGGGATGGTCAGTCACAGAGTTGAAAAAAGTTCTCCTAAGTGATTGGTAAGACTTGACTAATTAACAAAACTAAACCATATTATATATTATGATAAAAACAATAGATGTAACACCAAAATGGGTGGCAATAGTTAGAATCCTAACTGAGGTACTAAAGAGTCCAAGGGCAGGAAATGCAGACAAACAAAATGCTACTAATGAATTGCTTAAACTTGCAAAGATGGTGGACACCCAAAACGAAAGAAATAAAAATGCACGATAAAGTAGAACAACCCGTAAGCTCTTATACTGAGTTTGAAGAACTCCAATGGTCATCCGATAAACCATTTCCAAAAGTAGGGGATGAAGTAAGTGTCTGTATAAATGGCATTGGTAGGTCAAAAGTGTTAAAGTATTTTGTAGAGCATGGATATATTGGCTTACTTGTTCAACCCCTCAACCCACCGACTTGGTACATTAAGCAAAATGGTGCTAAGGAGCCTTGCCATGTATACCCTGCGGAAACATTAGAATTACGCAAGAATAAGAAGTAAATACATCTTCAGCAAATAAGCCCTCGCCCTTCGGAAGGGCGGGGGATTTTTATGTATAGAATTATTTCACAAGTCGTTGGCTGTCAATTACTTAGGGCGCGCCCCGCGCCGCAAGCCCTTGACTATCAAGGACTTACGGACTTTAAGGGTTAGGATCTCTCTAATCTATCAGCGAGCATCTCGTCAAGAAGAAAAGGGTTGCCATCAAGATTCTTGGAGAATTTGGTGGCATAATCTACCCATGAGATTTGGCGACTTCCGTAATCTTTTTCGAATTGATCTTTGGCGACTTTCTCTACCGCAGACTTAGCATTGAGTGATCCAATTGTATCCTGAGAGGCAAGTTGGAGAATTGCGTCGCCAACTAACTGATTGAGGGTTTCCAAATCGTGTACCACGATTCCTTGTTTCATCTGAACTGCAGTTTCTAATGTTTCGCTATTTATTGTGTGTGTCATATTTTCTTCCTTTTTTTTGTATTGTTATTATTTAGTGATATGTATAATAGTAGTCTACTTTCTGCTTGATGTCAAATTTATAGCTCTTTTTTTTTGATCTTTTTTCTTACCTAAACCTTTGGTATTCAACTACTTAGGACGCGCCCCGCGCCGCAAGTCGTTGATATTCAACAGTTTACAACAAAATGCAATTTAATCGAAGTTTTTTCTTGTGTTTTTAGGCAGGTTGGGTTATTGTGTTTATATGATAACAAAAGACCACACAAAAGTAACAACCTTCTCTGATTTAGTTTTTAGTCAACATAGGGGATTCGCACATGGTAAGGCTATTCAAGCTCAGTTAAACTTCGGCTCGATCTTTACAATCTCAGTCGTTCAAAACACAGAAGATGGCACAGGCTTATATGGTCATAGAGATGACAATACATATGAGGTTGCGATGTGGGTTGATGGATCGGATGACATGATTCCTTTAGGCATCAACGATGATGTGCTTGCGGGTCAAGCTCCTGTAACCATTAGTCGTCTCATGAAGACCGCAATGACCGACGGGCTTGCTTGGGTTAATCTTCTTAAAAAGTTAAAAGAAGACCATCGTAAAGAATTAGGGCTTGACGACTAATCACAATTAAACTATATTATATATTATGGAATTAACACAAGAACAAAGAATCTCAGTTATTGCTAAAGCAGTCAGTAACTCAAAATCAATAACACCAACCCAATCAGTTGAGGAATTTATCGCACAGATAAAGACAGAGGATGTGGTCGGAGAGCATGGATTACTTAATGCTCAGAAAGAAGACCTTGAGGATGAGTCTCAATTTCTTCACTCAGATTCAGCGGAGGATATTGACGAAGAGGATCAAGCAATCGGATTATCAGATGAAATGAAAGGTATTTACAAATCATGAGCTACGATATAATGCTTTTCACCCCTTGGCTATTTGTCTTTTGGATTATGTGGCGAGATTTAAAAGATTGCTAAAAAAGACAATAATTTTTTCATTATGACACTAAAAGATATAACAAACGGAAAAGAACTAACATTTGAACTCTTGCCAAACGGCATTCTAAAAGCATATGATTATCATTGTGGTTGGGATGTTTCATTTAAGAAAGTGGGCGACACTTGGCAGGGTCATACGAATGGCGGGTATGTTGGCTATAAAGGCATACTTGCACAACTTAATTTGCTTCAACAAAACTTAGACGAAGTAAAACAATTAATGAAAATGGTTGAAGAAATCGTTTAACAAATTGCTGATCATCAAGCTTTTTAAATTAGGTTCTGAAATAAATAACGACAAATAAAACACTAGCGCTAGCGCGCTGCGCTCAGCATAAAGCCGAAAGTTGCATAAGTCGTTGGCTATCAGGCACTTAGGACGCGCCCCGCGCCGCAAGTCGTTGATTATCAACAACTTACGGGCTTTTCTAGATTAGATCGTAGTATTGAGGCGAGTAATCGACCTTGCATTGACGACTATCAATGTCAAGCTGAACTTTTTTAAGTTGAGCCTTAGCCTCTTCGAGTAATTCTTTTGGAGGATTTATTGGTAATCCGTTTTTCCCGAATGCTTCGACTTTTTCGATTTGGTCAAAGTAGCCGACTACATGAATCGCTGAAACCTGATCCCCATAAAGTTCCTCTTGTTCATCTCTCCAAAATGAGCAAACTAGCAACATTTCAGAAATGTCTTCGTTATCAATGGAGACGAAGAAAAGATCTTCGCTTGTGTCGATGTCGTCAATATTTATTTTGTTCATATCTAAAGGTAAGGGTAATCGCCCGTTTTGTCAAACTTTTTTTTTGCTCCATAAGTTGTTGTATATCAGGCACTTAGGGCGCGCCGCGCGCCGTAAGTCATTGACTGTCAAACACTTACGACATAGTTTAATTTAGTTGTTTTTTTTCTTGTGTTTACTTGGTTGGTGTGCGATAGTATAAGTATGACAGACGAAAACCAACAACTCACAGGAAACGATTTACTTATGTACCTTATGGGCAGATTTAGCATGACCAAGCAAGAAGCTTTGCATTCAATGAGGAAGGCGGGGCATAACACCACAAACCTATAATTATGACTGATACATACAACGGATGGGCAAACAGAGTGACATGGAATGTCGCCCTTTGGATTCAAAACGATGAAGGATTATATAGCTTCGCAAAAGGTTGCACTTCTTACGATGCCTTTGTTGGCTCTATAAAAGAAACGTCAGGCGATAGTTCAATCGGATACCAAACTCCTGACGGGGTAGCATGGAATGATTCGGCATTAGATTACCCCAGGTTAGACGAACTTATTCAAGAGTTATCCGAAGAATAATCTTTATTTTTAATCCCTAAAAGTGTATAATACATCATGGTCGTAAACAAAAACAAACTCATGCTCACATCCTCAAGTGATGGATGTATAGTGATCGCAGAAGTAAAAGATGGACATCAAAAAGTAAAAGGAGAAGCTTTCGTGTCAGAGGATTTCTTAAAGGTTAACTTGTATAAATTCGTTAACATGACTGGTAAGATTGGATATGATGGCAGACTTTATGTTTTAAAATCTGACTGCTCTCCTGTTTTTAATCCTGCATAATTTCAGACTCTGAAATAAATAACGACAAATAAAACACTAGCGCTAGCGCGCTGCGCTCAGCATAAAGCCGAAAGTTACATAAGTCGTTGGCTATCAGGCACTTAGGGCGCGCCGCGCGTCGTAACTTGTTGGCTATCAACGACTTACAGTATTATTCTGCGATGTTAGCTTTTCTCTCTCTTATTATTAGAATTTTCTCTATATATGTATAGTTAGTCATTTTACGAATATTTGATTAATGTATTTTGTTGCTTGCTTGTTGTGTCCAAGAGTCACCTTTGATTGAAGGTTTTCGGCAATCTTGTTTATTTTTGTTCTTGCTTCGCTCTTATCTTCGGCTTGAACTACAATTACATTGTTAGTCATTACTGAGTTAATGAATGAGTTAGTATTAGTATTCCACAAAGGAAGTTTTGAATCATCATTCGAATAGATGTGAACATTGCCTGTGAAAGTTTTAGTTTTAGTATTTATCATATTATTGAAAGACAACGTTAAAGCGAAACTGATTAAGACCTTCGTCCTTCATTATCTTATTGAGATGAGATTGGCTTGATGCAGTTCTAACCCTAGGGTATTCTGTATTAGTGTCGAAGATTTTAACCGACCAATAAGTTGACCATTCTTTTATCCTAACTTGTATTTTTTTATTCTGTTCTTCGTTCATATATATAATCTAAGGGTTAAGGTTAATTAAGTCAAGCTATTAAGGTTTTATTTTGCTCTATAAGTCGTTGGGTATCAGGCACTTAGGACGCGCGGCGCGCTGTAACTCGTTGGCTATCAACGACTTATGTTAAAAGTCGTATTGGGAATGATAGCCCCAATCAACATCCTCGTTTTCAGAGAACTCGCGGAGAGCTTGGCGATCTGCCTCCTCCTCTTCCATCCTGCAATGGGTGACTTGTTGAGATGAGATCTCAGCGAGAATAGCTTCCCGTTCATCGATTTCGAGGTCGGTTATGCCGTAAGTGTAGGCGAGGCGAGCGAGTGAATCATTTTCATTTTCCATAAGTATAAGGTAAGCGATTTGGGGAACTAAGTCAAGCTAGATTCTGGAATAAATAACAGCAAATAAAGCGCTCTCGCTAGCGCGCTGCGCTCAGTATAAAGTCGAAAGTTGCATAAGTCGTTGGCTATCAAGCACTTAGGACGCGCGGCGCGCTGTAACCCGTTGGTAATCAGCGAGTTACGAGGTTAAGCCCACTCAAACTCATCAGGCTCAACTTGGACGACTTCGAGCTCACCCGTGTCTGTCTCGTCATGAATTATATACTTGATGTCATTGCTATCAAGGAGATATTTAAGCTGACCGATTTCTTGGTTCATCAATTCGATTTTTTCTAGTAGTGAGGCTATGTATTCGTTTTCCATATATACAAGGTAATGGGGTTTTGGGTAAAAGTCAAGGAAAGGTTTCACTTTTTTTTTAAGTCGCTGACTGTCAAGCACTTAGGGCGCGCCCCGCGCCGCAACCCATTGGTTGTCAACGACTTAGGGGTTTAAACTAGATCGTAGTATTGAGGTGAGTAATCGACTTCACATTCTCGAGACTCAATTTCTAGCTCAACATCCTTGAGCTGATCCATAGCTGATTTTA
>Ga0307488_10004384_pt1 | contig 11764 bp, 6 predicted proteins | sample SB02metaG_FD_202248 | JGI IMG/M metagenome (GOLD analysis project Ga0307488, IMG submission 202248) | Sea-ice brine microbial communities from Beaufort Sea near Barrow, Alaska, United States - SB 0.2 | ecosystem: Environmental > Aquatic > Marine > Coastal | place: USA: Alaska | collected 2017-05-06
TCTAAAGTATGCTCCGCAGTAAAAGCCATGAGAGCATCATTAAAAGCACCACCATTTACCCCTAAAGAGCTTTTACTTGCACTAGAGAAAAATAGACTACCCATCACCGCAAGCTTACTAAGCGAGTATATAGAACATATTTGATCGCCTAGTCAGCACAAGGTTATCTCCCAAACATGGGGCGGTTTAATAGTTCAACAGCCCCGCCTCCACCATATAAGGGTTTCAAAAGAACCCAAAAAGACCAAAAAAGCCTGTAACTCTAACGATTTACGGGCTTTTTTACGTCTGCAGCATTCAGATTAAAGAGAAGACCCACACTTTAGTTGCAACATAGGCCATTGAGTAACGGGCCTATTAATCTTTGCTATACTCTTTCTAGGCTGCAGATTTAGCGACCATTTATTAGGGTTAACTGACGAGTCTTTTGTACCAATTTAATAGACTTGTAACAGTGCATAACAGGATTTTATGACGGCCGACTTAATTTATTCCATCACACTTTTGATGTCACTTAGCTTGTTATATGGGCTTATTGTTCATTACTTTCACACGAGCAATATTGCCCAGCAAGTATTGAGTGGTACCTTGTTTGGTGGGATTTGTGTCATTGGTATGGTTTTGCCTATCGAGCTCAGCCCTGGGGTGATTATCGACCCTCGATCCGTCGTTCTGAGCATAGCGGGGCTCTTCGGTGGCCCTATCGGAGCAACCATTGCCGCCGTCATTGGAGGAGGCTACCGAATATTTCTCGGCGGTGCAGGCATGGTTTCCGGGGTTGAACTTGTCGTAGCATCTACCTGCTTAGGTTTAGCTTATCGATATGCTGTTCAAAAAGGCTGGGCGAAAATCAACCTGTCACAGCTATTACTATTCGGCTTACTCGTACACCTTGTTCAAGTATTATTATTAACCCAACTACCACCCCCCTTTGTCGAGCAAGTAATGTCGACTATTGCTATCCCGCTAATTCTTGTCTTTACACCCGCTACCGCCTTCCTAGGCATGCTGCTAATAGACGTTGAAAATCGCTTTAAAACAGAATATGCACTTAGAGAAAGCGAATCAAAGCTATCTCATCACCTACACAATACACCATTAGCCGCTATATCATGGGATGAGAACTTTCAGGTCACGCAATGGAATAAAACAGCTGAAAATATTTTCGGCTACTCAGCCGATGAGGCAATAAATAAACATGTGATTGATTTGATCGTCAGCGCTGATGCGAAAACAAAGGTTGATCTGGTTCTTGAGTCGTTACTAGAAAACAAAGGCGGAGGACGAAGCAGTAACGATAACATTACTAAAGACGGCAGAACGATTTCCTGTGAGTGGTATAACACACCGCTCTTGGATAGTGCAGGTAAGGTTATTGGGATAGCCTCTCTCTGTGAGGATGTTACTGCCCAAAAACAGTCTGAAATGATGATTTGGGAGCAGGCAAACCATGATTCTCTCACCGGACTGGCTAACCGTAAAATGGCGAATGATCATCTCAAGCAAGAAATTAAAATAGCCGATCGTTCGAATAAAAGTATTGCTTTCCTATTCATTGATCTCGACGAGTTCAAGGATATCAATGACACACTGGGTCATGATGTTGGCGACAAGCTGCTGATTGAAGCGGGAAAACGACTACGCAGTTACACCCGACAAGTCGACACTATTGCACGCTATGGTGGAGACGAATTCGTCGTCATTATGGGCGGATTAGACAGTCCGTCTCAAGTTGACCTAATCGTGAGTGACCTACTTAAAAAAATGGCAGAACCTTTCACGCTAGGACAAGAAACAATCTACATATCATCTAGCATCGGCATCACCCTTTACCCACAAGACGCTTCTAATCCAACAGAAATACTGAAGAATGCAGATCAGGCAATGTACGCTGCGAAGAATAACGGAAGGAATAATTTCCAATATTTTACGTCGTCGATGCAACAGCACGCAGTATCCCGCATGTCATTGATTAGTGATTTACGCAGAGCCTTACCCAACAATCAGTTCCAACTGCATTACCAACCCATTGTAGACCTAGTGAATGGTGATATTCATAAAGCGGAAGCACTGATACGTTGGCAGCATCCTGAAAAAGGTTTAATTAGTCCCATCGAATTTATTCCGATTGCTGAAGAGACGAAATTGATCGAGAGTATCGGTGACTGGGTGTTCCGTGAGGCCAGTCGGCAGTCGGCTCAATGGCGCGCAGCCTTCCAGCCAAACTTTCAAATCAGCATCAATACTTCGCCGGTACAATATAAGAACAATGCTTTCAGCGCTAAAGACTGGCTCGAACACCTGCAGACGCTTAAGTTACCGGGAGATGCCATTGTGGTTGAAATCACAGAAGGCACATTGATGGAATCTGGCGCCAGTGTCGACCAGATATTATTCGATTTTCGGGATGCGAATATTCAAGTATCACTTGATGACTTTGGCACGGGATATTCGTCACTATCAGCCCTAAAAAAACTCCATATCGACTATCTAAAGATCGACAAGTTATTTATAGATAATTTAGAACCCGAGTCTAATGATTTAGCGTTATGTGAGGCTATCATCGTCATGGCGCACAAACTTGGCCTGAAAGTAATAGCGGAAGGTATAGAAACAGAGCAACAAAGAGACTTATTAATAGCCGCTGGCTGTGACTATGGACAAGGTTATCTATTTTCCAAACCGTTACCTGCGACAGAATTTGAAACATTGTTGAGGTCTCGGTAAAAGGCTAGTGCTGCGAACATTACATGTTTAAGAGTTCATCCCCACTCATTTAATCAAAAACCAACAGCTTCTAAGTAATAACCCGTAGACAACACATACGGGTTATTACTTAGTCTGCCATATTTAAGTCGATTTCACTTTTACCCATTCGCAATAAAGAGTAAGTTAATTCTACTTTATGTAGCGCTATGGCTATTAGAATAATAAACAACCACTTCGGCAGGCGAAACGAGTAAAGTTTGACTATTATTAAGACATAATCGCTATTGATAAAAAACCACCCTTACAGAGACGTTACCTTTGCCTTACTCCTATGAATTTAGCATAAAATGGCACCAGCGCTTGCGAGTCAAAGCACTGGGCTTCTTTGTGCTGTTGGCGATATCAGTTATTGGAGTAACAACCATCACTATAAGCGTCATTAATGAAGACGTGGCAGAGCATATTGCTTATGAAAAACTAAGCCATTCTCAGCAAAGAGTACTGACTAGGCTGTCGGAACGGACGAAAATTGCCACCACGCTAGCGAACTCGATGGCATCTGTTGCATTAGAAACATATACAAACAACACCGTGCTGCAGAACGCCGTCGTTCAACTTATTAATAATACAGAATCCAAGGCCTGGGTGATCGGTGGTGGCGTATGGCCGGAGCCTTTTCGCTTTGATACCCAAAAGGTGCGTGATAGTTATTTTTGGAGCCGTGATCAACAGGGAGACCTCATTTTTTATGACGACTATAACCAAGAACGTGGTAACGGTTATCATCGTGAAGAATGGTATGTACCGTCAGAATATTTGCAACCCGGAGAAGTATATTGGTCAAAATCATATGTGGACCCTTTCACACTTCAATCGATGGTCACAGTCACGTCACCTATTATTCTTAACCAGCAATATATTGGTGCTACCACCATTGATCTTATGTTAGATGGTCTTCAAGATTTATTAAAAGATTCGACTGAACGCTTTAATGGCTATGCCTTTGCTGTCGATAGAAATGGTCATTTACTCTCATTCCCCGATGAAAATCTTGCGCAAGCAACCCCTCCCAAATCGGGGGAGACTTACTCTACTCCGTTTATTACCATTAAAGAACTGGCGCAGAAGCATAGTGCATTTGAAGTATTTAGTACTCATCTTGAAATAAATCATAGCCAAATGCCCTCTATATCCAGTGACGAAAAAGTTTATGCGTTAGCGATAGAGATCAGAGCAAAGAGTGCTAACGTTAATTTCAGTGAGGCGCTCCTTATTGCCAATAGTATCGTTCACCCTATTAAAAGAAATGGAGTCACACACAAGAACGAGCATATTTTTTCGATTGATAACGATTATTTTTTAAAAGAGCCGGCTTTGGCAGTTGCTTCTACTATGCCGTTAACGGGTTGGCAGATTGTTACTGTTATGCCGTTAAGTAAAGCGAGCAAGACATCATCCCAACTCATTACAGCACTTAATTTATCCATTTCGCTTATCATGCTTATTGCTATTGTGTTAGCCGGCTTATTGCTTAAGCGTATTTATGCAGACCCTCTTAAAGAATTAATGAATAACCTAAAGGATTATATTGATAGCGATGACGTAGATAGTTTTATTCAAGTTAAGCGTACCAGTGAGTTTGGCGAGCTGGCGTACTGGTTTAACCAGCGTACTAACGAGCTGCTAGCCACTCAAAAAAAGGGCAATTCACTTGCGTTTTACGACCCTTTAACCGGACTACCTAACCGTAAAATGTTGAAGATAGAAATTGATAAAAAACTAGCTTCAGCACGAAAAAACGGTACCTGTGGAGCTGTCATTTACTTAGATTTAGATCACTTTAAGATCGTTAACGATTCACTAGGGCACGACATTGGCGATCAGTTGCTAGTGGGATTTCGTAAGCGACTAGAGTCGTGTATGCGCGAAGGGGACATTGTAGGAAGGCTAGGTGGAGATGAATTCGTAGTGATACTGTCATTACCTAACTTTAAAAAAAATAACAAAACAAAGATCCCCAGCATCGTTTCTCAACACATACTGTCCAGTTTAAAAGAGCCTTTTTTCCTAGCGGGAAACCCTTACCATATCAACGCCAGTATTGGCATCGCGCTATTCGATGAAGGCAGCAAAAACACCGAAGATATTCTCAAGTATGCAGATTCTGCTATGTATCACAGCAAGTTTAATGGACGAGGTGGTTTTTGCTTTTTTGAAGATGGCATGCAAATTAAAGCAGATAAGCGCTTGCGAATTGAGAAAGATTTACGCCATGCCATTGACAATGACGGTTTATCTTTAGCATTTCAGCCGCAAATCACCCATGACAATAAGTGTCCCAGTTTAGAGGTTTTGGTTCGATGGATTCATCCTGAAGAAGGTTACATTTCACCTCTGGACTTTATTTCTATTGCCGAAGAAAGCATGCTTATAATCCCACTAGGTGATTGGGTAATTAGCCATTCTTGTAAACAAATAAAAATATGGGAAGACCAAGGGATTATTTTTGACCACGTCTCTATTAACATTAGCCCTATTCAATTTAGACAAGCTGATTTTGTTAAAAACTTATCACAGATGATAGAAAATACCGGTGTGCAGTCTGAGCGCATTATGATTGAACTCACAGAAAGTGTTATTATTGACAACCCAGATCGAGTAGCTGAAAAAATAATACGGTTAAAAAACACTGGGATTCGAGTTTCTATCGATGACTTTGGCACCGGCTACTCTTCACTTAACTATTTAAAAAAACTGCCTTTAGACGAGCTAAAAATTGACCGCAGTTTTATTCAAGAAATAACTCATAGTCATGCAGATGCCGTTATCACCGAAACCATTATCAGTATGGCGAAAAACTTTGGTTATAGTGTTATTGCCGAAGGTGTTGAAGCGGCAGAACAAAGAGATTTATTAATTAGCAAAGGCTGCTATTGTTTTCAAGGGTTCTTCTTTAGCCGACCATTACCTCCCAGCGAAATACCTGACTACGTAAGAAGCTTAGAACCTTCTACGATAACGAAGAGTGATTCAAGTAACCAAGAATAACTTTTTAGCGCACATGTAGAGCTGATCAACAATAGTCAATTATACTGATACGCTTTTATAGTATACTGGTAGATACGCAATCCTTGTTTAACCTGACTCATGATATATCTATGCTCAATACCTCCAGCACCGCTATCACCTATGTAGTTAGTCAATATCCGGCTATTTCGCATACCTTTATATTAGGTGAAATCAAGGGTTTATTAGACCAAGGGTTTCGTATCAATGTCACTTCGATTAACACCCCCGACCGTCCATTTGAACAACTCACTACTGCCGAAAAAGAGGCGTATCAATATACTTTTTTCGTTAAAAAATTGTTGTTCAAAAAACTACCTTATTATTTTCTACGTTCATTAGCCAGATATCCAAAAGGTTTTTTTCGTTCATTAGCACAGACATTAATGAGCTGTGTACGTCGCCCTATAACAACCGCTCAACAATTTGCTTACTGGCTTGAAGCCATGGTGGTGGCTGATGTTGCTACCAAGCAAGGAAGCAAACAGCTACACGCCCACTTTTCAACTCAAGGCTGCACTGTCGCGATGTTGGCGGCTAAAATGATGGGGATTAACTTTTCTCTGACAGTGCATGGCCCCGATGAGTTTTATCACGTTAGTGAACATCAGTTAGAGAAAAAATTTGCAGCCGCCAACTTTATTGTCTGTATTAGTGACTTTGCCAAAAGCCAAGTGATGAAATATACCGCATTTACTGACTGGGAAAAACTACACGTTAACTATCTTGGGGTTGACGCCAACACTTTCACCCCGTCGTCGATACTCACCAGTAATTCAACGCCCGTACTGCTTTGTATTGGACGTTTAGTGAGCGCTAAAGGCCAAGGAATATTAATTCAAGCGGCTAAGATATTAGCTGATCGCAGTGTCGACTTCTCGCTACAGTTTGTGGGTCACGGACCAGACAAAAACAGTTTAGAGCAATTTTCTAAACATCATCAACTCGATAAAAAAATTCATTTTCTTGGTAAGGTTAATCACGACAAAATAAAAAAATTGCAACAGCATGCCGATATATTTGTCTTGCCCAGCTTTGCCGAAGGCATTCCTATTGTGTTAATGGAAGCGATGGCTTGTGGCACGCCTTGCATTACTACTCATATTACCGGCATTCCCGAACTATTTACTAATGACCACGACGGCCTGTTAGTGCGTCCTGGCAACGCCATCATATTAGCGGATGCGTTAGAACGATTAATTAATGAGCCCGATACGCGCAATAATATAGCGAGTGCAGCGTTAACCACCGTCAAAGATAACTGGTGTATTCATCACAGCAATAAGCGCTTAGCTACAATTTTCACTCAACAACTGTCTTCATAGGCTATTATCATGTGGCAAACATTCGCCTTTTTATATTCTTTTTTTATGCTTCCGCCTCTCGTCTACTTACTCATTATCAGTCTACTGGGTATTCGCAAGGTGAATCATCGCGAGAATCAGAAAATAAATCACAGCGAAAAAAAACCTGCTCAAGGTCGCATATGTGTACTTATTCCCGCGCATAATGAAAAGCTGAGCATTCAACGCACCATTGACAACGTCCTACTCGCTGCAGAAAAAAGTGACCATATTGACTTATATGTTATTGCCGATAACTGTAATGACAACACTGCTAGTATTGCCGCTAATACACTGGCGACTGTTTTAGAGCGCAACGATACAACTCTGCTTGGTAAAGGCGCTGCACTTCAATGGGCAATGAGCTTATTGGTCGATAAAGATTATGATTACACATTAATTATCGATGCCGATAGCATGGTTAATGAGAGATATTTTCTTGAATTGCGACAATGTTTGTATGAATCTAACAGCGACGTCGTACAATCTCGCTATGAGGCGTTGATTAATGAGCATTCCAGCATTAAACGTTTAGCGATGCTAGGTTTTAATGTGTTACGTGCGCAAGGGCGTGTTGCGCTAGGTGGCTCTGCTGGCATTATGGGTAACGGTTTTATTGTGAGCAAAGCGGCTCTAGAAAGAGTGCCTTTTCGAGCTAACTCGATTGTCGAAGATTTGGAGTACCATATGCGGTTAGTAGAGCACGATGTGAAAGTGGCTTATTGTAACAGCGCACGTATTTATGGCGAGATGCCGAATGACGATTCCGCTAGCGATATTCAATCGTCACGGTGGGAAGGTGGCCGCTTAGGGATATTGAAAAGTGCTTTTTTTCCGCTACTCAAAAAATCAGTTGGCGGAGTACTCAAGGGCCAGTTTCATGCACTTGATGCGCTCCTCGATCTTATGCTACTGCCAATTGGCTACATGGTTTTGCTGTTGATAATCGGCTTAGTCTTTCCCTTAACACAACTCACTGCTTTGTTTGGACTCGTGGTTATCGGCGTTTATGTCGTGGGTGCAGCCATCTGTGGTAATGGCCTAAGTGAACTCAGTGTACTCAAAAGTCTGCCTATTTTTTTAGTTAAAAAAGTTGCTCGAATACCTTCATTACTCGCCGCGTCTTCTACAAAAACACAGTGGAAAAAAACACCTCGAAAATAATGTGTAGCACGTGTTGCGAGCCCTATCATGATTAATCATAGTAAAAACCCGAAGCTTTCTCTTATCCAAGACTCCTCCCCCATCAAACCTGACTGCCGTGATCAAGAATTCGAATGCGTGTTGAAAGAATAGTGCGCAACGGGCTAAGCGTTACTTATCATTATTGCGGTCAACATTCCCTTCTAGCCTCGCTCCCAACTTGTCATCCATTAAGCCTGCTAATTCAGGTGTTTCATTATATAAATGCAACGTCGATGTTGGGAAAGCAAATTCAGCGTCATGCGCTTCTACAATATTAGCTATTTGTAACAGCACGTTTTGCTTCACTTCGTGAAACTTAATCCAGTCAGTTGTTTTAGTAAAGGTATAAATAAAGAACTCTACTGACGATGCCCCAAAAGTATCAAAGTTAACAATGAGTGTTTGCGTAGTATCAATTTCTGGGTGCGCTAGCAACATAGCCTTTACTTGCGTCACAATGCTGTGCACTTTGGCCATGTCATCATAACGGACACCAATAACCTCTTTAATTCTGCGATGTGACATACGCGAGGGATTTTCGACGACGATTGTCGAAAAAACGGAGTTAGGTACGTAAATTGGGCGCTTAGCAAAAGTACGTATTCGCGTTTGACGCCAGCCGATATACTCTACCGTACCTTCAATAGGACGATCGTCAGAACGCACCCAATCGCCCACCGCAAAAGGTCGATCCAGGTAAATCATTAAACCACCGAAAAAATTGGCTAATAAGTCTTTTGCTGCAAAACCTATCGCAATACCGCCGATACCACCAAACGCTAGCACGCCTGAAATACTGAAGCCTAGAGTCTCTAGTAAGACAACCCCAGCAGTGATAACCACCGCCAAACGGAATAATTTACATAGCGCTTCGATAGTCACGCTATCTATACGGGATTCGTCGTCTATGTTTTTAGACAACTGCTCTGATATCAGCCGGTATTGAGTAAAGCGAATAAACTCGTTAATAAACCAAGTAATCGCGATAACAACCCCTATATGGCTCACAGACTCCATTATATCGATTAACTGATGTTCTTCTTCTTTTTCCACAATACGTGTAATCACATTAAGCGCCAGCACCCACAATATGAGGCTAACAGGCTTTCGTGCTGAACTGATTAAGGCATCGTCCCATATGTTTTTAGTTTTCTCTGCGTGAACTAACAGCCGAGCCAGTAATTTACGCTGGATAAAATCCAACGTCAGTATCACCAGCACCAATACAAACACTTGGAGTATCCATTGCTCTTTAGACATTACATAATTGATTATTTCATCCATTAGCGGCATAACAAACACATACTCCTATTCACTATTGTGGCAATATTGTGATCCAAGATTTCGTCGAACACTATAACCTCACTCAATTATTTCTATTAGTCGCTGCGTCGCCGCAACATAATCATTGGCCTTAGTAATCGCACTCACCACCGCAATAGACCCCACCCCAGATTTCAAGACACTGTGGATATTGTTCATCTGAATACCACCGATAGCCACTAGGGGATAGTGACCTTTCAGGGTATCGACCCAACGATATAGGTTGTCGAGCCCAACTTCGACTACTTCTTTGGTGTCAGTGGGAAAGATAGCGCCAATAGCTAAATAACTGGGTTTAAATGTCGCCGCATAAGCGAACTCATATTCACTATGAGTGCTAATACCCAAATGTAAACCCGCTACTCGTATGGCATCCACATCGGCATCCACCATATCCTCTTGACCTAAATGGACGCCGTAAGCATTATACTTAATGGCTAAAGACCAGTAGTCATTAATAAATAAACGGGCATTATGTTGTTTACCTACAATAATTGCCTGCTCTATCATCTTTTCCAGTTCTACATCGGGAATATTTTTCACCCTTAGCTGAATGGTTTTCACACCTATTAATAGTAACTTATTAAGCCAATCCAACGAATCAACAACGGGATACAATCCTAAACACTGGGCATCACAGACTGCGAACGCTGCTCTGTCAATAGGCTCCGGATACACACTGACTTGAGGGAAGTCGCCTAAGTCACTTGGCCAACCTGTTTGACTAACTGCCCCGCGTTTTTGTTGCCGCACATCAAATGTTGTCGCCAAACGAATGCCTTTATTAATATAAGCATTCGCCAGCACAACCGCATCACATACTGCTTTACCCTGCGCCACAAAAGCGGCCATCGCAGATGATAATACACAACCGGTGCCATGGGAGTGTATGGTGTCTTGTTTTTTTTGCGAGAGCCAGAACCTCTGCGAAGTAGACATCCACATATCTTGGCAATATTGCGTATCGCTGTGCCCCCCCTTAATCAATACCGACGAGACTCCTTTACCGATGAAGTAATGCGCAACGGCTTGCCGCTCATCGTTGTTGCGGATCGGCAGCTCACTGAGTATTTCTGCTTCAGGTATATTCGGCGTCAGTAAGTCTATTAACGGGTAAAGCTCATCAAATGCAGCACGCGTGGTAGCAGAGGCGAAATTGATTCCTACTGTAGGAGCCAATACAGGATCAAAAACAACAAAAATATTGTTGTTTTTGCGAATCATTGTGCCGATTAACCTGCTCACTATGCGAACTTGATTCACCGATAGCAGCACACCAATCTTGATGGCCACCGGCGGTAAGTCTGCAGATAAAGCGTGTAGCTGTTTTTCAAAAATATCATCACTAACACATTCAAGCGAATGGACACCTTGGGTGTTTTGCGCCGTCAACCCAGTAATGGCGGTGCAACCATGAACACCTAAATCAAAGAAAGTTTTTATATCGGCTTGCACACCTGCACCACCACCGGAGTCCGAGGCGGCAATAGTCCAGACAATTGGGGGGAAAGCTACATTATTTTCGGCTAGGTTATTCATAAAGATGACTCACCATCGCTGCCAACAACAGCGACAAAAAAATTACTTACAACACTATTAACAATACAGTGAAAAAAAATAAAAAAGACAAATTAATGACTGTGCCAAAATGGCTGCCCTACAACGGGAGTCGAGGGTGATGCCGTTTGACGCTGCTCCATTATACCCGCACGATAAGCTGAACGACCGGCGGTAATAGATTGGGAAAATGCCTTGGCCATTACGTCAGGTTGCGCTGATTTAGCTACCGCGGTATTTAACAGCACCGCATCAAAACCCATTTCCATCGCTTCGCACGCTTGCGATGGGGCACCAATACCTGCATCTACAATCAGTGGAACATTGGGTAGCCGCTCCCGTAAAGTTGTTAATTGATAAGGATTCATTAACCCCATACCCGTACCTATAGGTGCGCCCCAAGGCATTAATACTTCACAACCCACATCCAGCAAGCGTTGACAAAGAATCAGGTCGTCCGTGCAATAAGGCAACACCTTAAAACCTTTTTTAATCAGTTGCTCTGCTGCATCCAACAACCCAAATGGATCAGGTTGTAAATTATAATCATCGCCGATTACTTCTAACTTAAGCCAGTCGGT
>Ga0307488_10004385_pt1 | contig 11762 bp, 14 predicted proteins | sample SB02metaG_FD_202248 | JGI IMG/M metagenome (GOLD analysis project Ga0307488, IMG submission 202248) | Sea-ice brine microbial communities from Beaufort Sea near Barrow, Alaska, United States - SB 0.2 | ecosystem: Environmental > Aquatic > Marine > Coastal | place: USA: Alaska | collected...
GTTGTTTTACACAGGTGTTCAGGCAAAACACTGCGCGCAAAAACCCATGGTTTGCCATCCCCATATAGGATAACTTCTCTTATTTGCCACTGATGCTTGTGATAATCTGGTAATGTTGCTTGTTCGCTGGGATCTGCATCAATAGTGGCTTGCCCTAATACTTTCACTTCGAAATTGTTAGTGAGCGCTTGCAAACGCTCTGTAAGAGAACCTGTATGAAGCAGCCAGTCAGCTAAATGCTGACTAGGAATGTCGTATTGCGCCGCGTTCTTCCAAACTGCGTGAATACCAAAGGGAAATTGATTTATTTGCGACAAGTGATTTAGAAAATTGAGTTTAATCCGATATAGTAAGTCTAACACAGCAAAGTTTATATCGGCATCCGTATTGTATTTTTTCAGGGGCACTAACATGACCATCTTGCATGACCTAAATGAAACACACAAAGTGCGGCATAAACAGCACAAGTCTGCTTCTTCAATGTTGAAAGGTATTTTACTTTTCAGTTTAGTAACCTGGCTGCTGGCACTACCTAGACCGGGGCATGCGCAACAACCAAATTATGCCTATGTTGGCTTAGAGCCTGACATTGTCACCAACTACGCTGGCGACAACTCAAAGAAACTTGGTTACGTAAGAGTGACGATTGAAATGATGGTAGCTGATCCGTCGAAAATTATGGATTTAGAGCACCACATGCCACTGCTAAGAGCGACCGCTATTGAGGTTTTTGGAGCACAACCTGAAGACAAGATACGGTCTCTAACCGGGCGTGAATATATACGTCGACAGCTGTTACAAAAATTCAAAGCTATTATGAAGCAAGAAACAGGCGAAAGTGTCATTCAAAACATCATCTTCACCAAGTATTTACGCCAAGGCGGCTAGTCTCTAGGACTTCGTTTACCGGCTAATTGATGGGTTGCCAATGCCATTAAACACCCTGATATTAAGCCGAACAAATGCGCTTCGTTCGCCATGTTAACCCACAATACATCAAAGTAACCAAGCGCCAACCACCCTAATAAGAAGTATACCAGGTTATTAGGTAAGCCAAGTCCCCACTGTGGGCGCAGCAACCCTATCCACCATACATAGCCAAACAGCGCGTAAACGACCCCGGACAAACCACCAAAATTCGGGCCTGAGACAATCAGTTGCGCAACGTTGGAGCTAATTGCGGAAATCGCAAATATAACAGCTAGCGATACGCTACCAAAAGTTCTCTCCAATTGTGAACCCAACACCCACCACCAAATTAAGTTAAAAATGATATGAATAACACTGAAGTGAAGAAAAGCAGGAGTAAACAAACGCCACCATTGCTGGGTTTGTAGAAGTTCATCGGCACTGCGGATTGTCAGCGCCTGGTAAATAACATTAAACGCTCCCAAGTAACTTAGCAAAAAAATACCAAGGCAGATAACCATCACCAATGACATAAATGGCGTAGATTTTAAGTCTTTCAGCCAATCAGGTAACTCTGCAGATCTAGAGGTTACACGCTTCCTTGAGCCTTTTGACTCAGTAGATGGCGACCCTACTTCCCATGCCGCTTGCTGATATTTTGCTTGGTTTGGATTGGTCACAAAATCCTCTGCGATTTTGAGCGCTTTTTGTACATTATTCGGATCAACAACGACAACTTGATAGTGTGGCTTCGCACCCAGCTCGTCCTGCTTATCAACCTCATCCTGCCCAACCGTTGGCGTTGCAGTATCAGGTTCAGATACCGGCGCCTTTCCTTTTACAATATGCACGTCGATATTGGAACTAGTAAGAAAATCGGCAAGCAAGCGAGCAGGCTTTTTATCAGAAAAAGCTAATATCGGCGTGCCTTGCTTACCTAAATCACTCACGAATCACTGCCTTGGACATCGCCGGACTCTGCGCTAGACTGAGAAGGGAACTGGGTTCTCCAAACTTCGAATCCACCATCCATGCTGTACACATTCTCAAAGCCTTGATGCAATATGTATTGAGCGGCTTGTTGACTGCTATGTCCATGATAACAAACCACAATAACGGGGGTGTCAAAGTCATTTACATCCATAAATCGTTGAATGCTACCATTGGTCAAATGGAATGCACCAGGAATATGGGCTTGCTCAAACGACTGATCATCACGAATATCGACGACTTTCGCAGTACCCGCATCGAGCTGCGCTTTGGTATCTTGTACTGAAATATGTTGAAACTGTTCCATTGAACTATCCTTGCCAGTTAAGTAAGACTTTACCGCTCTGTCCTGAACCCATGACTTCGAAACCTTTGGCAAAGTCATCAATACTAAATTGATGAGTAATCATCGGGCTCAAGTCCAATCCACTTTGTAGCAAGCTTACCATTTTGTACCAGGTCTCAAACATCTCACGACCATAAACACCTTTAATGGTTAGGCCTTTAAAAATCACAGTGTTCCAATCAACAGCAACGCTCTGAGGAGGAATACCTAACATCGCTATTTTTCCACCATGATTCATTTTATCAAGCATATCGCGGAACGCAGAAGGAACCCCTGACATTTCCAAACCAATATCGAATCCTTCAGCCATACCTAATTCATTCATGACATCTTTCAAATTTTCAGAAGCAACATTTACTACGCGCGTTGCGCCCATTTTTTTCGCTAAATCTAGTCGATAATCGTTCACATCAGTGATAACAACGAAGCGCGCCCCTGCATGTTTAGCGACAGCGGCAGCCATAATTCCAATTGGTCCGGCACCTGTAATTAATACATCTTCACCCACTAAATCGAATGACAATGCAGTATGTACAGCATTTCCGAATGGGTCAAAGATAGCGGCCATATCATCGCTGATATTAGCCGGGATCTTAAACGCGTTAAATGCCGGTATCACTAAATACTCAGCAAAAGCACCCTGACGATTCACGCCAACGCCGGTTGTATTGCGACACAAGTGCCTGCGACCAGCACGACAATTTCGGCAATGTCCACAGGTAATGTGGCCTTCACCTGAAACTCGGTCGCCTATTTTGAAACCAGCAACCTCTTGACCTATATCAACAACTTCACCTACATACTCATGACCCACAATCATTGGCACGGGAATGGTCTGCTGGGACCATTCATCCCAATTAAAGATGTGCATATCAGTGCCACAAATCGCCGTTTTGCGAATTTTGATCATCAAGTCATTCGGCCCCATTTCAGGCAACGGATTATCAGTCAACCAAATACCTGGCTCTCTATGCAACTTTGCCAATGACTTCATTTGTTTTGCTTGTGAGCCTTTTAGTGCTGAATTCATTGAATAACTCCTAAGTCCTTGCCCACTTCAATAAAGGCATCAACTGCTTTATCAATATGCGCGATAGTATGTGCAGCTGACATTTGGGTTCGAATACGAGCCTTGTCTTTTGGTACAACAGGGAACGAGAATCCAACAACATAAATACCACGCGCTAACATTTTATCTGCCATTTCGCTGGCAAGTTTGGCATCACCTAACATGACGGGAATAATTGCATGATCTTTGCCTGACAACGTAAAACCAGCTGCCTCCATACGCGTTCTGAAGTGCAGAGAATTACGAATTAACGCGTCACGAAGGCTTTTGCCATCCGCCATCAGGTCAAATGCTTTTAATGAAGCCACAACGATAGGAGGTGCAACTGAATTTGAGAACAGATAAGGTCGGGAACGTTGGCGTAGCCATTCTACAACTTCTTTTTTGCCTGATGTGTAGCCACCTGAAGCGCCACCTAATGCTTTACCCAATGTGCCCGTAATAATATCAACTCGGCCCATGACATCACAATACTCATGACTACCACGACCGTTTTCACCTACAAATCCGGTTGCATGACAATCATCGACCATCACCATTGCATCATATTTATCCGCTAAATCACAAATACCCTTGAGATTTGCAATAACGCCATCCATAGAAAAAACACCGTCAGTGGCAATGAGTTTGAATCTTGCGCCATCTGCAGTTGCTTGCTTTAATTGTTCTTCTAGTGCTTCCATATCATTGCTTGCATAGCGATAACGCTTTGCTTTGCTCAAACGAACACCGTCAATAATACTTGCGTGATTCAATGCATCAGAGATAACCGCATCTTCAGCATCTAGTACGGTTTCGAATAAACCACCGTTAGCATCAAAGCAAGATGGATACAAAATGGTATCTTGTGTACCCACAAACTCGCTAATTTTTTGCTCTAACTGTTTATGAATATCTTGAGTGCCGCAAATAAAACGAACCGACGCCACACCAAACCCATGCGAGTCCAGACCTTGTTTGGCAGCTGCTATCAACTCAGGATGATTCGCAAGTCCTAAATAGTTATTCGCACAAAAATTGATGACGTGCTCGTTATTGGCCACCGTAATATCAGCGCTCTGCTGCGATGTAATAATACGCTCTTTTTTGTACAAACCATCTTTTTTAGCGGCGTCCAATTGAGCTTGAATATGTGAGATGAAACCTTGCGACATTGATTAACCCTCGAATGAGTTAAAGCTAGTGTATCGAGCTTATTGAAGCTCAGTGCTTTATATATGAATTTTCGACCGGCGTATTGTCCAGTATTGTTTACTCAGTGTCCAGTTCGCTAAGGGCTTGATCGACTTTTTTCAGCACAGTAAGCACTAATAAATGCGTCATTAAATCTTTACCCTTTGCTCTTGCACCCCAAGGAAGATAAACCCATTCTTTACCTTTTTGGCCTTTTATTTGTATGTCGTACACTGATGCGACGTGATCTTGCGATAAATAGGGTCCTGTGCGCCTAAAATTACTATGCGCATACAAGCCAACAACCGGGGTGCCCATTGTTGTAGCCATGTGGGCTGGGCCCGTATCAGGTGCTATGACTAAAGTTGCATCAGCCAGCACAGCTAACATTTGTTTTAAACTTGTTTTACCAACCAAATTGAGCGTAATGACACCAGGTGTTTGCAGTATTTGAGCTGATATCGCAGAATCTATGGGACCAGGACCACCACATAGTACAATTTTATAGCCTTTTTCTATCAAATGTTGGGCCACTGCCACATAACCATGAATAGTCCAGTTTCGTTCAGCCTTTGATGCAGCAGGACTAATTACTGCGTATTTACCCAAAGAAGCCGTTTGCGTTTTAGCCCATTCCCAATCAGTTTTAGCAAGCGGCATATCCCATTGCAGGTTTGGGTCTTGGGGAATACCTAATTTGTCAGCGAAGCCCATGAAGCCCTCAAGCACGTGTGCATATTTTTTTGCTTCAATGCGTTCATTAGTAAACAACCAGTGACCTTCTTTACTGCGCTTCCAGTCAAAGCCTATGCGCCGTTTTGCCTTCACTACTGTGGAAAGCAAGTTAGCCCGCAATGCCACCTGCATGACAAACATGGCGTCAAACGTGCGCCCCGCGAGTGCTTGCTTTACTTCTTCTTTGGCTTTTTTACCGATTTTTTTATCATAGACGATAAACTCAACGCCCAACATGCCTTGCAGCAATTGGTATTCTATTTTACCGATAATCCAGGTGATTTTAATGTCTGGCCGATGTTGACGAATGCGCGTCACCATGGAAACAGCATGACAAACGTCACCGATAGCTGACAAACGTAAAATGCAAAGTTGAAAAGCTGGGCTCAAGTGAATTCCGTTATGCTAAGTACATGATTTTTTGATATGTTACAGCATATTATTAGTTTTTGAAGTAAACACCCAGAATATGCCACTGATCGAGACCTTTCCTGTCGGGCCAAATGAGTATATTTTGCTGCCCAAGCAAAGCAATTGGACACCTTGCCCGGAAGGGCTGAGTGATGATCTGGTAAGCATTCAAAGATGCTTTGAGCCTGACTGGTTGATCGCTGAAAATTTAATTACAGAGACTGCTTCTGGCCGCGGATTAGTTTACTTCTTCTCTGCGTTAGGAGAAAACTGCGTTTTACGTCATTACTACCGTGGTGGCTTGGTCGCAAAATTGTCTAATGACAAGTTTCTATCTAAAGCCCTAGAGCAATCTCGTCCCTTTAAAGAACTTAACTTGCTGGCTAAGTTACATTCTGCCGGTTTAAACGTACCCAAACCCATAGCAGCAAGGCTCAAGCACACTTTCTTTAGCTATACTGCTGACATCATTACCGCCGCAATCCCAAACGCACAGGAGCTGCACGAATACATCTTAAAGCAGCCATTGAAGCATTCAATATGGGAAAAAGTGGGGGTTACTTTGCGAAAAATGCACGACTTACAGGCCTGCCACTATGACATCAACGTGAAAAATGTATTATTACAAGAGGACAGTGAACACGGCAAAACTGTCTATTTATTAGATTTCGATGGTTGCAAAATTAGCAATGGCGATACTTGGAAAAGTGCAAATTTGGCGAGGTTTAAGCGTTCTTTAGAAAAGCAAAGAGCGAAATATTCAGCCTATTATTATGATGATGATTGTTGGGAGTCGATTGAACGAGGTTACGGCTTTTTATAAACACTTTTCTTAAACCTTTTTAGTAATCGCTCTTAGACCGATAAATTAGCCACTAATCAAATGCGTAAGTCGCATTAAAATAAAGCACACTATCAACCTCGTTATCTCTAGTCACAAACTTGCGTGATTCTATGCTACCACCTACCTTTAATAACCAGTCTTTGAATGGGCGTTGATAAAATCCGCTCAACTGCAACAAGTCCTCAGTAACATCACCTGTGAGTACCGGCGAGGGCCTTGTTCCATCTGGGTTAAGTTCTGCTTTGCGTATAATAACCTCAGCAATTGCACCACCATCCAACCGAATGTTAGCGCCCGCGGTTATTTGTTTAGCATCACTGTCAAAGGTACTACCGATGACTCTCCCCCTAAAGCGGTAACCACTGCTATATATGCCATTTTCATAATAGCAGTTTGTACCTGTGCTGCCACTTACCCCGCATGAAACATTGGTATCACTGGTTTCAATGTGCACTTTGGCATTTCCAAAATACGTAGAAACACCAAATAAACTCGCTTGATCCGTAATATTAAGAGTACCGGCTGCGTCTTCACCAATGCGCTGGGCATAAACTGAAACAGGACGTTCAAAAATGGTAAAGCTATACTTTATGTCAAACCCAGCAAGATGATTACCTTGTTTGGTTAAGTCTTCATCACCACAGGCATCACGATTTCGTGTACAAACTCCTTTCAATGTAATGACATCAATAAAATCACCAACACTACTAGGTTGACCTTCACCACCCCACATAGCCGTCCAAGATGCACCAAATTCAAAACGTTTGAATGGGCTAAAGGTGAAGCGATTTAGCACTATTTTAGTGTCTGGTACGGCTCTGTCACTTTCAAGTTGGCCCAGTTGACTGGTGAAATACCATGGTCCCATCCAGGACAACCACGGACTTTGAGAAGCAACTGCTGATGAGCGCGATAACGCCACTGTTGGAATAGGTCTTGTGTTGTTCGACAATATCAAACTACTCGATTGGCCCGGCCCCCACCATTGATCAATTGAGCCTGCACGGATATTCCAATCACCGAATTGATAGGCCAAAAAACTATTATCAAAATTCTTTTCGCCAGCCGATTGGTAGTTAATACTTAACTGCCCACTTAAGCGTTTCCAATAGAATTCGTTAGTAATTTTAGCCGAAGCCTTAACATCACTTATACCATCAAATGAGGTTAGCCTTGGATCATCGCTTGAGGCTTGCAGTTCAAGGAAAGTTCTGCGCTTTTCTTGTTTTTGCAAATTCAAGTAGTAGCTTAGTCGTTGTACCGCTTGTCTTGGCATTTGTGGCATGTTGCCTTTATCCAAAGCAAGTATTTGATTAGCAACCCCCTTCCAAGGAACTGGATAAGTAATCACCGTGGCATCTAAATAGCCCCACTCCTGGAGTGTTTGCAAGTCATAGTGTAATTGTTTGTCAACGGTGCCAACCCATGGCGAAGCCGACACTGACGTAGTGACAACAAAACATAAAAAAAGAATAGCGAAGGCACGATAGACCACGAAATAAACCCAAACAATGTTAATTAAAACTCTGTACATATGTTATCGCATTGACCTGAAGTTAAACACTTTTTATCGATAATTAATTGCAATTATTGTCTGCTTTCAGTTACTGTCTGCCTCCACCTTGAACAAACACCACAGGCATACAAGTGATGACCCACATAAAAGCGATTTATCCTGGCACATTTGATCCCATTACTAACGGTCATGCCGACCTTATCGCTAGAGCATCGAAAATGTTTTCTCACGTTATGGTAGCGATAGCATCCAACCCGAATAAGCAGCCCTTATTTAGCTTAGAAGAAAGGGTTAATATGGTAAAGCAAGTGACTCGCCATTTACCCAACGTTGAGGTAAAGGGCTTTACTGGCTTACTAGCCGACTTGGCCCGAACTGAAAAAGCCAATATTCTTATTCGTGGCTTACGAGCGGTATCTGATTTTGAATATGAATTTCAACTAGCTAATATGAATCGTCGACTTAATCGTGACCTTGAAAGTGTATTTTTAACACCTTCCGAAGAGAACTCCTTTATTTCGTCGACTTTAGTGAAAGAGGTTGCCTTGCATAATGGTGATGTTAGTGGATTTTGTGCGCCTGAAGTTTTAGTTGCATTAGAACAACGTTTGCATAAAAACGGATAATTATTAAGCATTCGTGATGCGCTAGTGTTCTGATCTTTTCACCTAGAGTTGGTTAACGGTAATCTTCCCAACCTATTTTTGACATTGAATACAATAAAACGTATTTCGTTGTCCAATAACGACTGAGCGAATGGGTGTTTGGCAAACTTCACACTCATTACCAGCGCGGCCGTAAACCAGTAAATGCTGAGCAAAATAGCCCGGATTACCGTCTGCCTGGGCAAAGTCTTTAAGCGTTGTTCCACCTTGATTAATTGCGCAAGCCAACACTTCTTTAATATTATTGGTAAGTAATTTATAGCGTTGTAAACTGACTTTACCTGCTGCTCGCCGTGGGTCAATACCTGACTTAAACAACGATTCATTCGCGTAAATATTACCCACGCCAACAACAACCGAATTGTCCATAATGAAACTCTTAACCGGTGCTAGCTTACCTCGTGATTTGCTAAACAACACGTTAGCATCAAATTCGTCAGTTAACGGCTCAGGGCCCAACGCTCGCAATATTTTCAGCGGCGGTTCGGTTGGTGACTGCCACAAGCAAGATCCAAAACGACGAGCATCGTTGAACACTAACTTCTTACCCGTCGCTAACTCAATTTCTATGTGGTCATGCTTTTTGCGAGGAAGTGCTATATCGACCACGCGCATTTTTCCAGACATCCCCAAATGCATAACCAGCGCGCCCACATCCGTATTAATAAACAAATACTTGGCTCGGCGAGTTACCGAATTAATTGACTGTTGACAAGCTAGTTGAACCTCATTAGGCACCATCCATCGTAATTGTGGTTGGTAAACAGCAATTTTGCTAATGACATTACCCTCTAAAAAAGGGGCTATACCTAGCTTGGTGACTTCGACTTCAGGTAATTCAGGCATTGATTATGTTACCACTGAGTAAGTTGTTCAACTGTTGGAAAATCCAATAACATGACTTCATTATTAAGTATTAAATAGGTTTGCTGTTGAATGGTCTTTATAGGTAAGACGAGGCCATTTCGTTCACCCGCTAACCACAAAACGACGACAATGTCAGGAGATTGGAGTGAGTCAGCGGTAACTTCGTTTTGTGATTTCACTAAGGCTCTTTGCCAATTATCAACTATTGCAGCTAATTTCTCGGCTTGCCCTTCTGCCGCATTGTTCTTAGCCTGAGGACTTGAAGAGGAAAAACGCCACGTTCGACCAGCACGCTCAATAATATTTTGATCAATTTGCAGGCTAAGCAGTAAACCTCCATCCTCTATGACCGGCAAAGGTAAATCGGTGTCATCCGACTGGAAGCGGCTAATATTTAACATAAAGATCATTGCTAACATGGCAAAAATAATAACGTTATTCCATGCTTTTTGAGATAGTCGTGCCATTACGATTCCTAATTCTATTCTTTTTAATTGACCAATGAGATGAGCAACTGATTATTCGAATTGCCTAATATACTTAGCATAAATTTGCTTTTGCATTAATTGTCAGCCAATAAATCCTATCTTTATGAGCGTATAGTCCAAGGCCAGAAGTTTTCTTGTCGGCGTAATTTGATGTTTCTTATAAAGTTAGCTGGCTTTTTCTTTTTTGCGCAAAGTCCATTTTCAATCCGTTGGATAGCAGCATCAATGACTCGATTGGATGATTTGCCATCTGAAAACGGATGATACTCAGCAGCAAAGTGATCAAAATTACTTTCTTGTTGCTCAGCATTCTCAAATACTTTCTTTATTTTGGAATGTAATTCGGTCGCATTAATAAAATTGACAATATATTCGTCGGGCATGGAGTTTCGATAAGTTATCACGGGCTTTCGATGCAACAGTGACTCAGCTATAGCCGAAGAGGTATCTGATAATACCAAATCACAATCTCGAATGAGACTCATCAGGTCTGCATTTTTGTAAACAGTCACATTGGTGAATTTTTCCGCCATTAGCTCATATTGAGTAACAACCTCTTTTGCCATTTTTGGGTGAAATTTAATAATCCAATGATATTCATCACTATGAGCTAGAGCTTCGATTTGGGGCAGCAAATCAATTGTGCTCGTGAGCTTAGGAGAAAAAGTGGGTAAATATAGTATTTGGTTTTTATCATTTTTTGTTTGCTTTGCTTGCAACGGAAAAGCATTATCCATTTTCGGCCAGCCTGTTTCAATGACATCAAAATAACCGTGTTGCTCGGCAAAATTTTCAAACTTTCTGGTGAACAAAGGCCCTTGTGTACAATATAAATCAAAGGAGCCTCTTATTCGAAAGTGCCCTTTTTTTTTCCACTCAAAACCATGAAATAATTGTACTTTTAAGCCCGGAATAAAATCAGGGACCGTGTTACCTGTCACAAAAATTGCATCCGGCTTAAAAGCGATAGCCTGTTCAAGCGATTGAGCGACACTTTCATTACTATTGAATAAAGCAGTATTAACCTCGTTACCTAGTTTCAGCCATAGCACTTGATCGCCGCGCTCTTGCATCACCGCATGCATTGGCCGCAATATTTCAAAGCTGTAATTTTGCTGTACAAGTAATATAAACCGATATTTTTTCATTGAGTTATGTGAGTTCGCAAACGCTACTATAGGTCATCTTTACAGTTTATCAGATAACACAGTAAACGAGAATTACTTCTGAGAACACGGTAAAACAGATATATCTAGAAACAAAAAACCCAGCAAAAGCTGGGTTTTATTAAAAACAAAATACAAGTTAATTACTTGATTTTTGCTTCCTTGAACATAACGTGTTGGCGAATTTTAGGATCAAACTTTTTGATCTCCATTTTACCAGGCATATTACGTTTATTTTTGTCTGTGGTGTAGTAAAAACCAGTACCAGCAGAAGAAACTAATTTAATTTTATCTCTCATGGTAATTCCTTAAACTTTCTCGCCACGAGCACGGATGTCAGCTAACACTGTATCAATGCCCTTCTTATCAATGATACGCATACCTTTAGTAGTTAGGCGTAATTTCACGAAACGGTTTTCGCTCTCAACCCAAAAACGGTGAGTTTGAAGATTTGGCAAAAAGCGACGACGAGTCGCGTTTCTAGCGTGTGAGCGGTTGTTACCAACTGCAGGACGCTTACCTGTAACTATACAAACTTTTGACATCTTATTGTCTCCAGAAAAACTGTTTGCCGTCTAACCCA
>Ga0307488_10004386_pt1 | contig 11762 bp, 8 predicted proteins | sample SB02metaG_FD_202248 | JGI IMG/M metagenome (GOLD analysis project Ga0307488, IMG submission 202248) | Sea-ice brine microbial communities from Beaufort Sea near Barrow, Alaska, United States - SB 0.2 | ecosystem: Environmental > Aquatic > Marine > Coastal | place: USA: Alaska | collected 2017-05-06
TTAGATAATGATGTAGTATTAGGAAAAGAAGGTGATTATGGAATATGTAATGCTATAATGATGACTCAACCCAATAGCGAATTTTTTAAAATATGGATGGAAAAATATGAAAATGAATTTATATCTGATGGATGGAGTGAAGCATCAATTATATTACCAAAAAAATTATATTATAAATATCCTAATTTAATATCATTACAAGGGGAAGATGTATTTTTTTTACCTAGTTTTACTGAAACTGATAAAATATTTGAAAAAAATTATAATATTCCAAAAAATCTAATAACTTTACATTTATGGGAAAGTTATTCTATGAAATATATAAAAAATATAGATCCTTCATGGGTTAATAAAAATAAACATACATTGTATAGTAAGATAGTAAATAAATTAAATAGTTTGAATGTTTTTGATAATATATATATAAATGGTGAATGGGGTAAAGGTGAAGTAGAATTTTATTCTGGATCTGGATCCGAATCAAGTAAAAATAATGAATATATAATTTTTTTAACAAAATTTATAAAAGAAAATAACATTAAAAGTATTGTTGATATAGGTTGTGGGGATTGGCAAATTATGAAACATATTGATTTAAATGGTATAAATTACTATGGTTATGATGTTTCCAAATTAATTATAGATACAAATAATAAAAAATATCCAAATGATAATATAAAATTTATTAAAACTGAATTAGATAATAATACAGATTATAAAAAAGCAGATTTATTGATCTGTAAAGATGTTTTATTTCATTTATCTTATAAAAATATAAATAAAATATTGTCACAACTATACAAATATAAATATTCGTTTATCATAACTGATATTCAAAATAAAGAAAATATAGATATGGATGATGGTGGATATAGATCTTTAGATATAAGAAAAAATCCATTCAATTTGAAAGTTAATAATGTATATAATTTGTGGCCAAATTTAGAAGAACCAAAGGTATTAATGATAGTATAATATTTTTAATTAATAATACGCCCGAAATAAATTAATATTTTATATATTTCATTTATAATGGAAAAATTAGATATAGTTGATAGTGATTTAATAAAACAATTTGGATCATTATTTGATGAATTACTTCTTTTTCTTTTAAAAAGTAAAAAAGAAATAATAGTAATATTTTTAGTTATTATTTTGTTTTACTTTTTAAAAGAAAAAGAAGTAATTCATCTTGATAAATTATTAGATTTATTCTCAATAAAAATAAATCTAATACCCAAAGTAATTCATAAAATATATATTCAGCATGATGGTACTATTCCTACAAATTTAGATGAAAATATAAAAGAAGCACATCAATCATGGATAGATAAAAACCCGGGATATCAAATAAAATACTGGTCTCTTAATGATTGTAGAGATTATTTAAGAAATAATTTTCCACCAATTTATTTAAAAACCCTTGATGGTTTGAAACCATATGCTTACAAATGTGATTTTATGAGATATTGTATCGTTTATAATGAAGGAGGATGGTATTCTGATTGGAAACAAGTATGTTTAGTTGATAATTTATTGGATCAATTATCAGAATTGGAAGAATTTATCTGTTTTTATGATAATGGTATTTCTTATACTCGTAAAAATAAATGTGTTCAGAATGCTTTTTTAGGTAGTATTAAAAATCATCCCGTATTAAAAGATTCCATGAATAATATAATTGAAAATGTCCGTATAAAATTTAATGGAAATAATGCATTAGATATCACTGGACCCTGTTTATTGGGAAAATTAATAAATAAATATAATATTAAACCATGCGGTGAATTAAACCTGGATTTTTATTTTTATCATAAGAATATACAAATTATACGACACAAGTGTTCAAAATGTGGAATAGATCAAAATTGGAAAAATGGTAATGATTATGTTTTAATGTGGAGAAAAAGAGATGTATATAAACAATAATTGTCTAAAATCATTCAATATTCAAATGGTGCCTAATTTACTGCACATCAAATACATATTTAATCCAATCTTCCATAATATATTATTAATAATAAATTAATCTATATCCAATTAACACTTAAATGATCTTCTATTATTTTTTTACTATTGTTCAAGATTAATTCACTTAATTCTACATCAATATCATTATTAATAATATTTGCTAATTCTTCTTCATTTGAAACTCCTATACAATTAACTCCCGATTGAAATAAAGATCCCTTATTAATCCAATCATTATGAAGAATTAAGATACAATCTTGATAAATTGCCTCCAAGAATGTGTATTGAGTTCCTCCTCCATCACCTTTAATAATTGACATATCGATCATAAATTTAGCGTCTTTTAGGATACTTTTATTTTCATAGGTTGGTTCTAGATTTTTTGGAAATTTACCTTTCCAGTATTCTTGAACATTGAGATCTTTTAACTTGTGATGAACATAAATTCTATTTTCTGCTCCGAACAAATAAATATGATTCTCTTTGTTTGTGATTAATTGATTTGCTTTTAAAAGTAGATCTGTATTTTTATCAAAATCAATTCTCGCAATTGAAACACATTTTTTTCCTAATCCCTCACCTTGATTTTTAGGATATTCATAAAAAGGATGTCTTAAAAATTGAGAATCTATCTTAAAATTTTGTGCTAAATAATCTTGAACTGATTCTCTTATTGTAATAACTTTGAAAGTTGGTAAAACTGGTGAAAGATCTCCTATTCGTTGAACTAATGGATTTCCCATTTTAGATGCTTTACATTCAGTTGGATCATGAATAACAATTTCAGTATCTTTAGGGAATAGATGTAAATATTGCCAATAATGTTTATCAACAGCTGTAATTAAAAGATTATCTAATTTTAAAGCATCTGCTAAATTTAAATTTTGGTATTGACAATCGTAACCATATTCTCTTTTTGTTTTCTCAGTTTTTTTAGTGATCTTATAAATAGGATAATTATATTTATTAGAAAGATGAGCAGTAAATGTTACCCATCCACCATAAATAGGTTTTGCTAAATAGAGTATATTTTTCAATTTTTGTTCTTCATTATAGTTTGAAAAGAGATCCATTTTATCTTAATAAGGGGTTTATTTTTAAATATATGAAAATAAATCGGAAATTGTATTTCAAGATAATATAAAATTACACATAATAGATATAATAAATTCATTTAAATGATTTAAATATAACATCGGAATATGATATAAATGGATAGACGTGTATTTCATCCTAAATTTCACAAACCTTATCTTAAATTAAATTTAAATCATATAAATTTCCCTATACATTTATCATGTAATTTAAGGAATTCATTTAATAATTTACCACTAGATCCATATATTAATGATAATACAAGATATAGGAGATATGCCAACTATAGTGTAAAAATAAGCAATAATTTCCCCAATTATAGAGTCAATCATAATATAAAAAACACATTTAAACAAAATGTGAAAGATGATAGAAAAGAAGAAAGAATATTTGAATCATTAGAAAATCCCCAAGATCCATTTATTTTTGAATATATCAGATATATTTCGAAGTTATTAAATATCTCAAAAACATTTGAAGAACTTAGCATTGATGTACACCAAGTAAGACAAGTAACATATCCGGGAATTGATTCCCATAATTCACCCGAGGGTATTCATCAAGATGGGTGTGATTACGTAGTTCCGTCTCTTATTTTAAAAAGATTTAATATCCGAGGTGGACTGAGTTCTATTTATGATAAAGATAAAAAAGTGATAGATAAATTTTTATTGGGTAAATATGATTTTACACTTTTGAATGACAAAGAATTATATCATTATGTAACTCCAATAATATATTATGAATCAGATGGATTTGACCAATATGGATTTAGAGATTTAATAGGATTAGATATACATATAATAAAATGAAATATTTCAAACCATTGTCTTCAAATGAAATTATATTATTATATTTAAAAGAAATATTAAATCATAATACAAATATATGTCAATATATTTTAAAATTAAAAAATAAAATTTTCAAAATAGATAATTCAAAATATCACCAAGAAAGATATGAAAAAATAGCAAAGGAACATTATTATTTACATAAGAATCAAGAACACAAATTTTCTTATATATTTGATGTTAATAGATATGTAGTTAAAAACGATTTCGATTTAACTTATTATAAATATACTGGGATTTCATATCAAATCGTCGAATTAATACACGATTTAATTCGAAATAAAAAAAAATACAATAATGAATACTATGATAAATTCAGTAAAATGTGGATAGATTATGACGACAATTTGTATTTTATTTTAGCAGACAAAATCACGACTCAAATGAATAAATCTAAAGGATTAATCATATAAATTATTAAATGAAGAGGAAAGTAAATATTCCCAAAGCTATCAGAGAACAATGTTGGATTGAAGTATTTGGTAAAAAATTTGAAAATAAATGTTATATCCCATGGTGTAAAAATATAATAAACGTATTTGATTTCCACGTTGGTCACGACCTACCAGAAAGTAAAGGTGGAACTTTAGATATCAATAATATAAAACCAATATGTGCTCGTTGTAATTTATCAATGAGTGATAATTATACAATTCAAGAATGGATGAAATTGACAAATAAAAAAAAATGCTGTCACTGGTTATCTTGTTGCTGATTTTATAAATATTTAGGATATTTAAGGATATTTAAGGATATTTAAGGATATTTAAACTTGTCTATTTGAGAATATTGAAAATTTCTTTTAGAATTATTATATTCTTTTCTTGCTTGTTCAAGTAATTCTTTGATTGCATTTAATTCTGCCAATTTTTTATCAAATTCATCTTCATAATATCTAAGTTGAACCGCGTCTTCTTCAAATTTACTATCCTTCACATTAACGTTTTGAGTTATAGATTGTCTTTCATTTTTAATTCTATCAAGTACTTTATTACTTTTATTTACTTCTTTATTTACTTCTTTTAATTCTTTTTTCTTAACAACATTTTCTGCCATTCTTTGAGCAATTAATTCTTCGTTTCCATCTGTGGATTTTTCATCTTCTACCCCAATGTTTGTGATAGATTTTCCATCTGTTTCGGGTGCTCCCCCTTTTAAATTTCTTCTTCTTTTTCTGTTTTTAGTTTTTTTCCTGTATGCTTTTCTAGATTTACCCATAATATATATAATATATATTAATAAATTAATTATTAATTATTAATTTATTAAATTTGAAACATTTCTTTATCTTTATCTATGCTTAAATCTGTTAGATAAATTCTTTTTTTAAATGAGTTTATAGACCCACCTTCCAATATTTCTTCTGTATCCTCTTCTTCCTCTTCTTCCTCTTCTTTCTCTTCTATTTCTTCTATTTCTTCTTCACCTCTCTGATTTACTTCTTTATTTTTTTTTTTATTTTTATTATCTTCCAATTGATCTATATCTTCAATTAATTTCTCTTTTAATACATCTCCAATCTCATTGATATCGGTTATTATTTCCGGTTCATTTATTTTTTCTATTTCTTTTTCTAGTTTGGATTTTGAATCATTTTGAATTGTTATTGTTTTTTTTATTGTTTTTTTGTTGGGTTTATTTAATCTTTTCTTTTCTTTTTTTTTCTGTTTATAGATTTCGATATAATTCACATTTTCATTTTTTAAACTTGATTCTGTCGGCAAATAATTAACTGTTCCTAATTCCCTTCTTATATTTTTATAATTACACATAATTATCCCCCTATTAGTCATTATTAATTCTATAGATTTTAAAATAATTATTATAATCTACGAAACAGATATCATTTCGTCACATTTGAAGCATTTATATACAATTTTTTGATTTATCCAACTACCCGGGACAAATTTACCAATCATGGCTTCAGACCCCCATCTTTGCCACCATATACCTCTTTTTTCATCTATTTTTTTATTTATATTTTTATCTGTTTTTAAGAATTTATAATTAAACCATATCTTTTCTGTTAACCTATTCAAATCTTCTTCATCAACCATACCTGATTGATTCAATGTCTCGGATCCTGAGCGCATAAATGTATAGTCAACTATATTTTTAATTATATCTATATTGATGTTCTTTTTATGAAGATATCCCACTCTACATCTTAAATCTAATTCTCGCATTTGAATATAATGTATATCTTTTCTGATTTGACAGTAATAAACGGTCCTCTGAACTGGGTCTACCACGACTTCGGGTAGTTTTTTCAAAGTAATTTCTCTTTCATCAAATAAATTATCAATTATACTATCTATATCTGAGGGTTTTAAATTATATTTGTTCGGATCCTTGAGTTCTTTTAAATACACAGTTTCCCCTCCGCTTTTAGTTCTAAAACATTTATCTTCACCAACACCTTTTATATAATTTGAAATAGTTTGAATAAAGAAAGGAATCACCTCACTTGTAGTGCTCCCCTTTTGCCCTTCTAAATTTCCGATTACAATTTCCAAATTTGCTCGTGTTTCAAATTTACAGTATAAATGAATTAACATTTCTAATCCGAGCGGCTTCCTAGAATCATCATCTACATGTTCCCCCCATTTATAATGTTCCCATGTAATATTCACATCAGACTTCGTATCATTCGCCAGTGGATTCTCAATTGATATTTCGAAACCATCAATGCTACTTGTTATTGATTCATATAACAAGTAGCATTGAATTTTAAGAGAGTCCAGGGTTTTCGAGAAGGTCAAGGTGACTGGTCTACGTGCCAAACGGATCTGTTCGAATGCTCCGTCATAGATGATATCCGGATTGGAAACGCTATCTGGTTCCCATACAACCACATCATCATCGCCATCACGCTCTGACACCTTTATCAGGAAGAGACCCGCGTGTAATTCGGTTTTCATGGACGCAGGAAATCCCGCGGCGACATTATCAATACGTGGGATACCACCGACGTCTTCTTTGAAATCAATCCCAAGAGTTGTATCACGAAACTCCACCGACAGTAGTCCTAAAGATGTTTTAACATCATTAAAGTATTTTAATGATTTTTTAACATTATTAAAGTATTGTAATAATATATACGAATCAGAATTATTTACACCAATTGATTTGACTTTATTAATCATCTCTACGATCTGACCCATATCCTTTATCATCTCATTACTGACGACACTTGTATTTTTATCTTTTATCTTTATTAGAGAATTTATCCTTTCTATAAATCGATCTTTTCTAGACCATGTGCCAATTCCAAGCCAGTCGTCAGCAATTTTAGGTTTTAAGAATTTAAAATTATCGAATTCATTCTTCTTAACGACTAGGGTCGACATATTGGATTCGACTTCTTTATTTACATACTCTGTTATAGTTTTATGCAATTCATTCTTTAATGTAGTACTCAGTTTAGAGTCATTTATTAAATCGTTATAACCATCAAAGAAGATTTGATATGATTCAATCAAATTCTGTAAATCAGGGTACCCGTCGATTGTTGCCGAGTTTGCGTTGTTTACAACCCACTTTGTCGCGCCGCGCGGGTGTTTAAAAAAATAATCACTCCAACCACCTTCCTGGTTTTCATTTTTACCGCCACCCATCGCGCTCGCCACCGCCACTGCTGCTGCCTCAGCGATGGGTAACGCGTAGGCAGCGTAGGGTAACCCTGCTGAGACCACATCCATCATAGAGTCCGCGTTTTCCGCACCCGCTTTCACAGACTTCGAGAAGTTCCCAGGACCCTTTTTTTGTTTCTTTGTATGTTCTAATTGAAGATTCCTTTTGGATGGTTTTCTTATTTTTTTTCCCACCTCCTCCATTATTGTTCGTAATTTCCCATCAATACCTAATTTTAATTCTTCATGCCTTACTACTTCTAACATCGCATCTTTCTCTTGTTTGTGTTTTCCACCCTCACCTTCCAGAGGGAATACATCATTTATATTATCATTAATAAAATTTTCAAGCAGTCCGTCCTCACCAGAGAGATTAAAATCTGTAATGAAATTATTTATTTCGTAACCTTCTCTTTGTCTTAATAGTAATGCTAATTGTATCGGAAATTTAAATCCTAATTGTTTAAAATGGGCATGTATATATTTACATAATAAATCAATAGGTCCCACAAAACCCACCGATTCATAATATGTTTCTGATAATTTATATTTATATACATTCATCTCACCTACGTGATTCATTATTTTTGAAAAGTAATCTATATCGGATACCTCTAATGTAGTATCCTTTAACGTATATACACAATCTTTAGATTTTCTAAAGTTCATCACATCGTCGGAACATTTCATCAGCAGTCCAGGATCTTTGAAGTCTTTGTACTTATTATGTAATGTGTATTTTAATCTGTAATAATGTGGATTATATATAATATCCTCAAAACCGAATTCAATTTCATTTACAAATAAATTTCTTTGTTTGTTTTTAGAACTATTATCATAGGTGACGCCATCTAAAGTATATGTGCTATCAGATTTACCGTCAAAACCATATACTTTTTTGAATATATTTATTATATTTTCAACGCTACGTGTGTTCATTTTGATATCTTCACTCACTTGCTCTGCTCTGACCGACTTACCCTCTTTTTCATTTGTTATTATTTTTGGTACTGGTTCGGTTATGTTTATATTATTAATATCGTTATATATATCCACTAATTGAGAAGTAATTCTTTTAGAATTTCTTTCATTTGGTACGTGTATATTTCGAATTTTGACCTTAATATTTTCTGAGAATTTATCAATATAATCATATTTATTTAATTCCCATAAGTTCTTCATAAACGAATCAAAATCATCCCATTGAAGAATGGTGCTAGGTTTAAATTTTAATCCCCAATTGTAATTCTTAACTATATTTTCTTCTCTACAATCCTTATTCCAGCGTAATATATGGCGATCTTGATAATTAGTTAAATCACATACAACATTCGACATTTGTTCTTTAATTTTTGTTTCACTTTTTTTAGTCGGAACGATTCCATTAATCGTCCATTCTAATTCACCCTTTGACATCTTTAATTCATCACCTTTCGATGCCCATGTATTATATTTACAATTCGGACAATTTCCAAATTCTGGAGGATATAACATCCATCCATCTCTCCACTGACTAACACTCTTAGTAATTTTAATCATGATATAAAACGTTAGGAGAGATATACCCAACGTGAGAGCAGTGGCTCCACCACCAGTTCCAGCAAAAGCAGTCAATCCGATGCTTTTTGCAGTACCTGCCAGCAGTGGTTGAATATGCAACCAATGTCCCGGACTCGCATAGGAAAGGATCGAGGCGGTATCCACGAGCACATCCCCCAGTGACGCTGCGTGCGCGACGTTAGCACCTGCTTCAGCGAGTCCTGGATTGATATCATGGATCGGAACACTTTGACTGGTGAGATCCAGATCATGATGCCGATCCAGATCAGCATCATGATGATGATCATGATCGGCATCATGATCTGGAGGGGTCGGACTTGGTTCTACGGGAGTTTGTGGACCGCTTAATGCGTCCACGGACTGACCATGAGCGTTAAGTGGATCGGATGCTGCTCCATCCGGGGTGTGGTGAATATTATTATTATTTACTATAATATAATCGCGCCGACCGATGTCATCGCTCGACGGTGCTTCACTCATATATACATATCTATCTTCGGAAGACCCACCGGAAGTGTACTGAGTGAGATGTATGTAACATCCTCCGTCACATTGCTGTTCCATCGCGTCAGTGATATGTATAGAGATATCCTGATCGGAGTTCGGTGTCATAGCACCTCCCCGGACCACATTGACACCATTCCATGTCCCACTCTGTGCCCCCTCGACCATGTCCGATGAATGTGCACCTTCTCCTGCCACCAACTCCGGATGAGCCGCCAGATAATTACTATCTAATGCACCACTTGAGTTCATTATATAATTATCTGTATGTCCTGGGGTTCCGTGAATAAATTCATTTCTAATTGTAATATACCCGTCATCACCGCCATTTGGCGCCTCAGAAAATTTAACAAATTTATCGGGGTTGGATCCACACTTTATGTAACATCCATTAGTGCATGCATCTTTCATCACCTCAGTGACTTTGAGGGAAGAGGTAGATGTCGCAGCGCCCATTGAAAATACGGGATAATTTGACTCAAAGGTCGGCATACCATCAGTATCAACATGTTTAATATCGGCGAGATGCTGTGCCGCAGCAGCGCGCGTAGCAGTCGCCGACACCCATCCATCATTGAAGGAAGAATGACCATTAAAGGGAATTATATCCGCATGTGCCCCTATCGATGTGTCGTGAAGGTTCTTAACATCTACGTTGAGACCGACTGCGTCATCCGCAGGAAATCCTGCGACAGCAACATATTTATCTGTTCCGTCTACATCTATCTTTATGTAACATCCATCGACACAATCGGTTCTCATTTGTGGAGTGATCTTGATATCATACGCCAATATGCTGCCGTCGGCCGAAGATGCCGTCGTCCCGAGGGACTCTCCAGGAATCGTCTCACTATACATGAATTTAACGGGGACAGCACCACCAACAGCACCAGCAACAGGACCGGCAGGATCAGCATGAGCAGCAGGAGCAGCACTACCAACATCGCCAACAGCATCTGGATTAGCACCAGTATGAACCGGTTCACCCACGGCGACCCAATCGTCCCCAGAGCGCGGTTGGAACTCAGTTAACGTGCTGATGCTGTGATCATATATATCGGCGTGCACACCCTCGTTGGTACCGTATATATTTTCACTTTTAACCATCACCTTATCTCCTATTCCTACATTGTCAAGTGATTTTATGTGAACAAATTTAGCATCGTCGCCTTCGCCCATCCGTAAGTAACATGGGTAGTGACATGCCTGCTTCAACCCATCAGTGACATCGAATGAATGATCACCTCCAGGATTCACGCTGTAATGGTCGATCTGTCTCCCCGGGAACGTATCGGCGCCGAAGAGTGTCTCCGGATCGGGGGATGTCCCGGCAAAGACCGTGCCAATAATGCCATCGCTAGGCATACCTTCCTTTGCTAGTTCAGGAGTCTGAAATACATAAGCGGATGGTATACTCTGATGATCCCCTTCCACTAAACCGTTTACTCTGTCAGCATCTAAGTAAATATACCCATCACCCCGGTCACCCACCGTAACGTGTATGAAACATCCTCTGCCACCCTCCGCCCCACATCGCTCTATAATATCTTTCGTGATATTAATCTTATACTGCGATCCGAGATGATTGGCCATTGCAGTATCTACCGACGCGTCGATCGGGGCACCAGCACCAACACCACCAACACCACCAACAGCACCAACACCACCAACAGCATCAACAGCACCAACAGCACCAACAGCACCAACAGCAGCAGCAGCAGCAGCACCAGCAGCAGCAGCAGCAGCAGCACCAGCACCAACAGGACGAGCGCCGCCACCGACCTGATTCTTCCTAGTAACTTTACCCTTACTGATAGTTTTATTCACTTTGTATTTATTTAATAACTTGGATATAGTTTTTTTCCTTTTGTTTTCTTTCCTTTTGTTTTCTTTCCTTTCTTTCTTATGATTATTTGTTTCTATTCCCCCATGATGTTTTAGATATCTTTTATCTTTGCGAGATGTTTTTTTCCCCTTGGAATTATTCCTCCGTTTCTTAAGTTTATTATCCGATATTTTATCTACCATTCTATAATTAAGGGTATAAATTAATTTAATTTATTTAATTTAATTTATTTTAATTTATTTTAATTTATTTTAAATTATTTTAATTTATTTAATTATAGAATGGTAACTGAAAATAATTTCA
>Ga0307488_10004387_pt1 | contig 11761 bp, 12 predicted proteins | sample SB02metaG_FD_202248 | JGI IMG/M metagenome (GOLD analysis project Ga0307488, IMG submission 202248) | Sea-ice brine microbial communities from Beaufort Sea near Barrow, Alaska, United States - SB 0.2 | ecosystem: Environmental > Aquatic > Marine > Coastal | place: USA: Alaska | collected...
TTTCTTTGTACCAGTTTTTATCAGTTAATTTTTTAAACAACCAAACTCGATACTCTTTGTATATGATGGACTTATAAAGAATGTTTACTCTAGATTTTAAAAAAAGAGACGTCTTAATGCGTTTGTGTCGTCTTTTTGTTGTATTCCTGTTGGTTAACTGATTATTAAAAACACTTAAATAGGAGGCCGCCTTTTTTGTATTGTTGTATTCTAAACTATCTACGGTATTAAAAACTTCATAACAAGCTGCTAAAAAACAATTTAAAGGATTGGTTAGTTTGTCTAATGCATTCACCGCATCTTTTGCATTTGTTTTTTTGGATAATAAAAAAACATCATAGGCATTTCTTAAAGCCATTGTTTTATAATAAAAACCACTATCGTTTATTTGATTGGCAATGATGGATAGATTTAATTTGTTTGCATAACTCAAAACTCGAAACCCATGTACCACCTGAATGTCTTTTTCTACAAAAGGATAATTAAATTCATTCGCATACTTTTCTATTAAAAGTTCTTTATGAATCTCTATGGCTGCTATTGAATGCTCTTTTTGAAGTCTTCTGTAATGTTTATGCGCAGGAAAATGATAGTTATTCTTTGATACATTCCCATACCCAAACGCTCTTAAGATGGGTACGGCTTTTGGATAGTCTTCTTTTGAGAAGATAAAATCAATGTCCCCCACCATCCTTTCGGCAATATCACTATATATTCCTGCTAATAGATTGCCCGTTCCTTTTAAAAATATTGGAGTGATATTATTCTCTAATAATAGGCTGTTTAGTGCTTGTGCTTGTTCAAGGATTTGTGTATTTCGGTCTCTATTTAAATCGGTTATGTGTTTCATATACCCAACCAAATCAACAGGAAGGTATTTTAAGAAATTAGCTTTTTTGAAATTACAATACAATGCTGGAAAGACATAATGACTGGTACTTACTTTAACCACTGCCTCCCAATCCACCTCCGTTGTTTTCAGCATGGACTCTATTGCATCTCTATTTTTTTCTTCCAAAGAAATTGTTAGAGATTTAGCAACAAAAAATAAGATTTCTTTATAATTCAATAGATTCTCTTTTTTCTTTAAAGAATTTATTTAAAAATCCCTGTGCTTGTTTTTCATCAATCACAAGAAAGCCGTTCCATGGTCTCTCAAAATCATGAGAAATAATTGAAAAACCATAAAATTCAATTTCTTTTTTTATTTCTTTAAATATTAGTTTCATTCCAATACAATATTCTAACTTATTTATAACCTAACCTTGGGAACTTGATTCCAATCAATTGATTGATCTGCCTCCTTCAAATCAATAAAATCAAAATCATTTAACCATTTTTCTAATTTAGATTTACAATTTTTTATACCAACGTAGGATTTAAAACGTCTAGGTAGTGAAAGACCCGGCACAATAGGTTGGTCAATATCAAAATCTCTAGGATGAAAATAAGACATGACATAGTTAGATTGATTTGTCCAATTTTCAATAGTTTTATAGGGTAATAATCGAAAGTATCCACCACCAGAAAACATAAAAGGCTTCCCTAAAATAGTATGCGTATTTATTGGAAACTCTTTTAATTTAATTCCGTTGTACTCTATAATCGACGGAATTCCTGCATTAAATGATGGTAATCCACCATGCGATCTACCTGCCGGAAAAACAGAACTATCTTTTTTTATACCCAACTCATGTAAAACTTCAAAAGCCCATTTGTTGTTTTCAGTAATGCTAAAACCGGGCGCTCTAAAACTAGTTACTTTTACCCCTGTACAGTCTTCTAATGTTTTTATAGACTTTTCAACATCTTTGTAAAATGTTTTTCGATCTTGCTCATAAGCCAATTGATGTAAATGGGTGTGACTACCTACCTCAAAACCACGATCACTGATCTCTCTTATAATTTCAGGATATTTTTCTGCCATCCATCCAACCACAAAAAAAGTTGCTGACTTTTCTGTTTTTTCGATAATATCATAAATTAAATCCATTCCAAAATGAATCCTAGAATCAAAATTACTCCACTCAGATATAGTTTTGGTTTTTTTGTTATCTAAAATATGAAACCACTCTTCAATGTCAAAAGTTAGTATTTTCATTAAAAAAACTTTTTGCCATTATTCTCAAATTCTAAAACATCTTGCCTAGTAGGAAATGAGAAATAGGTTTTTTTTAAAGGATCATTTTTAATAAGTTTAACTTCATCTTTTTGAATTAAATCGATACTTTTTGAAATAAGATCCATTCCTATTTTTTTTGTGTGTGTAATCAATTCCTCCTGTGTTCGATTACCAATTTCAACTTCTGTTTGAACAATAATTGGACCACTATCAATGCCTTCATCAACAAAAAAAACAGAAACCCCTGTTTTCTTTTCATTGTTTTTCATTACCCAAAAAGTTGGCATCAAACCTCTATACTTAGGTAATAAAGCGGTATGTAGATTGATGCATCCCTTTGGAGCTAAATTCAATATGGGAGATTTAAATATTTGATTGCCTAGAATAGAAACTAATAAGTCTGGCTGAAATGATTTTATTTGATTTACAGATTTTAATTTATTAATTGGTTCATCAAGAATTATAATAGGTATTGAACTAGATTTTAAAAAATTAAATATATTATTTTTGGGATTAACTTTTGACTTCAAGTATTTAAACGAGTAATAAGTAAAAAATTTCAAACCAAAAACATGGTAAGTGTTTTTTGCTTTAGTAAAAAAGGATTCTTTTTTACCAAATGGAGAAACATCCGCGACAACACAACCAACTACTTCAGAATGGTCTGGTAAAATATTTAAGAGGTATCTTAAACTTTTTGTTAGATAAAAAGGTTCATCTTGTGTAATTATTACTATTCTCATTCTGTTTTATTTTTTGTTTTTTATTTTTTTTGCTTTCACATAGATCTCACCCATCCTTAAAAAGGCTTTAAACAATCTCATAAAATGTCCTTTCTCGTGATAAATTCGATAAAGCCATCTTAATTGAAATCTAATTACAAATGGACTATAATAATCCTTCTTTTGAGAACGCGCTATTTGTGAGATAAAAGCACCACAAGTAAAAGAGTACGTAAATAAATTTTTATGTTTAATCGCTAATGTTTCTTGTAAAGGAGAACCCATGCCATAAACACATATATCAATTTCAGATAAATTGGAAAACTTAAAACTATTTAATGATTTGTATCCATCTTGACAGGAAATTTGTAGTTTAGGATATTTTTTTTGAATTTTAATTTTAAATGTTTTAGAATCATTAAAATCACCACCAATAAAATGTATTTTATAGTTATTTTTAACACACATTAAAAAAATGTCATTGGCAACCCCTGTAAAATCAAAGGAGTTTTTTTCAACATTAATATTTAACAAATTAAAAACTTTAGATAAAATTATCCCATCTACGAACCAATTAATACTATTTAAAGTGCTCAAGTTAATTTTAATGAAATTTGCATAACCTACAAATGAAATAACACTATTTTTTTTTAGATTAAATAATTGTTTTTTCTTTAGTAATAGCATAATTTTTTGTTTTGAAAGAATAAAGTTAACTCAAATAAAATAATGTGATTAACCATTATTTACAGATTTATCAATTGGAATAGTGTGTGTTTTCTGGAGGTGTCTCAGCAAAATAAATGTCAAGCAACTTACACTGGCAATATAAAAAAGAGATAATGTTAAACAATAAATCAAAATTATTAATCCAAATAATTTTAATTTATTTAAATCTTTTAAAAGTATTAAAACGAATAGTAAGAAAGAAAAAAGACCAAATTGTGCAATGAATCTTAATATAAAAGAATGATACATAAATGGAAAAACACCAGAAACATTATTCCGATTTGACATATCATCTGCATAAAACGTAAATTGATCTATATAGCTAGTTAAATAAAGTGGCTTTCCTATCTGAGACGGTAAAATTAAATGAAACCCATCTTTAGCATACTCAAAGAATTCTAAAATAAAAAGAACTCGATCAATACTTGCAAAATTTAATAAACCACCTCTTAAAAAAATTAATATTGACAATACTACATAAGCAAAAATTGATCCTGTTATTAAGACTTTAAAGTTAATTTTTCCATAAATAAAAATTAAAATTAAGCTTAATAGAGCAGTTCTTGATGCAGATAGAATGCTTATTAAAAAACAAAAACAAAATAAAATAAGGAATTTCTTCTTATCGTATTTAATACTTTTTAGAAAAGCTAGTGGCAAGATCAATAAAGCAACATCGTAATTTATTTCAGAAGCTAACCCCATGGTAAATCTATCATATGAAGATCCTAAGATATTTAACAGAATATGAGTGATTAATATAACAGAGTAAATAATTAATATATTATAAAAAAAGTCAATATTAATTTTTGTTTTACTTCCAAGTATACCAATAGAAATAAGCAATATTCCTTTTAACTCCATAAAAAAAATATTATTTATTGAATTTAAACTAAACAACATAATTGTTGTAAATATTCCGATTAAGAGGTATATAGCTGAAGTTTTAGGGAATAATCTTGTCTGAAATATATTAATTGCAAATAAAAATATAATTAATACATCTAAAATAATAGGGTTAAATATGTATTTTTCGAATCCGAAAAAATATATTAACGGTTGTAATATAAAAATAAAAATGAAAATAAATCTAGTCAAGATTATTGAAATTTAAAATTACGATATATTACCCTTAGCTTATCAAAAAAAATATTTAATGGTTTTAAACAAACACTTAATATTTTTGATGATAAAATATTAATAAAAAAAGGTAATTTCTCATAATCGGTGTTTGAATTAATTTTACTTAAATAGATGTTAATTAATTTTTGCTGAAGAAATTCATGAGACAGTGTGATACTATTGGCATTATATCTGTAGTAATAAAAGATGTCTCTTAAGAATATACCTCTATAATTTAACTGCAAATAATTGAAAAAGTAAAGATCTTCTCCTCCTACCTTTTTAAACTTTTCCAAAAATAAATTTGTAAAAGGAAAAACACATCTTTTAAAAGCTAAACCACTCCCTACTATTTTTTGGTTAGTATAAACCTCTAGACTTGATGTGTTTTTTTCTGTATTTAAAGATTCTATTTCATCAGTGAATAAGAATCTTTTAAAGTTAAAACAAATAAAATCATCACCAAAATTAGATGCGATTGATTTAATAAAATCAGGATGCCAATAATCATCTGAGTCATGAAAAGTAATATAATCTTCTGTCGATAATGTCCATAATTTATTTATGGTTCTTAAATATCCTAAATTTTCGGGATTTACAAGAATTTCATATTCAAACTTGATTAACCCAAGATTTAATTTTTGGGTAATGATTTCCAATGTATCGTCAGAGGAATCATCATCAATGAAATATACTTTAAAATCTGAATTAGATTGATTATTTAAACTTGATATAAGGTCATCTAAATATTTTAGAGAATTAAATAAAGGGCAGAATACTCCTATTGTCATTAAAATAAATCTTTAAAATATTTTCTATCAAAAACTTCTAACTTCCCACCGACTGTAGCATTATAAATTTTTCGGTTACCAGATTCATAAACTTCTTTCATGTGTTTGTATGATTTTAAAACTTGTTCTAGGTTAGGGTCATGCCATTTTTTCCCTTTCCCAAAATAATCAGGATGAAAATGATTAACATCATCATCTGTACTAGTGATATCTAAACCATCAACAATTGCAGATTCAGGTATTGTATAACTAAAATCCATACCAATTAAATAAACCTCTTTAAACCCCATGAAATAAGCTAGCTGCAAATTAGCCATTGTAACTGACCCTAGGCCAAAGACTCTTTCAGCACAATCAAATGAGAATTGTGGAATCTGAAAATTTTCAGATCTTTTTTCATAAAAAGATCTATTCAAATTAAAGAAAATTGTGTTTTTTAAATTTTTTATTTTAGGTTTATACTCGATTGGAAATAATTTATATTCACAATCAAAATCGTTGATTTTTGAAATATTATCATCTATTACATGGTTGTCTTCAACTACGTAAAAAGTAGGTTTAAAACCAGTTTCTGATTCTTTATAAAATATACCATTAACGCCAAATGTATATTCATTTTTTATTAAATTTAAATCTATCTTGTTTAAACTTGGGCCATTTCCAATGATAAAGCATCTTTCTCCACTAAACTTATTTCTAAGTTTTTCAATTTCTTTTTTATTGTATTTATAAAAAAAACCTCTCTCTTCTAAAAACTTAACAGGTATTATTTCTTTTAATATTTTTCTAATCATTTTCATTTATATGTTTAATTATTGATTTTTTTATTAATTTCGTTCCAGGATGTGCTCCTTAATCATCTAAATTCTTACGATTGCATTCAATTAATTCCACTTCTTTTAAACTTATTTATATTTTTATTCAACGCAATATATGATAACACCATAAAACCAAAATTTATTACCATCGTAGAAAATATAAGTCCCTCTAATTTAAAATACTTGACTACAAAATAATTGGCGATAGTCAGAATCAATCCATAGCACAGAACAATGAAACTGACTACTTTTTTTTTGCCCATATAATACAACGGATTCAAGAACAAAAGACTCATTGTATAGGACAAATTAATTAATGTTAACCAACATGTTAAATAGAAACTATCAAAATATTTATCGTAAAAAAAAGTTTTTGAAATAACATATGCAATTAGTAAAAACGCAATAGCAGCACAAGCAGTTATATAAGAATACTTTTTAACTTCCGCTGACACTCTATTCAAATCTTTGATTATTACTAGTTTAGCAATTATCGGTGTTAAATAAATATTAATTGCGGTACCAAAAATTACAATCGGTAAAGAAAGTTGAAAATTAAAGGAATAAACTCCTAAAGCACTTAGAGATAAAAAAATAGATAAATAAAATCTTTCCGAACCAGTTCTTGACCAAAACCCAATCGCCTGAGGCAGAAATATAATTCCTTCTAAAAACTGTTTTTTCAGATCTTTAATATTTAATTTAGTCAACCCAAGCGTAAGATTGTTAGAATAAAATTTTACAGAAAATAAAGAAGTCAATAAATAAGAACTAAAAATAGCATATACCCATGCTAAAACAGTATATCCCAAAAAAAGTAATATAATAAATAAACTATTGTAAAGTATTGTATAAAACAAATTCAGTTTTAAATATTTTAGAGCTAATTCCTTACATTGAATAACAGCTAGGCTTAACATAAAATAAGTCCTTAAAAACGCGGCTAAGGACAATAATATGATTTCAATTCTATAATTTTGAAAAGAAATCACACCAATAATTAAAATAACTAACGAAGTTAAAAATGAATTTGCTAAATGCGCCTGATAGCTCTTTAAAAATAGACCTTCTTCCTTTTCAAAATAATCTATTCTAGCACAAGCATTTATTCCATTAGAAACAACAATAGTTAGCAGTTCAAAGGCTACGAAGTACAAAACTAATAAACCAAAAATCTCTTTCGAAAAAAAATGAGCAACTACTAACACCGATAAAAAAGATGTCCCTTTTGTAAGAAATTCAGAAGATAAAAATAATAAAGTATTCTTCTTTATCATCTTAAAATAAGTTTTAATCTAGAAAATATTTTTTTTATTAAAACTTTAATTCTTTTTAAATAAATATTGAATGAATTTTTGTTTTTAATTATGATATTTTGATAATTTAATTGGTTGATGATATTATCACTTAAAATTTTATACTTCAATTTTGAATAATGCCTAATGTTATCAGTTACATCAGATTCATCACTTATAAAGGCGGAAACATCTATAACTTTAATGTTATCTACTTCTATTTGACGTAAAACTTCATTTAAATTTTTATGTCTTTTGTGCATGTTTCTTTCCCAATAATTAGTTGGGTGCATTTTTACTTCAGACCCATTTATTAATATAATTGTTCTTTCTGGAAATTTTTTTGACAACCAAACAATATTTTCCTTGAGTTTTGATGGAGTGATAGGTCCTATAAAGTCGTAATTGTTTTTTAAATTTATTAAAAAAGTTTTTGGTAAACTTTTTAAATGATTTGGTAATGTTATCCAATTACTTTCATCTGTAAAATCAATATTAAAGGAATCAAAGGGTATTATGAGTCCATTGTTTTTGTTTTGGTACAATCCCCTACTATAATCAGTCAATAAACTATAAATAAGTATATCCCAATTTTCTTCAAAAACTTTTAAACATATTTTTTTAGAAAAAACTTCTAAATTATTTATCTCCTCTTTTTGACTTTTATTTAAATTTTCATATTGTAATAATAAGCAAGTATGATCTGTTCGGACATCTAAATTTAAATTGTTGACATAATTAAAGTCCGTAGATAAATTTTTATAATTAAGATAATAAACAACTTGATCTAGATCACAACCTCCAACAAATAATATTTCCTCCTTACTATTAGTGTTTGTAATAATTAATTCTTCTGATAATGATTTATTATTAATGAAACTAAGATCCTGTCTAGTATTTAATACGAGAGCAACTTCTTCTGAATGACCAATGATTTTCGGACTGTTTAATTTTTTATATAACCATGATTCAATGTACATGTTCATGGTCCTACATGAAAACAAAAAATGTATTAGTTCATTGTCTTTTTTTAGATAAAAACCTGAAATTCCATAATCCCCATATTGATCTTTAACCTTGATATACCCACTATCAGTATTCGGGGAATTAATTTCATTAATTAAATCAGACTTGCTAACTCTTTTTTTTGTGTAGTTAAGTTGATTTGTTCTTTCTACTAATTCAGATATTCTATCAATCTCTTCAATACAGTTTGTGAAAATTTCTACAACTATATTAGATTCTTTTAAAAAATCGATATTGGATAGCTTAGATTTTTTAAAAGAATCTGTCTTTTTTTCTAAATTTTTATACTGTTTTAATCTACTATTAGGTAGATCATTTTTACCCTTTAAATATTTATTATCAAATAAAACCGGAATATGTTCAGGAGTACAAACATTTAAATCTGGAATAAAATATAATGCCTCGTTTAAATTCATAAAATTATCATCAATAAACAAAACGTTCTTTGGTCTAAGTCCCATTAATGGAATTAAATCATTCAAAACTTTACCTTTTGGATCCCAACTAATCTGGGGAAATACAAAATATTTCCAAACACCTAGCTCTACAAGTTTATCCTTGGCGGGCTTAAAACTATTTTTTGAGCAAATACTATTAACAATTCCTCTGTCTGTAAATTTTTTTAAAAGATCTATATTGTAATCTGACGAAATTATTTTTTCTTCCGAAATAGTTCCGCTCCAGAATGTATCGTCTAAGTCCCAAATAACTAATTTTATTTTATCATTAACTATAAACATCTGATTTCATGAGGTTTAAGAGGTTATTAATAGATTTAATCCCTTGATTCTGAACATTTTCAAAAGTTCTTGAACCAACATGAGGAGTAATAATTATATTTTCTATTCCTAATAAAATTTCATTTTCTAAAATAGGCTCTGTCTCTAACACATCACATAAATACCCCTTAATAAATTTATTTTTAATCCCTGAGATTATTGCTTCTGGATCAATAAGCTTACCTCTAGCAGTATTAATAATGATTGGCTGTTTTTTAAACTTTGTATTTATAACAATATCATTTATTAATTTATCTGTTTGTTTTGTATGAGGAAGATGCAAACTAATAACATCACATTTACTGTAAATATCATCTATATCTCTAGTGAAACTTATCTCTGAATGTTTATCTAAAAATTCTTGATCTTTAAATATGTCATAAGCTAGCACTTTCATTCCTAGAGCACTCGCTTTTTTTCCTAGTTCCTTACCAACAGCTCCAAGCCCAATTATACCCAATGTTTTACCTTGTATTTCAGATCCAATCCCTCTTTTCCAACTACCTCTTTGTACAGAATTATATTGGAGATGTATATTTTTAGAAAATGTAAATAATAATGCGAGTACATGTTCTGATACTGATACTTGATTTATTCCAGGCACATTGGTAACGGCAATACCAAATTCTTTTGCTGCCTCAAGATCAATTCTATCTAAACCTACTCCATACTTAGATAATACTTTCAATTTTCCTTCTTTACCAGCCTTTATGACTTCTTTGGTATATTCGTCATCACCACAGATAACACCGTCATATTTATGAATAATTGGTAATAAAACACTTTCTTCTACTGGACCTCTTAAATAATCAATATCCCAATTTTGAGAATTTAATAAATCATGATGTTTTCCCGGAGTATCTTGAAAGGAAGTAGTCGTCAATAAAATTTTCATTTATATAATATTTAAAATTTTTTCTAATTGATAAAAATCATTAAACTTGTGACCTTTGTAGTCTTTAAAGATTTCTTTATTTTCTTCATTTTCTCTTAAGGCAAAATGAGTTTTTGAAAAATCAGCAGCATCCATATCAGTAGTTGCGTCTCCTAAAAAAATGATTTCATCTCGCTTTAAGTTGTATTTTTTAATCAAATTTTCTGTCCAATATCGCTTATTGTTTGGAGAGCCATGCAATCCAATAAAAAAATCAGTCAATTTCCTTTTTTCAGCAATCAACTCAATCTCTGTGGTTGGCGTTCCTGTTATAACCCAGAATTGAAACTTTGTATGGTATTTTTCTATAAAATAATTTGCACCTAAAACTTCGTCGGAATTAATTACTTTATCTAAAACTATATTTGAAAATTGATTGGCTAATTCATTTACTTTGTTTTCGTCAATTATTTCATTAAGAAATTCCTTATGGAAATATTTAAACTTTTCATATCTAGACACTCCTCCATGTAATTTATGATATTCAACCACTTTAGCAGCAATCTCCTCACCATATGGAAGATACATCTCTTCAAAAGCATCCGTTTTAGCACTTACAGATTCTGTTATGACTCCATCAAAATCAAAAAAAATATTCTTTATATTCATATTAATTTATTCCTAAAATACAAGTTATATCAACATTTGAATTAATAATTCGAGTAATAGGATAATGATCTCCATTACCAATTTTTATCTCTTTTAAAATTTGACTTTTAATCACTCCTTTTGCCAATATTATAATTTTCGAAGCATTTAAAAGTACTGGGTAGGTTAAAGTAATTCTATCTGTATTTAGTTGAGGAACACTATTTTTAACTACTCCTTTTTTACTTTCATTTAAACCTTTTGTGTTTGGAAATAAAGAGGCTGTATGGCCGTCATCGCCAATACCTAAAAGAATTAAATCAAAAATAGGTAAGTTATTTTCACCTAAAGGAATTTTTGAACATAGTAATTTTTCGTAATTAATAGCACACTTCTCAATAGAATAATTGTCATTTATCATAGAATAACTAGAGGAATTTACATCTCTTAAAAATACTTTTTCAATATTCCCGAAATTACTTGAAGAATTTGAAGTAGGAACGTTCCTTTCATCTACCATAAAGAAATTAAAATTTTCCCAATTAAGTTTATATTCTTTAAGAATACTTAAAATGGGCAAAGGAGTTGAACCTCCTGACAAAGCAATTGATATATTCTTTTTATTTTCAGAAAGTGTTTTTAAAGTGTTGTGTAAAAATTCTGCTGAAAATGAATCAAATTCTTTTTCTTTTAAGATATTTTGCTTATAATTATTTTTCATTTTTATGAACAGATCTTATACATTCTAATAAACCTTGTCCCATATCAATGTGAGGATTAGCTGAAAGCTTCCTACTTACTGATGGCTCAAAAGAATAGGGTGTGAAATTATAAT
>Ga0307488_10004389_pt1 | contig 11760 bp, 16 predicted proteins | sample SB02metaG_FD_202248 | JGI IMG/M metagenome (GOLD analysis project Ga0307488, IMG submission 202248) | Sea-ice brine microbial communities from Beaufort Sea near Barrow, Alaska, United States - SB 0.2 | ecosystem: Environmental > Aquatic > Marine > Coastal | place: USA: Alaska | collected...
AGCTGTATTTCCACCTGGTGTTATAGGTGTTTTACTAGAACCAGCTGCAACTGAAACTATAAGTTTTTGATTTTTTAAGTCATCTTGTTTTAAGTAATCAGCTAATCCTGCAATATCAGAATCTATATTACCTTGTAAATCACCACCAGAATATTTTCCAGGTGCAAATGTAGCTGACCATTTACCTGATTCGTATGGTGGTAATACACTACTGGTAACTTTATACTTTGTACCATCTATAGTTCTTATTTCTTGCTCTACAACTAAGCCCATAATTTCACGGACTCTACTGATTTCATTTAAAATGCCTTTTTCCATATAATATAAATATAAGTCCTAACATAAAAAAAAACCACTAATTACTAGTGGTTTCTTCTTTAATTTCTTGTTTTACTGGAGTTGGTTTTGGTGGTGGACTTAATTCGTTAACTTTTTGATGTATGTTTGAGATTTGTTGTCCAAGATTATTAAGGGACATAGCTATATTTCTCATACCATGAAGTAACATCTCAACCTTCTCTTCCTCCTTAACTGGTTTCGGTGGATATTCTTCAAAATATTTTATTCTACTAATTAATTCTTCTGGCCCTCTAAAATCTCTACTAGGTACCCAAATTTCATCACCAAATTTAATAGTAGGTGTCATACCCATACCAATAATTCTAGTTAACTCATTCCATTCGTCTCTATTATCATCGATTTCGATACTTTTAAATACCATTTTATTCTCATCTAGAACTTTTTTAATGTTCTCACAATATTTACAATTTTTTTGACTGTATACTTTTAATTCCATAATTTATTTTTTTTATAAACTAATTTTAGTACAATAAAATTAAAATATCAATACGTTTTTGAATTTTTTTTATCCTTTGTTGGAGGTTTTGAATCCTAGTTGTTGTCTTGGGGCTTTGTCGTCTAAACTTTCTAGTAAATCTATTAGTTCTTGTACTAAAACGTGTAGTTCTCCACCTTCAGCAACTAGTTGGTAGATTCTGTGTATTACTGGATTTTCTGAATCGTTACCAAAAGACTTTTCACTTTTAAGAGTAGATATAGGTCCAGACATAACATCTATAAGTGCGTCTAACTCCTCTTCAGTTTCACTAGTGTAGGTTGGTATACGAAACCCTATAGCTTCTTTCACCACACTGTTAAATTGTTTTTTTGTTAATTTAATTTTTTTACCCACAATAAGTTTTTATAATAAATACTTATTTAATTAAGATAATATTTAAGTTTATCTATATATGTATTTTTGGGTGACAGACCAGTGATTCTTTCCATAACCTCACCTTCTTTAAAAATAATAACTGTAGGTAATGACCTAACACCATACTTAGCAGCTAATTCTCTTTCTTCGTCCACATTAACTTTACCGATATTATTAGGGAATAGATTTTCTATGTCATCCATAACTGGATTTAACATCCTACACGGACCACACCAAGCTGCCCAAAAATCTACTAGGACCACTTTATTATCTTTTAATTTTTTTTCAAACTTTTCTGTATTCATTGACATAACTAATTTTATTTAAGTATAAAAAACATTTTACTATTTTACACATTAGTGGTATAAAAAAAACCCCTTTGGGGGTTTTTATTATTTAGATTTAGAAATAACTTTATTTATTAGATTTTTTAAATCATTTTCGGTTAAGTTTACAACCTCTTTTTCTGGTTTAGAATATTTTTTTCTAAACTCATTTACCGGCATTGACTTGCTAGTATTTTTAGATTTACCTTTATTTTTACAACCACATCCCATAATTAAACTATTTTGTTATAGTATTAATCATATTAATCAATTGTGATTCTGTCAACCTTTTACTCCCAAATCTTCTAGGTAATTGATATACTATTTCTTTTTTAGGTCTCATTTCGTTTAATAATGAGTCTCTGTCTTCTTTTCCAGACCAAACTTCATATATGTCGTCCATCATAGATTCATCTTCTAGTTCAGTAGCTGTTTTCATTGTCCATCCTTGTGGTAATGCAGTTTCTCCCATTTCTCTTTTTTTACCTTCATTAAAAAATTCTTGGGGGTCAAATTTTTCCTCGCAAGGAGTAGATTGGAACACACCATGACAGTAGTAGCATCCACCACCACCACCTATAAATGCAGCACAAGATGGTTGGTCTTTTGGGTTCGTAACCCTCCCATCTCTTTCTGTTTGGACAGGACCTTTAGTTCTATTTTTTCCTCCTTTAGCTTCGTCACCTTCTTTTTCATACAATTCATCAAAATTATCTGACTGTAACTCAGCGTAAGCTTCAACGTCTTCATCTTCGTACATACCACCACCACAAGCACCTTCATGAACTTTCCCACAAGTTTCACACATCATACCCATACCTTCATACATATCTCCACCACAAGCACCTTCATGGACACCACCACATTCTTCACACATCTCACCTTCTTGGTAACCAGAGTCCTCTCTTAATAGATTTTTAGCTTTATTATGTAACCCTCTAATTCTATTTTTTTCACTTTCCGTTACTGTATATTTTGTTCTTAAATTCATTTTTTTAATTTATTTTTTTTATTACCAACCTAAATTTCTAGTTTCTGTAAACATTTGTAATTCTTGAAAAACGTCAGTCTCATCATCTAATTCATCAAACGCAATACTCATTTGTTCTTCATCACCATCCCCGTTAGGGCCCATTGGTCTTTCTATTCCTTGTGTTTGTAAAAGTGCTTCTTCATCACCCTCGAAACTCCAACCTGATGGGTGAGAACTTAAATAAGGCATGTCATCAAAAGCTGGCTGTTGTAAAGTATTCGTATTACCCTCATAACTACTTGGTCCGTCCATTGGTGTAACTCCGTGTGTGATGTCAACAACATCTATGGTAGGTGCGTTTGGTGAAACCTCAGTACCCACCAATGGTTGGCCTGTATTGGGACAGATTGTTGTTGGTCTATCCATATTAAAACTTAATGGTTGTTCGTAAGAACCACTATTAGATGACGTGGTAGCTTCACCAAGTACCCTTTTAAAGTCTTTAATCTCTTCTAATATTGTTGATTTCATTTACAATTCTTTTACTATAAATACTTCATTAACTAAATAAAGTTTTTTTGGATTTTAAAAAAGCAATTGCTTTTTAATTATTATTTATTATATGCTATTTATTATTTGCTATTTATAATAGCTTGCATTGCTAAATATATAATAATTTTTAAAAAAGTGTTTTTTTTTTAAAAAACTTTTATACATTTTTACTAATGAAAATACCAAAAAATACTAAATTATTAATTACTGGAGCTCCACGTTCCGGTACGTACTTTACAACTCGTTTATTATTTAACCTAGGTTTAAATATTAGACACGAATCTGTCGATACAAACGGTACTGTATCTTCAGTTCATTTAATAAACCCTACTGGATTTACTAAAATCGTACACCAAATCAGAGAGCCTTTAAAATCAATTTGTTCATTACACAAAATTGATTGGTTGGGCCAAGAATTACAGTCAGACTCTAAAAATGATGAAAACTTTACTGGTCATTTTAATGTTAACCAACTTCATAAAAAAAATTACGATATTAAATTGCGAGGAGATACCTGGTCATTTTTTTTAAATAAAGTTAAAGACCGTAACCTAACTCGTAAATGTATGAAAGCTTACCTATATTGGAATGAATTGGCTGTTAGGGAGTCAGAGTTCACTTATACCTTGGAGGGTGTCTTAGAGTCTAACAAATCCTTTAATTCTTGGATAGAGTCTTTGGGGTTAATACCGGAGGAAAGTGACTATGCAACTACTTTAAACTTTATAGGAACCACAGACATAACCAATAAGGAGTTAGGGTCTTACGATACTAATAATAAATTTGGTGGTATTAAGGTTGCTCCTGATTTAACTTGGGAGATTTTGGAGTCTCTAGATTCTGAACTGGTTAGTAAAATAAAGGATTTAACGAATAGTTTTTATAGTTAATTTTAACTAATTATCACACACATTTATTAGCCGCTCCGAGATTGTTCATCTTATTTATAAAGTCTTCCGATAAGTTTGTCACATTGGAGCTGGGTCTTAAGACTATTGGCCTTTCTTCTGGTTCTGGATTTTTAAACCCTTTATCTAATAACTCATTAACTTTTTTAATGTGTTCTTTTTTTATTCTTTCTGCTTTACTCATAATTAAAGTATAGTGTTAATTTTATTTATATCAAGTTTTAAGATGGTGTTACCTGTGCTTTTGTAGCTATTGTGGTTACATATGTCATCTGGGTTTCACCTACAGATGAAGATATTACCTCAATCTTAGTACCACGGAAAGTCCTACCAGTAGCAAAAGTAATCCTTGTTGCGTTTGTAATTGCTTCATTACCATCTATGGCTATTGTCACACCTTCAAGTGTACCACTAGTGGCCCTTAACACGAAATTACCATTCGCGTTTGGTACCATTGGAAATGTAAAAGTATATTTACCAAAAAACCATTCGTTAACGTCAGGTAGGATAAGTGTGATGTCCCCACTGCCTGTTGACATGTCAACTTGAATTAAAGAACCTGGTCTAAATGTTGCGGTTTCCATTTGTATGGTTTGGTCTGTACCATTGGCTATTGTAACCCCACTATACTTACCAACTATTGTCGTTCCTGTTATCACACCAAGTTCTTTACCTATAGAAATCTGTGGAGCTGTAAATGTATTTGCGGAAACAATACCATTACCGTTACCTACATTTATAGCTGTTTTAGCTGATAAAGTATCTAAAGTTGTGTTAGTCCCACTAATTACAACATTTCCTTGGAATGTTGTTTTTCTATCGGAACCTTGAATCACCAAAGCCTCTTGGCCTGTCCCCGAACTATTTCTAGTTAAAAACCTAAATCCAGATTCTACATTATTATCTAGTCTATCGGAGTAAATATGTGCGTAAGGTAATGTAGAATTATATCTATTAATATATAAAAAATCTAAACCATCATGAGTTCCTGTTGTTATATTACCAGCAGCAGTAATATTAGAACTAGTAGTTAATGAACTAGCACTAAGATTCCAATTTCCCGAGAGTATAGGTTTAAAGTAACCATCACCACTATTATTCCATTCGTCCCAATTCTCTGTGTCCGCTGTGTACGTTCTTTCAAAAATAATTTGACCCGCATTTTTAACAGTACCACTTACATAATACTCATCTAATATCCTTAATACGTTATCTTCAGCTACACATTGTGTTTTACCGGTTGATAATGGATTATTATATGTACCATCAGCCTCACCACAATTTAAAAACGTAGTTGGGTTTGGTACGTCACCCCCTAAAAAACTGGTTATTGTATTTTTACAATTACATGCCATATAAAATTCTTTTTATTATAAATAGTTTGTTATAACATAAATAGTTTATTTGTTTTATATAGTTTTTTTACTTATCTTTGTATAGAGAAAATAAATAAATTATGAGTGAACCAAAAGAACAAAGAGTATTTTTAGATATTACAAGACAAAGTGCCCAAAATAGTGGGTTATTTGTTAGGAATGACCTTAAAGAAATCGTAGAGAAGATAGAGGTAGACGGTACTACAAGAGTTATTGGTGTGATTTATGATGGAACTTATAATTTAGAAATATTAACAGAAAAAATAAAAGAAAATGAATAAAGCATTAATGTTTATGAATAACGTAGAATTAATAGAAGGTTTAAAGAAACGTATTTGGAGTGAGTATAAAACTATAAAAAATTGTGACTTCTTGGGTTGGTACGAAGGTTTAAGTCCAATAGAAAAGGCTGCTTGGGATATGAAATTTGATGAGGTACAGGATAATTAACACACATAGTGTTTGTTGTGTCTATAATTTATAATACTTACTTCCAGTATTCATAGGTTCATATTCTTTTTTACTCTCTAACTCACCTGTACCACCCAATAGTTTTTTATTGTAGTGTTTATTTAAATAAGCTATAGCTGATTCTATGGTATAAAAACGTTTTACCGTCCAGTCTATGAATAAAAATCTCCAAACAATCCTTATCCCTTTTAAGTCAGCTAGTATTTGATATCTATTTTTCATGTTATACTCTTTTTGACACACCAATAACCTGATAGTAGTCTTTTTTACCTTCTAGGTATTCTTTAATTAGAGTTAACATACTTTTAAACATAAAAGCTCCGGTACTTTGTTTTTCACATTTACAAAATAACTCCACCAAAGTAACTATAAGTTCTACTGGTAATGAACCTACATCGTCTAGTGATGAGTAACAATCCATTAAACCGTCTACATATTTTAAATCATACGCATCCCTCTCTTCCTGGGTTTTAAAAGCTTCTATGTTATCGTATACCGTAATTAAAGAGTCAACAAATGAAAGGGTTAACTCCCTCTTAACCTCACCTTTTATAACTAAATCTACAATCCAGTGTGTATGTGATGGGGTTCTTAACCTTTTACCCGGTTCTCTATATTTCACAATAAAGTCTAAGTCTGGGTTTTCACCTCTAAAACCTTGATATATCGCAACCATAGTACCGTTAGTCATTTCCCAACTCTTTAAGGGGTAACCCCTCCTATCTTCGTTTTTTATTTTATATGATAAATCCATGTGACAAATATATAAAAAAAATACTAAAATAACTAGATATTATTTGTGTAATTAAATTTTTTTAGTTATCTTTGTAGTATGAAAATAATAAAACTAATATTCCTACTGCTAATTTTAGGTTCTTGTGAAAAATCTAATTTTGAAATACCGGTAGATGACCCTGTAATTATCACACCCAATAATTCACATAACCACAACCAAACATGCTTTACAATCTGGGGTGAGTGGGTGTTAGTTGGTTCTAGGATGTATTTGACAAATTTAGAAACTGGTGAGGAGTGGGTTGAGAACCAATTTGCATATGGTGATAGTGTAGGTTCTTTAAGGTACTTAAACAATACTTACGAACTAGAACTATTAGAAAAAAACAAAACTATCTGGGGGTTTACTAAACCAAACAACATACCAGGAATAAGTGAGTTTATACTTAATGGGGATAGTTTAGTTACCTATGGGTTAAATGTTACTAATTCTAATTATACAATAATTGAGCACCCTAGTACTAATAATGTTAACGATTTACTTTTAGGTGGTTCAGCTCGTAACATCACACCAATATTTAATAACCACTGTAAGACTTTAGAAATTTTAATACAAGAATCTTATGAAAATATAAATGGTTACAACCATCACTACTACTCAATTTTAAAGTTTAAAAAAATATAGATATAAAAAAAAGGTTCCGAAGAACCTTTTTTTTATTTTACATAAACGGTGTGAATTGACCACCATCACCAGGCCACTTTGTATTACCACAACAAGAATTCCAAAGACATCTAACGTAAGCTATTTTAGCTTCAATCCTTCTTTGCCATCTTGGGTGTGCTGTTCCTGTTTGATTTCCTTGATAAGGGTTTATAGGTAGTCCAGTATCTGAATGAATCATTGGTGTGTCATCCGCAGTACCTTGTATACCATCTGGTCCTGGTAACCAAGCATGGAATGGATAACCACCTAATGTTCCACCACTATAAACTTGAGATGAGTGGGCCATATTCCAAGCATCTTCAGCCCCCGCACTAGCTAAACCTCCTTGGGATGCTGGTGTAATAACTTGAGCGTATTTGTCTGGTAATTTTTTTGTAGCGATAAATTCCCAAAAAGCACAATCATGTTTTACTCTACCTAATGGAGCTCTATATGAAGGACCACAAGGTGACATTCTTTTTCTAAAAGCGTCTGTAATTAGTGGGCCATTACCATCCTTAGCTATATTTAAATCTAAATCAAAATTTCCAACAAGGAATGGTTGTCCGTGTATACCATTGTATTCACCATTATATATTTCAATCGGTGAGATTAGTTGTGTGCTATCACAATTTTCTGGTTCACCAGGGCAATAACAATCACACCTACCACCTATATTGTAATGGTCATCAGAGTTAGCTTCACAACTTGCTTGGTCAGGGTAAGGTCCTTGACCGGTATTCGTACATCCACCTTCTTCTAAACACTCCCAACCACCATCACCACCTGGGTCATAACATTTTGAGTCTGGGTCAATTAAAGCAGCTTGACAGTCTGCCAGAGTAGTAAACGGTCCTGTTGGTGATGACACACAACTAACACTGAAACTACCATCTTGTTGTTGTTTACGACGGCAATCAAACCTTTCTGGGTCACAACACTCACAAAATACGAAACATGGGTCATTTATTGGCATTGGATTGCCGGGGCTGTAATTTTTACACTTCTGACAACAGTCTTCATAATTTGGGTCATTCATTAATTCTTCACAAGGGTCTCGTGGGTCACAATCTACACAACAACATTCAGAATTAGGGTCAGATAATGCACTGTTACAATCTTGTAATGCTGTTGGTCCTATAAAAGAACCAGCAGGGTCTTCATTACAAACACAAGCCTCTATATCACATTCGTAAGCTCTACTAACTTCATTACATGGTGCTGTACCATTAGAAACAGCCAAATTACAATCGGCTAATGCCGTTGGTCCTGTAAATGTACCTCCAGCTTGTACTACACATTGAAAACCAGCTTTACCTCGTACACACTCATAGTCGTCATCAAGTACTGGTTGACACCCTTGTGGGTGTGCTGTTTGACAACTAACTAAATCAGGGAAAGCTCCACCAACTTTCACACCACACTGAAAACCAGTTGAGGCGTCACAGTCATAATCGTTATCAACACGTGGGTTACAACCATTAGGGAAAGCCATTAAACAGTCAGCTTCAGTATCAAACGTCGCGTTTGTATTATTAACAGCTTCACAAACACCAGCACCGTCAGGATAACAATCCCACTTCATACAACAGTTAACTGCATTTTCACAATCTTGAATAGCGGTTGGGCCTGTATACTGTGGTAGAGCTGGGTTTGGTACGAAAGCTACCCCACATTGACAAACTCCTGGTTCACATTGGTAGGATAGGGTTTGTTCATTTATAACCCCTCTTATTAGGTTACTCATTTGTTTATTTGTTGTTTTTCCCATTTTATATTTTATATTTTATATTTTATATTTTATTAACATATATTGTTTTGACCTGGTCCGTTTGGAATATTAGGACATACCCCGTTAAATGAAGCTGGTACGTTTAAATAAGCACTTTGACCTGTTGTCATATAACCAGTTAAGAAGTTTATAGCTCCAGTATGTTTACATTGAGCAACTGGTGATTGAGTTCCTGCTAATTGATTATGTTTATTTGCTAACACATTACAGAACCATTGACAACCAAACCCTTGAGTGTTTGCGTTTTCAGAATTATTAATTAATGCTTGAGCTACACACCCTAACGGGTCACTAGTAGCAGCTCCAACAGCGAATCCTGGGTCTGAACAACAAGCTACATTTGAACCGTTAGCTTGCCACATTAATAAAGCAGCTTCTCTACATTTCATTTTTTGATAGTGAGGGTTAGTTGGGTCGTTAGTTAAATAAGCGTTACTACTTTGTACGTTAGATAGTTGATTTGCGACAGCATTCATATTACTTGGTCCGTCATTTCCTGTCCACCAGTTAACGTTAGAATCATAATTAGGGTTGTTCAAATATAAAGGCCAGTTTGCTATGTGTTGGTCACACTGACATGGAGAACCTAAACATTCGTCCAAAGTTGCAAATTGACCACCCGGTCCACCTACAGCTTGACAACCATTTGGGTCATACCAGTTAGTACAATTATAACTTGTTTGTTGTCCACAACCAGAATTTTGACAATCAGCCAACGTAGGGAATGGACCTCCTGGTGTTTGTGCACACGAATTGTTTACACAGTCAAACCCTGTTTGTTGACATTGTTGTGTACAGTCCTGCATACTATTATATTGTCCGTTCCAACCTGTAGGGTTACAATTTCCTTGTTGACAATCGATACATGGTCCTTGGTTTGGCATATTAGGTCCTAAATCTAACATTCCACCAGGACACTGTCCTTGACCCAAAATATAAGTTGACATTACTTGGTTTGCACAATCTATACAGTAGTGTGTAATACCTTGTTGTCCACAATTTTGTTGACATGTGGCCAAGTCAGGATATTGACCACCAACTTGTTGTACACAATTACCATTAACACATTCATGTTCTGTATTTTGTGGGGTACAACAAAAACAGTAATTAACCCCATTTGTTGGTTCGTAATGAAATATACCATTTATAAAAACAACAGGGAAACTTGGTGAAGTATTATTTGCCGCACATCTATCACAGTAGTTATTCTTTCCACCAGAATAATTTGGTTGTCCCGCTGTCCCACCCATAGGTAAATTTACCCAATCAGGGTCATTACACCCTGCTGGTGCTGCTTGTTTCGGTTTCGGTTTGGGTTTAGTATCTTGTAGGTTTGGTTTGTCGTCCAAAACATTAGAGGGGTATTCGGAATCAGGTGACATAATATCGATATCAGACGCATCTATATCTTGTTCTTTTATTGTAGAATAGTTTTTGTGTAACTTTATTATTCTTTGTTTTTCGGATTCGTTTACGTTTAATCTTGCTTTTGACATATTTTTATATATTATATTTTTATTAACAACCGGGTGTAAAGACAGCTGTTCCGGTTAGGTAAGTACTTTGTGTTGTGTTAATAAAGTTAGTTAAAAAGTCTATTTTACCTTGTAGTTTACAATAAGCATTAGAACCTGGATTGTATTGGGATTGTTGGTTTTGTGCATTTGTTAAAGCGTTAGTTAACCAATTACAACCATTATTTGGCCAGTTAGAGTGTTGTACCATAAAATTATCCATCATATTAATGAATTGTTGTGCAACACACCCTAACGGGTCATTGTTAGCAGCTCCAACAGCGAATCCTGGGTCTGAACAAATAGTACACGTATTTGAATTTTGAGCTAACCAGAAAATCATAGCAGCTTCTCTACATTTCATTTTATGTTGTTGTACTGGGTTACCACCCGGAAAATTAGGATTTCCTTGTAGATTATTTAATTGATTTTGTATTGCGTTGTTGTTGGATGGTCCATCATGTGGACTACCATACCAACTCCCCGACCCACTTCCTATATTTGGATTATTAGTGTAAAGAGGCCAAACAGTAATAATATCATCACATTGACATGGTGAAGTTAAACAATCGTCTAGTGTCGCGAATTGACCACCCGGTCCACTAACAGGTTGACAACCATTAGGGTCTGTCCAACTTGTACAGTCGTAAGAATTTGTTTGTTGCCCACAACCAGAATTTTGACAGTCGGCTATAGTAGGAAACGAACCACCTGGTTGTTGTACACATGAATTATTCACACATTCGTATGGTTGTTGTTGACATACAGCTTGACAATCACTTAGACTATTGTGAACCCCATTCCACCCTTGACCTGTTTGGACACAATTACCGTTCGTACATTCAATACATGGTCCATTTTGTGGCATTTGAGTTCCTAGGTCTGCAAATCCTTGTGGACAAGAACCTGGAGACGTATAAGTTGACATCACTTGTTGAGCACAGTTTATACAATAGTGTGTAGCACCTTGACTACCACCACATTGATTTTGACAAGAAGCTAGAGATGAATATTGTCCTTGCCAAGATTGGACACATGTTCCGTTTATACAATCGTGGTTTGTGTTTGGGTCATACCCACCACAAGGTTGTGCGTTAAGACTTGGATTTAAACCACCATTATTACAATCTTGTTGATTATCCCAACATTGACCTGGTGTGTTAGTAATTGTTGGGTAAGGACATGTTACTTGTT
>Ga0307488_10004390_pt1 | contig 11759 bp, 9 predicted proteins | sample SB02metaG_FD_202248 | JGI IMG/M metagenome (GOLD analysis project Ga0307488, IMG submission 202248) | Sea-ice brine microbial communities from Beaufort Sea near Barrow, Alaska, United States - SB 0.2 | ecosystem: Environmental > Aquatic > Marine > Coastal | place: USA: Alaska | collected 2017-05-06
TATCACTGCAAATACACGACAATTTCAAACCCGTCTACATTTCCAAAGGCATGTCCGATCATTACGGTTTATCCACCCGTGCGGAGTTTTTGGAGGTCGCCTCGGTGCTCGATTTGATCCCCCCAGAAATCCGCAGCTTGGCCCTCGAGCGCAACCAAATTGCCTTAACGGTCGGCCACACCGATAGCCTGCTGGTCAAAAACGAGCACCCCGACGGCTCAGTGTTTTGGACCAAGGTACAGGACACACGGATTTCGCTGAAGAACCGGCCCATGACCCTAACCCTGCTACAGGATGTCACCGCAGACAAGGAGCTGGAACATAACCTCGATGCTCTAGCCTCGACCGATGAATTGACCGGCATTGGCAATAGACGCAAGTTTCATTTGCTGGCCCATGGACTGATCAACAGCTACCCGCATGACAGCGCGGTAATAATGATAGATATCGACAATTTAAAAACCATCAACGATCAGTATGGCCACGATGTCGGCGATACAGTGCTACGCCATTTTTGCGCAGTCACTGCGCAAAATATTCGTCGCACCGATGTCTTTGCCCGTTTTGGTGGCGACGAGTTTGCCATCTTCGCGCCGGCCATTGGTCTGCAGCGGGCCGTTGCCCTAGCCGAGGCCATTCGTCACGCCATGGTCACCAGCTCGATTGCACTGGACGGCATTAGCCTCACGGCCACTGTCAGTATTGGCCTGGCCCTGAGTGATGCCAGCGCGCCCAAGATGGAGCAGCTGTTCAAAGAGGCCGACAAAGCGCTCTACCGGAGCAAGGACAAGGGTCGCAACTGTCTAACTGTAGCCGACGCGCAACCGGTCATTAGCGACTAGACGCGGCGCCCTCGCTCCCGGCAATGAGCTCGCGAATCAGCCTCGCCAAGTGCCTCACCCGGTCTTGTTCGGCCCAGCTGGCGCGCATCACCAGCGCGACTTCTCGATGCCGACCCGGCTCACTAAACTCGATAAACACCAAGCCATTATCAACCACCGACAAAGTCGCCACGGCCAGCTCCGGTACCAGTGTGATGCCTTGGTTATTGGCCACCAGCTGCATCAGGGTATAGAGGCTGGAACCGGCCACCTCGTTGTCGGTCGACAGTTGACACAGGGCTAAGGTGTGGCCGCTCAAACAATGGCTTTTCTCCAGCAGCAGCAACCTGTGTTCGGCCAGGTCGGACGCAGTCAAGCTGGTCGCCGCAGCGAGCGCATGGCCGACCGGCACCGCGACATAGAATCGATCGGTAAAGAGCGGCACGACGTGCAACTTCCCAGTGTCGAAGGGCAGTGCCAGGATGCCGACGTCGAGCGCACCGGATTCGACCCCCTGGACCAGTTCACTGCTGGGTCTTTCGCTGTTTTCCAACCTCAGCGGTGGGCTCTGCCGGTGCACGACTGGCAAGAGGCGGGGTAATAGAAAGGGCGCAACGGTCGGGATCAGACCGACCTTCAAGGCGGCGATTGGCCGGTGGTTTGAGTCGGGCGATGCGACCCAGCGGTCCGCCAAAATCAGGAGCTGCTCAGCGTCTGCTGCCAAGCGCTTGGCTTCGGCCGTGATGATAATATTACGCTTGTTGATTCGTTCAACCAACTGCACCCCGAGCAACGCCTCCAGTTCGGCAATGCTGGTACTCATGGTTGACTGGGTAACAAAACACTGTTCGGCGGCCTGACCGAAATGGCCGGTCCGAACCAGTGCGACCAGATAGTGCAGCTGCTTAAAGCTGGGGTAGTGCGCTGCCATCGCTCAGCCGAGCTCCTGAACCAGGCTTTGACGCAGTTTTTGCGGCCCCAGCAGAATGAAGCCAACCATTCGATCATCGAGCTGCGCCCGGCCCACCAGACCGTCTTCCTGCTCAACAAAGTTCCAGGTGGCACCCGCTGGCGCGGACACCAAGCTGATCGGTACCGCTGGGGTTTTTACCGCAACCGGCATCTGTGGAAATACTATGTCCGTCGGGGTGCCGGTCAGGGTGGCCGCCATCGCCTTTGCCGCATGCATAATCGGCAGGATATAGGGCAGCCAGCGTTCGCCATACTGGGCGCAATCGCCCAATGCGAAGATCCGTGGATCATTGGTTTGACCAAGCGGATTGACCACGACTGCGCGCGCCACCCTTAAGTCCGCTTCCTCGGCCAGACTAACATTGGGTTTCAGACCGACCGCACTGAGGACCAGATCAACCTCAAGCTGCTCATCATTGGACAGCGTCAGCTGATAGCCGCCCTCGGCCCGATCGACACGTGCCACCGTCTGACCCAGTTGCCACTGCACCCCAGCGGCGGCCAGTTTGTCTTGTACATACCGGCCTGCCGTTTCCGGCAATAGACTCGACAGGGGCCATGAACCCGGCCCGATCACCGTGACCTGTTTATTGGCATGGAGCAGATCATTGGCAAACTCACAGCCGATCAGGCCGGGGCCAATAATGGCAACCCGCTGCGCCGTCTCCAGACTGGCGCGAAACTGCTGGTAATCATCGATGTGATTGACCCGCGCGATGTGCTCTGCACCGTCACCGGCCGTGGGCAGCTGCAACTGTTCAGCACCCCAAGCTAAAACCAGCTGATCGTAGTCGACCGTACCCTGGTCCGTACGCACCTGGGCTCGCTCACGATCGATGCCTAACACTTGGGTGTGCGCCATCAATTGCAGATCGAACTGGGCAGTCATCTTGCCCGCCGGACCCTGAATCAACTGCTCCGGCGCCTTACCTACAGCCAAGGCATTAGACAGCATGGGCTTGCTGTACGAATCGCCGCTGTCGCGCGTAATCAGCGTGATGCGTGCGGCAGGATCCTTTTTACGTACTTCGCGGGCCAGCGTATAACCCGCCATACCGGTGCCAACTATTACCAGGTTCATAAGCGTTCCTACTAGAGTTCAACCATTTCGAAGTCTTCTTTGGCGACGCCACATTCAGGGCAGGCCCAATCGTCTGGAATGTCGGCCCAGCGCGTGCCGGCAACCAAACCTTCATCGGGCAAGCCCTCGGCCTCGTCATAGATAAAACCGCAGACGATACATTCAAACTTCTTAAACTCGCTCATATTTACTTCTCCAAAGGCGTATGGGTTGACCGCATTGACCGCGTCGGGCTAGGGGTTGGACTTAAAACCGTCCAGTGTCTCTTGATAGTGTTGGGCATGGCGTTTTTCAACCTTGGCTAAGGCCGCGAAACGTTTTTCGGCCTTAAGCAGCAATCGGCTGAAGAGCTCGGCGTGCTCCTTTGATTCTTCAATCTGCTCGTCCATTTCGCTCACGGCCGCCTGATTGCCCTCTCGCTCGGCGGTGTTACGGAATTCCGGGTACATGGTGGTGTACTCGTAAGTTTCTCCGTCAATCGCCAGCTGCAGCATGGTTTCGACGCTCAGGCTGTCGGGTGGAAATAATAGTTCTAAATGGCCGTGTGCGTGTTTTGTTTCCTGTTCGGCCGTGGCTTCAAAAATCTGCGCCACATTTTCGGCACCCAAGCGCCGAGCATGTTTGGCAAAATAGAGATATTTACGGTTGGCCATGCTTTCCCCGGCAAAGGCGGCTTCCAAGTTTTTGATGGTTTGACTCATATTAAGTTCCTCCGTTGATTACGCAGCGAAGATTAGCCTAGATTTTTAATCGATTATAACGAATAAAATAAATATATTATATCTAACATTACTATTAAAGGTCAGGGCATTCGATGGGACGCCGCAATTATGTAAGGGCCAAGCGATTCTGAGCCGCAAATGGCTTCGACATTGTTCACTAATTTATGCAAACTGAGCCACCTCTTTCCTCGCTGGATCCAACGTGCCGCTTACGCCTGATGAAGTTGCTCAATTTCAGACTCAGGGTTTCCTGATCTTGAACGCACCCGAGCGCGGTTTTATTGATGCCGCCCAATTGACCCGCATGCAGCAGGCGGCCGAACAGCAGTTAGCCGAGGCCCAACAGCCATTAGAACTGGAAACCAGCACCGGCTACCCGGGCGCTCCGGACTCGCTCCAGGCTCTGGGCGGCAACACTATACGGCGCCTGTTAGGGGCGCACGGCCGGCAGCGCAGTTGGCAAGCCTGGGCGACGAATAAGGCCGTGGTGGGCAGCCTGGCTGCCCTGTTCGGTGCTGACGGCGTGGTTCTTAACCGGGTGCACCACAATTGCCTAATGACCAAAAATCCACGTTTCAGCAGTGCCACCGGCTGGCATCAGGACATCCGCTACTGGGCGTTCGAGGCGCCTGAACTAATCAGCGTCTGGCTCGCGCTTGGTGATGAAAACGACAGTAACGGCGCGCTCAGGGTGGTACCGGGCAGTCACCGGTTGCATCTGGCGACCGAGCGATTTGACGACCGGCTATTTTTGGACCCCGGCCACGCCGAGAACCAAGGGCTCTTAGCGCAAGCGGTTGACCTGACCATGGCGGGCGGCGATGTGCTGTTTTTTCACTGCAAACTGTTACACAGTGCGGCCCCGAACCACAGCGGGCAAACCAAATATTCGCTGGTATTTACCTATCACGACGGCCGCAATGCGCCCCTGCCGGGCAGTCGTTCGGCGGCGTTGGCGGGCATTGCACTGAGCGGCTGAAGCGCGCGCCGCGTTGATTGGGGCGGTTGCCTATTGTTTCAGGGCAATGCGCCCGGCTTTAACGGCTTGCGGCCGAATCCGGACCCGGTCAGATAAGACATAGAGATCACCATTGGTACCCACTAATTGGGTGGGGATGTGCGCGGTTTTGGCGATCGCCGCGTTGGCGCGCAGGTGTTCGGCTTCACCGTGGACCGGTATGGCGATCGCCGGCTGAACCCAGCGATACAGCTCGGCAACCTCATCGGCGCAGGGGTGACCGGAGGCATGGATCGGTTTGCTCGCGGCTTTGGCGACCACTATATGCACCTGTTTGCGCTCCAGCGCGGCGATCAAACGGGCGACACTGAGTTCATTGCCGGGAATCACGATGGAACTGAAGATCACCGTATCGCCCGCGTCCAGCTCACAGTCGTAATGGCTGTTGTTGGCCAGGCGATTCAAGGCCGTACGCGGTTCACCCTGACTGCCAGTGGCGACCAGTAAGACCTCCGACTTGGGCAGATAGGCCAAATGGCTGGCGTCGATCAGCCGCAGATCCTTGGGCCAGACATCCGTGGCCTGGGCGGTACTGACCATATTTTGCAATGACCGACCGAGTAGCGCCATGTAGCGTCCGGTTTGCTGGGCAATTTTGGCCAGCGTAATAAGCCGCGCGATGTTGCTGCCAAAACAGCCAACCACGACACGACCCTCGGCGGCCTCAATCAGCTCGTACAACCCCTCATAGAGCGCCCCTTCCGACAAGGAACGGCCAGGCCGGTTGGCGTTGGTGGAATCGCACACCATGGCGGTGATGTTTTCCTGGGCCAGTTCCTGAAACGGCAGAGGGTCAAAGGGCTCACCAACCACCGGCTGGTAGTCGATTTTCCAATCGGCGGTGTGGAATACATTGCCGGCGTCGGTGCGAATCACCAGGGCATGAGGCTCAGGCAACGAATGCGTCAGGGGCAACCACTCCACATTGAAGGGGCCTATATCGATGCGTGCGCGCGTCGCCACTTCAATAATGGGCACCTTGCCCGACAGACCCACCTGGGCCAGTTTGCGGCGCAAAAATTCGGCGGTAAAGGCGGTGGTATAGACTGGGCAGCGGAACCGACGCCACAGTTGCGGCACCGCGCCGACGTGGTCTTCATGGGCGTGGGTGATCACGATCCCGACCAGATCTTCACGCCGTTCGGCAATAAAGCTTGGGTCGGCACTGACCACCTCATGCAACGCCGTGGCACCTGGGGTCAGGCCGGCATTAAAAGTCACGCCGCAATCGACCATCAGCCATTTACCGGCGTGGCCATAGAGATTGAGGTTCATACCGATTTCACCGGTACCGCCCAAGGGCAGAAACCAGAGGTCGTGTTCGCTGGGACTGAGAGTGGAAATGACGGTTATTCCTTCTATTGAGTCGAGCAGGCAGTCGCCCGAGCGATCTGCTGCGATGATACGATGGCAAGCCGGTTACCGCGACCTTTTCACCACGTCAGCCTGGGCCTAACCTCTGTTCGCAGGGCGCGCCATGGCCCAGTGGGACTGGGCCCTGTGGCAACCGGTATTGCTCTGGCTGCGAGCAAATCTTTACAGGCCCTCGACATAGCGTGCAACGCGATCGAGTATCGCATGCCAGGGTCGGACGCAGCATGCCAATGGCAAATGGCTTCAAGGTGGATCACGCGAACCAGACGACAGTGATATCGGCCTGAACCCGCACCGTCAGTTCCGAAAACGGCTAGTCTGGCGCTAAAATTGCCTTACACTGTGCTTTGAAACCACACGCTATAGGCCCTATCGTGATCGACAGCGCAGCAACACCAAGCCCATTCCAACGTGCACGAGAAGCCCGCGATAGCCGGTTCGACGGTCGATTCTTTGTCGCGGTCAAAACCACCAAGATTTTCTGCCGGCCGATCTGTCCAGCCCCGGCCGCCTTGGAGCGCAACGTAGAATATTTTGACCATGCGGCACAGGCCAGCGCAGCCGGTTATCGGCCGTGCATTCGCTGCCGCCCGGAGAGTGCTCCGGGCTCATGGGCTTGGCTCGGCAGCGCCACGACGTTGCAGCGGGCCCTAATATTAGTTGAACAGGGCGCATTACAGACCGCTACGCTGGCCCAGCTCGGCGCACGCCTGGGCATCAGCGATCGCTATCTGCGGCAATTGTTTCGCCGTCATCTGGGGCTGGGGCCCAAGCAATACGCGCTGCATCATCAACTGATGTTTGCCAAGCAACTGCTCCACAACAGCAACCTGTCGATCAGCGATATTGGCTTGGCCAGCGGTTTCAACAGCGTGCGCCGGTTTAATGATGCGTTCCAGAAAATGCTCCGTCTCACGCCCAGTCAACTGCGCCACCAAAACGCACCCAGTGGTGTCGACCGGCAACTTACGCTAGCGTTTCGGCCGCCTTTGGATTGGGCGCACCTGCTCGCGTTTTATCGCTTGCGCGCGGTGGCCAGCGTCGAACAGGTCGGCACCGATAGCTATGAACGCACGTTTCAACTTAACAACCGCAGCGGTTCGTTGCGTGTTGAGCCGGCCAGCCCGACAACCCTGCGCATGACCTTCCAGCTTGAGGATATGAGCCAATTGCGGCCCTTGGTCGCACGCGTGCGGCGTATGTTCGATCTGGATGCCGACTTGGCGACGATCGAAGAGCATTTGCTGAGCACGCCCCTGGCCCCATTGGTGCGTCCGGGGCTGCGCATTCCCGGGGTGTGGAATTGCTGGGAGGCGGGTATCCGCGCCATCCTGGGCCAGCAGATTTCAGTTCGGGCCGCGATCACCCTGCTCAACCGTTTCGTCGAGCAGCTCGGCGCGCCGACCCCAGAGGGCAGCAACAGGCTGTTCCCAGAGCCGGCGGCGGTGCTTGCCAGTGATTTGCTGTTTCTGGCGATGCCGGCCAGTCGCCGGGCCACGCTGCACACCTTTGCCGCGGCCCTGGCAGCGCAACCGGACCGCCCGCCGGACAGTTGGATCAGCCTGAAGGGCATTGGCCCCTGGACTATTCACTACGCCAAGTTGCGCGGCTTATCAGAACCCGATTGTTTTTTGGCGACCGACCTGGTGGTTAAAAAAGCCCTGCAAACTCTGCCACCGTTGGCCACCGCGGACTTATCGCCGTGGGGCAGTTACGCCACCTTTCATTGTTGGAATACCCCCCTATGACGGACCCGTCCACTATTTATCACCGCATCGCCAGCCCACTCGGCCCCATTACCCTCTGCGCCAATGACCAGGGGCTGCTCGGCGTCTGGCTGGCGCGCCAGACCAGCCAGCCGGCTGAGCTGGGCAAGGCAGATCCGGACCACCCGATCATCGTCTGGGCCGCTACTGAACTGGCCAACTATTTTGCCGGTCACTTTACCGGTAATCTTACCGGACAGGGGCGCACCTTTAGCGTGCCTCTGGCGGCACGCGGCACGCCGTTCCAACTGCAGGTCTGGCAGGCCTTACGCAGCATTCCCTATGGCCAGACTTGGAGCTATCAGGATCTCGCTGAAGCGATCGGCCGGCCCACGGCCGCGCGCGCGGTGGGCATGGCCAATGGCAAAAACCCGCTCTCTATAGTGGTGCCGTGCCATCGTGTGATCGGTAAAAACGGCCGACTGACCGGCTATGCCGGCGGCGTTGAGCGCAAGGCCTGGTTGCTTGAGCATGAGACGCGCACTGGGTCAGCAGAGCGCACCGGCTAGGGCAAGAGATCCAAAATGTCGAGCAGTGAGTCCGCTGTCAACGTTGTGCTGGCGACGGCTCGAGCATCGTCCGTGGCATTCAGAGCGATCGAAAAACCGACCTGTTTAAACAGCTCGATATCGGAGCGAGAATCGCCTATATGGCAGACATCGGCCAGCGCGATACCCCATTGGTTGCACAGGTGCTGAATAAAGACCGGTTTGCCAAATTCATCGAAGTGGCGCGCGATAGTGCCGGTAAAGCGCCCGTCGGCAGCGCAGGCAAGGGTGGGTCCACTCCAGGCGATAAAACCAAAACGTTGCGCCACGTATTCGGCGACAAATTCCCAGGCCAGGGTGCAGAGCACCACCGGTATGCCGCGCGCCGTTAAGGCCGCGAGTGTCGCTTCGATATCGGCAATAAAGGGCAGATCATCGAGCAGGGCGAAGATCTGTGCCTTGCGGTAACCGCGGTAAAATCGGCCATCGAGGGTCGAGACATAGTCATTGGCCACCAGACCGGCAGCATAGCGGGCTTCGGCGGCCTGCATGGCCTCGGCATGGCCCATTTTTTGGGCCAAAAAAGCGCCGGTACTGATGCCGCGCACCAGAGTGCCGTCGAGATCGAAACTGGCCAACTTACATTTAAACGCATGTCTCACGGGAACCCTCTCTGGGTGTGCAGATGCAGCTGCTGTGCTGATGGCCGAGGCCTCATCCGCGCAGAGTTTAGGCCAGAAGGGCGACAGCGGCAGGACTAAAGGCCGGTCTTGGCGGTAATTCAACCTCCGGCAATGAACCCGGTACTAGAGTGCGGTTAGCCGGCCTTTGGTGATGTAGACATTAATTTAGCCAACTGAGAATGGTACTGCTGGATCTCTCGGTTTTGGGAGGAGTATCATGCCCAGCACGGTGCCAAGGCAGGGCTTTGGCAAATAGGAGCGCGGCGCGGCGGTGCTCTGATTTGCCCATGAGTTTTACTTGTCTGTGACCCAACAATAGATATTTTGGGGCGTTCACCGTCAACATCCGCACGCTAATGCAATCCCTGTGCTACCTTTCATCGAACGGCAGCCTAACTCGTCACCACCCGCGCAACTCCCCTTAAGATAACGTGGATAGGCATGCTTTGCGCCAAACTAGTAGGTTACAACCGATACGGAAGTCGTCGGCCAGCACCTTAGGTAGGCGGCAAATCGTGACTTAAACAAATGGGCCTTCAACTAACCCAATACCCAGCCGCTATAGGGGGTTCAGGGTAAACATAGAGGTTAACAAATGATGACTTTACGAGCCAAGCTGTTGTGGGCGATCATCATCGTTGCCTTCGTTCCCCTCTGCGTCACCATTGCGACGGTCGGCCTGCATACGGTTAGCGAGGTGCGTGCTCTGATCTCGGGTTCGGTCTCCAACCGCCTGGTGGCGCTGCGTGAGGTGCAGAAAAACCGCGTCGAAAATTACTTTCTCAACACCTTCAAGACCGTAACCTATGTTGCCCAGAATCCGACCACCGTGGCCGGTGTCGAAAGCTTTGCCAAGGCTTTTATCCTGACAAAAAAACCTGACGCTGCAGAGGCCGATCGACTGCAGAGTTTTTATCAGGCGGATTATTTGACGTACTATAAAAGTATTGCTTCTGGCGTGCCGGAAAGCCTCGCCGACGACCTTTTTCAACCCCTAGACAGCAGCGCACAATTTTATCAATCGCAATACCTGGCGCAAAATCCAAACCCCATTGGCGCTAAAAGCGAGCTGTTACAGGCGGAAAAAAGCGGCAAGTTCAACGCACGCTACGAGGTCTACCATTCTGAGTTCCATCCTATTTTCACCCAAATCAAACGCCAGTTCGAATTTGGTGATGTCTATCTGGTCGACCCTCAGGGTCGAGTGGTCTATTCGGTTGCAAAAAATGTCGACTTCGGCACCTCCCTGGTCGAGGGGCCCTATGCCCAGTCCGGCTTAGCCAGCGCCTGGCAGCAGGCACAGTCGCTCACTGTGGGCGAGACGAGCCTGTCTGACTTCCAACCCTACCAGCCGGCCTATGGCGTTGCCGTGGCCTTTGTGGCCACGCCGGTATTTGCCTTGGACAAGCTGGTCGGCACGCTGGTGATTCAGCTCGACAATCAGTATTTGACCCAGGTGCTCACCAGCAATCAGTCCTGGCAAGAGGTCGGTCTGAATGACAGTGGCGAAGTCTTTATTGTCGGCGCCGATAAAACGCTGCGCAGCCAGCCGCGTCTGTTGCTTGAGGATCCCGCCTCCTACTTTAAAAAACTGCCCTCAACCGGGTGGCAAGATGCGCTCGAGGCGATCAACGATCGACAAGACGGGGTCGGCCTACAGGTCGACAACTCGCTCAGTGCGCAGCGCGGTTTGAGTGGCCAAACGGGCGTCATGACCACCACCAGCTATACTGGCGAAACGGTTTTATCGGCCTATAGCCCGATCACGATTCTCGACAATAATTGGGTGATACTGGCGGAAATGTCCACCCAAGAGGCCTTTGCCGCGACCAACAACATCTTTACCTCGGCGCTGCTGTACATCGCTGTCGTCTTGACTTGCGCTATCGCACTGGCGCTCGTGTTGGGCCTGCTGGTCGCTCGATTGATCATCACGCCGCTCAAATCGCTGGTCAATTCGTTTGATAATTTGGCCCAAGGCGAGGGCGATTTAACGGTTCAACTCGACAGCGCACAACGAAAGGACGAAATTGGTCACCTGTCGTCGGCCTTCAATGCCTTTATCAAAAACATTCATCTCGTGGTCTCACAGGTTGTGCAGACGGCCATGGAACTGAAAACCGTGTCCACCGCGCTGACCAGTCATTCGGCGCAAAGCAATATCAGCATGGCTCAGCAACGGGATAATACCCAACTGATCGGCAACAGCATGACCGATTTTTACGCCACCATCGAAGAGATTGCCGAGAGCAGCGAGCAGACCCAAACCGCCATGGTGGACGCCCAGGAAGCGACCCGCCAGAGTCGCGAAAAGTCGCAACACAGCGAGCTCGAAATGACCAAGCTGGGTGACCAAACCACCTTGTCCGTCGCCTCGATCACCCGTCTTGCGAACGAAATCGATGAAATCAGCAAGATCCTGATGACGATCAACAGTATTTCGGAGCAAACCAGCCTATTGGCGCTCAATGCCGCAATAGAAGCGGCTCGGGCGGGCGAACAGGGACGTGGCTTTGCCGTCGTTGCCGACGAGGTGCGCAGCCTGTCGTCGCGCACCCAGCAAGCTACGGTGGATATCCAGACCAAGATTGGTGGCCTGGCGAGCGCCGCCGAGGACGCGGTGCGTCACGTCGAACACTCCAAGACCAATGCCGACATCAGCATCGGCCTAGTCAGGGAGTCGGCACAAGAGCTGTCCAAGGTTGAGGCACTGGTCGGGCAGATTAAAAACCGTCACGCCGAAATCACTGAGGCGGTCGCCCATCAGCAGTCGGCCGTCCAGGCCATTGAATCGAGGGTCACCAATATCGGCGCCTCGAGTACCGATGCGCTGG
>Ga0307488_10004391_pt1 | contig 11758 bp, 11 predicted proteins | sample SB02metaG_FD_202248 | JGI IMG/M metagenome (GOLD analysis project Ga0307488, IMG submission 202248) | Sea-ice brine microbial communities from Beaufort Sea near Barrow, Alaska, United States - SB 0.2 | ecosystem: Environmental > Aquatic > Marine > Coastal | place: USA: Alaska | collected...
TGCAAGCCGAATCGGAGCTGATTGGCGCTGACGTATTTGACGTGTTAACTCTCGACGGCAGCGTCAATGCCCGCAATCACCCTGGTGGCACAGCCCCCGCTCAGGTGACCGCCGCCATCGCCGCCGCCCGGACTCGTCTGGACAACGTGGAAAAGGCGTCTTAAAAGTAGCGCTCTGGAAAAGGCGCTTTAGACAAGCTCTAGACAACCAGGGTCACTGACTCGCTCAACTGTTCGGTAAAAGCCCGACTCAATAGGGCGGCGAGATCATCCCCCGTCGTGCGGCACTGCCAGCTGTCGTTCACATCTAGGTGCAGGTGGAAACCACCGGACTTTGCCGCTACCCAGATTTGCTGGTTAGCGATCTGGCGGCTGAGGATAAGCTGACTCTGATTAGGGAAAATAATGCTCATCACGGAACCAGACACCTCGACATCAAGGTCCGCAGGGTAGTGAAAATAGCATCTACCCGACCGCTATATTCATTGTCTTGCAAGCCGCTACCATCCTTTTTGAGTTACCTGACCCGATCAGGCGACGTGTGGACAGCCCACAGTATAAAGGCACCGCACATCGACAGGCGATTTTTGCGGCTCTTGCGGCTATATGCGAGGAACGAGCACTCACGTATACTGGCACCGCTTTTCTTCAGCCAGCCGACTCACTCAGTCATATTCAGGAAAAACCCATGCAGCGTCGTGTCTTAATAATATTGTTAGGAATGGTCATCGCCAGCCTGACATCTGCTTGTGGGCAGAAGGGTCCGTTGTTCCTACCTGAGGCCACCGATGTCAACGCGAGTGTCAACGCGGCTCATTACGCCCATGACGGCCCTGGTTGCGAACAAGTCGGCGTCACTCACGCAGACTTAAGCACAGGCTCTTTAAGCACAGCCTCACCAAGTACGACACGAACAATAGTATCTGCGCATATGCTCTCTACGACGCTCTCTATGCACGTCTCTATGAAGGTCCGCTCATGAGTTTCATTGGCTACCGAGAGGACGTCTTATTTATCGAGCAGCTCAGTGCTGAAGCCCTCGCGACACAATTTGATACGCCCCTGTATGTCTACTCAAAGGCTGTCATCAGCCAGGCCTATGAATCGTTTCGCGATGCCTTCAGCAATCATCCAATGATGGTTTGCTACGCCGTTAAGGCTAATTCTAACCTGGGCGTGCTAGGCCTGCTGGCAAGCCTGGGGGCCGGTTTTGATATTGTCTCGGGCGGTGAGCTGACCCGTGTGCTGCGGGCGGGGGGGCGTGCCGACAAGATCGTGTTCTCAGGTGTCGGCAAGCAAGACAAGGAAATCACGAGCGCACTAAAGGCTGGCATCCATTGCTTTAATGTCGAGTCAGCGATGGAGCTTGTCCAGATCCAACGATTAGCGCAACAACTGGACCTAGTTGCGCCCATCTCCGTGCGGGTCAATCCCGATGTTGATGCGGGCACTCACCCCTACATTTCAACGGGTTTGAGAGAAAATAAATTCGGCGTCTCCATGCAGGAGGCGCTTGAACTTTACCAGCAAGCTGCCCAGCTTAGTCATATCGAAATCAAGGGCATCGATTGTCATATCGGCTCCCAAATCACTGAGTTATCACCCTTTATGGATTCCATGAGTCGGGTGCTGGAACTCGTTGACAGCCTTGCCGCGAGCGGCATAGAGCTGTCGCATATCGACCTGGGCGGCGGCCTTGGCGTCTGCTACGAGGACGAGACACCCATTGACGTACAGGAATATGCCGCAGCAATACTCCAGTCTATGGGGCATAGAAAACAGACGCTAATTTTTGAGCCGGGCCGCTTTCTAACCGCCAATAGCGGCGTGCTGTTAACTCGGGTAATCAATATAAAGAGCAACGAGGATCGACATTTTGCGATCATCGACGCCGGCATGAACGACCTAATCAGACCAGCATTATACGAATCCTGGCAGCGCATCACCGAGGTTACACGCCATTCCACGGAAAAGCGCACCTATGATGTCGTTGGGCCCATTTGTGAAACGGGGGATTTTCTTGGCAAATCACGCGAGCTGTCCATCGAGGCAGGAGATCTACTGGCGATTCATTCAGCAGGCGCCTATGGCTTTGCCATGAGCTCAAATTACAACAGCCGCAACCGTGCAGCTGAAGTCTTGGTTAGCGGCCAACTGAGCCAGTGCGTGCGCGATCGAGAGACCATCGACGACCAATTGCGTCTCGAGCACACCTACCAGCCGACATAATTCACTATTAGCGACGTTATAGACGCTATATAGGCCGTTACTTTCGTTCTCTGCACAGGTAATCTTACCGGATCATGCTATTACGATTTACCAAAATGCACGGCCTCGGCAATGACTTTGTGTTGCTCGATCTGGTCACGCAAGATTTTCAATTACGGGAGGAGCAGGTTCGGCTGCTGGCAGACCGGCGCACGGGTATTGGCTTTGACCAGCTCTTGATAGCCCAGCCTCCGGAAGATCCCTCCATGGATTTTCGTTATCGCATCTTCAATGGGGACGGCTCGGAGGCAGAACAATGTGGCAACGGCGCTCGCTGCTTTGTCCAATTTGTCAGGGATAGAGGCTTGACGACAAAGTCCAAGCTCGTGCTGGAAACCGTGAACGGCAGCATTACATGCCAAATCGAGCGTGACGGTAACATTAGCGTAGATATGGGCCCCCCTATTTTGCAACCAGAGAAAATTCCTTTTATTGCTGACCGACCGGGTATTGTTTACGATTTTGAGATTCCCAGCACGGTAGGCTCAAATAAAAATAAGATTTGCCTGTCAGTGGTCAGCATGGGTAATCCTCATGCGGTGCTAACCGTGGATGACATTGACACGGCGCCCGTGGCATATCTGGGGCCGCTGATAGAGAAAGACCTTCGGTTTCCGGCCCGCGTCAATGTAGGGTTTATGCAAGTCATCAGTCGCAACAAGATCAAACTGCGCGTATTCGAGCGTGGCGTAGGCGAAACCCGAGCCTGTGGCACGGGTGCCTGCGCAGCCGTGGTAGCTGGCCGACTTCAAGGTATACTGGACTCGCAGGTTGAGGTCAGCCTGGCGGGCGGCGACCTAAAAATCGCCTGGGAAGGCGACCAGCAACCCGTGTTTATGACGGGTCCAGCCAGTCGGGTTTATGAAGGCAGACTCCAAATTTAAGAAGCGAAACTATGACCACGTCCAAGACTCAAACTCAGGCTCAAACCCCACTGGATGCCGCTCAGGTAGCTGACTATCTGAGCGCAAATCCAGACTTTTTTGTTAACCACAACGCCTTGCTACTCGATCTGCAACTACCCCATGCACACGGTGGTGATGTCTCTTTGGTTGAGCGTCAAGTCAGCTTATTGCGTGATCGCAATCTCGAGTTGCGCAAGCAACTTGAAGCCATGATGACCGCGGCAACAACTAACAGTGAGATTTTTCTCAAATGCCAGCGCCTTGTGCTCGCGCTGCTTGAGGCAACCGATACCGTTGACTTCTATCTGGCGCTGGAGAAAAGCTTTAAGCGAGATTTCAAATGTAACGCTTACAGCTTGATGATATTCAATGAAAACGCCAAGCAGATCAATCACTTCACTTACTGTGTGTCAGAGACGACCGCCCGCGAATACGTCGGCGCCTTGATAAAAAGTAAGGAGCCGACACTCGGTGTGTTGCGCCCAGCAGAACAGGATTTTCTGTTTAGACACGCCAGTGGTAAGGTAAAATCGGCCGCCGTTTTATCCGTTAAAGACTCCGCTACTCGCGGCAGCGCGCGCGGCCAGATCGCTTTGTTGGCGATTGGTAGCGATGATGAAAACTATTTTCAGCCAGGTATGGGAACACTGTTTATCGGTTTTATTGCTGATGTATTGGCTTGCCTGTTACCTCCTATGCTGAAAGCAGGATAAGCCAATGATTCCTGCAACAGGGTCGGTGCTGGCACTCAACCTTGAGCAGTTTATCCAGCACCTTGACCATGAACGCGGGCTGTCTTCGCACACGGTGCTGAACTACCGGCGCGATTTAAAGACGCTCCAATTGTTTTGTGAAGCCCTGGACCTACGCCAGTGGTCACTCCTACAAACTCATCATTTGCGTCAGTTTGTTGCCGATGGCCATCGTCAGGGTCTGGCCGGTAGCAGCCAGCGGAGGCGGTTATCCAGCATCCGTACATTTTTCCACTACTTGATCAGAGAAAATCTCAGTCAACACAATCCAGCTCTGGGTGTCACAGCGCCCAAGACAGGCCATCGCCTGCCAGACACGCTGGACACTGATCAGGTCGCGCAGTTACTCAATGTGCCTGTTGATGATTGGTACGGACTGCGCGATCGCGCGATGCTCGAATTGTTTTATTCATCGGGTCTACGTCTGGCAGAACTGGTCAATGCCGATATTCGGGATATCAGCTGGGACGAGGGATCAATCAAAGTCACAGGCAAGGGAAACAAACAACGCGTAATACCCATTGGTAGTTTGGCGCTACAGGCGCTGCAGGCATGGCAACATGGCCGGCGACCGCTACCGGTGAAGAAAGCCGTGGAAAACCAGGACGCCTTGTTTATCAGCGAACGTGGCCGGCGCATTAGTGAGCGCAATGTTCAGTCTCGATTACGTCACTGGACCCGCCAGCAAAATCTCGCCGGCAAGGTTCATCCGCATATGCTGCGGCACTCTTTCGCTAGCCATTTACTCGAGTCCAGCGGCGATCTTCGCGCGGTACAAGAATTACTCGGCCACGCAGACATCTCTACCACCCAGATTTACACTCACCTTAATTTTCAGCATCTGGCCGAGGTCTATGACAAAGCTCATCCCCGCGCCCATAAAAAATCTTCATCAAAGGACTAATTCAGCCATGATCAAAGTCATCGCATTTGATCTGGACGACACCCTGTGGGCAGTCAAGCCGGTCATTATCCGCGCCGAGCAACGCCTGGATGCTTGGCTAAGCGAGCACGTTAAGGGGTTACAATACGACGTCACTGGTATGCGCGAATTGCGCCATGAGTTGATCAAGGATGAACCCGAGCTCGTTAAGAAGATTACTGAACTACGGCGCCGAATCATCGAACTGGCCATGCTCAAAAGCGGCAGAGACGCCACAGAGGCTCGAGCGCTATCCCTGCAAGCGATAGAGATATTTTTGGTTGCCAGGAATGATATCCAACTGTTTACAGGTGCTCTTGAGGCTATTCGTGCTCTGGCAATTGACTATCAACTAGGCGCCCTGAGCAACGGCAATGCCGACATTCAACGTGTCGGTCTGGATGAGCATTTCGACTTCGCATTTTCTGCCGAGGAGGTAGGCGCCCCTAAACCTGAACCAGCATTATTTGAGGCAGCCCTTGCGCATACCGGCACAGCCCCCCATGAGATGCTATATGTTGGCGACGACCCAACCCTGGACGTTGATGCGGCAAAGCGACTGGGCCTGCACACTATCTGGTTAAAAACACCCGCCAAACCCGCCATCGACCAGACCATACCAGACGAGACTATCGAGCATATCCGCGACTTGCCAGCCGCCGTCCAACGCTTGCACCTGAGACTCCAGACGCGGCCCTAGGCTTGACCGCCAGCTGTGATAAATCCCTTGATCGTCGCCTCATCCGCCGCCAGCAGTGTCTTACGTGTGGGCAACGGACGCAGAGCTTCTAGCGTCGGGTGGGATACCGTCACTGCAGGTAAGGCTTCATGAATGGAGTCTTCAAATTTCGCTGGGTGGGCCGTAGCAAGACACACCAACGGCACTTGCGGATCGGCATAGGTCTGCATCACTGCCAACCCCACCGCCGTATGCGGGTCGGCAAGATAGCCGTGAGTCTCATAGACCTTGCGAATCGTGGCTAGCGTCTGCTCATTGCTCGCGGATCCCGCGACAATTGCCGCATCAACAATCCCCTCGTGATCGGGTAGCTCGGCTGAGCCCGTGGCGCTGAACGAGGCCATAAACTCCTTCACCTGCGTCGCAGATCCATTGAGCTTGTAGAACAGATAGCGTTCGAAGTTACTGGAGATCTGGATATCCATCGCCGGACTATGGGTGAAGTGGACCTCCTGACGTTCATACCGACCGGAGTTGAAAAACCGGCAGAGGATATCATTGGCATTCGTCGCAAGGATCAACCGCCGAATAGGCAGACCCATTTGCTGGGCGATATAGCCGGCAAAAATATTGCCAAAATTGCCCGTCGGTACACAAACATCAAAATGATCAGGAGACCCCACTTGGTTCCAAGCAGAGAAATAGTACACCACCTGCGCCAGCACCCGGGTCCAGTTCACAGAATTAACTGCCGCCAGACCATATTGCTGCTTGAAGGGCAGGTCAGAGAAAACACGTTTCATCAGGGCCTGGCAATCATCAAAGCTGCCAGCAATCGCGATGTTATGGACATTCGGATCAAGTATTGAGGTCATCTGTAGTTCCTGCAGAGGGCTGGTGCGGCCCTCGGGAAACATGATGTAGATATTGATATTTTTTTTACCGCGTACGCCGGCGATAGCAGCGCTACCAGTATCGCCACTGGTAGCGCCAAGGATATTGACGCTGTGACCGCGCTCTTCGAGAATATATTCAAACAGATTACCGAGCAGTTGCAGGGCAATATCCTTGAACGCCAACGTTGGGCCGTGGAACAACTCGAGCACATGGTCATCGCCCAGCGGGACCAGTGGAGTCACTAGCGGATCAGTAAACGTCGCATAACTCTTATTGATAATGCGTTGCAGGTCATCGGTGGGGATATCGTCGATAAATTTCCCCATGACCTTGAGCGCAAGCTCTTGGTAACCCAGCCCCCTCCAATCTGCTAACTCGTGACTGACGTCTGGAATAGACTCGGGCACCAAAAGCCCACCATCATCGGCTAGGCCCATCAAGACGGCGTCCTTAAAACTGATGCCTTTCACACCACCACGGGTACTTTGATACTTCATAAGGTTTTCGCAATTACGGACCGAAGCTTGATTATAGAAGAGGTCGGGGTCAGATAGACAATGACCTTTGAAAAAAGTGTTATTCACACCACTGAGCTTATAGTTAGCCTAGGAGGGAATCTTATAAAGCGTCTTACAGACTGGCCAATAGACGTGCTCTAAGAGGGACTGACAGGTCACCCCCGGCAAGTTTTCCAAGCCTTCTCGGTCAGTAACAGACATACAAAACAGCGGTGGAGGTCGTACGCGGGGCGTCAATTTTTTCTAGACAACGAGCGCTTCGACAATCACCCGGATTACAAAGCAATCCGGGGATAGGTCAGAGGGTTGTGTCTCTATTATCGAGAGCTTTCGTTGAGCGCTTAGGTCTAAACTGCTTCGCCACCGGTCTCACCGGTTCTGATGCGAATCACATCATCCAATGTCGTGACGAAAATCTTACCGTCACCCACCTTCCCGGTGTTCGCAGCGCTGCTGATTGCTTCAATTACGCCATCAAGACTATCGTCGGCGATGGCTACTTCGATCTTCACTTTCGGCAAAAAATCGACAACGTACTCTGCGCCACGATAAAGCTCAGTATGACCCTTCTGACGACCAAAACCCTTAACCTCCGTAACTGTCATGCCTTGTACGGAAATCTCTGAGAGCGCCTCTCTAACATCATCGAGTTTGAAGGGCTTAATGATTGCTGTGACTAATTTCATCTATGTTCTCCTTGAACAGGATCGCCCCTGTTTTTGTTGTGCGGCAAATGTATCGAAAATACATTCCCTTGGCTATGCCTAATACTATTCATCACCCGAAGATCTGACACTACAACACCACACAAGCGCTGGGTGTTATCGCCGGGAGCGTTCGTCTCTCTGTCGCGGGCTCATCGAGCCGAGCACGCGATGTTATCAAAAAACAATCTACCTGAAGGTCACCGGGAAATTTTCTGACCAGCACCCATCAACAGTCTCATCAACGGTTCACTCGGAAATGAATAATGCACTGACCATGCCAAGTTAAATAAAATGTTATTTTTCAATAATATGCATCACACCTCTAACAAAATCTCATGGCGCTCGGCACCATATTGGTGCGGTGAGGGGGTAAAGGCATTGGGTCTACGCACCTAATAAGGGCGCGGTCATTGATGCCTAGCGGCAATCACCCACAGACATTTGCGCACAGCTCGCACACAACCCTTGATTGAACCCGCTAGCATCGTACCTCACCCAATGTTGGTCAAGGCTCTGTCGATGACTTTTGCTGTTACTTACTCCCGCGCACAAATTGGCATACAGGCACCTCTGGTGACTGTAGAGGCAGATATCTCTCAGGGATTACCGCAGATCCAGATCGTCGGGTTACCGGCTACCACCGTCAAGGAAGCAAAAGATCGGGTCAAGGCAGCAATCGTCAACGCGGGCTTCAAGACACCGAGTCGCCGGGTTACTGTGAATCTGGCGCCGGCCGACTTGCCTAAACAAGGCGGGCGCTATGATCTGGCCATCGCCCTGGCGATACTCGCTGCCAATGGTGACCTGCCTGCGACAGCGCTGATCGGCACCGAATGGCTAGGTGAGCTGGCCCTTGATGGTGCACTTCGCCCCGTCAATGGTGTATTGCCTGCGGTCATTCAAAGCGCCGCAGCACAACGATTGCTTATTGTACCATCCCTGAACGGCGCTGAGTCCAGCCTCGGCGGACAAACGAATGTCAGGGTGGCGAGCAGTCTGCTTGAGGTTATCAGACATTTGGCAGGCAAACAGCCACTCGAAAGCCCAACAGCAAATCCGCAACAGGATCACTCGACTCACGCCAGCCTGCAAGATGTAAAAGGTCAGGTTCTCGCCAAACGCGCCCTCTTGATTGCCGCTGCAGGGGCCCATAACCTGCTATTTATTGGTCCACCCGGTACCGGCAAGACCATGCTGGCAAGTCGTCTTCGGGGCTTGCTACCACAACTCACACTCGACGAAGCCTTGGAAGTGGCTTCGGTGCACTCCGTATCAAACCATGCCTTTGATCTTGATCGCTGGCGCCAGCGACCATTTCGATCTCCACATCACACAGCTTCACCCATTGCCCTAGTCGGGGGCAGCAGCCCACCGAGGCCGGGGGAAATTTCATTGGCGCATCATGGCGTGCTATTTCTCGACGAGTTACCCGAATATTCCCGCCGGGTGCTTGAAGTACTCAGAGAGCCCATGGAATCTGGCAATATCATGATCAGTCGTGCCCAGTACCAGGTTTGCTACCCGGCCCAATTTCAGCTAATCGCGGCAATGAATCCCTGCCCCTGTGGCTATTTTGGTGACGATCGAGGGCGCTGTAACTGTAGCTCCGAGCGAATCACCGCATACCGCGGCAAAGTGTCAGGACCATTAATGGATAGAATTGACCTGCATGTGGTGGTGCCGTCCATACCGCCCGACCTTCTGGGTAGCGACGCACCGGCAACAGGAGAGCTAGATGATGCTCAGGCCCGTAGTTTGGTGTTACGAACACGAGCCACGATGCTTGCCCGCTCTGGATGCCTCAATGCGCACCTCAATGGTGCGCAGACGCGCAGGGACTGTCAGCTGGGTAAAATCGACCGGCAGTTTCTGGAAACTGCAATGAACACGCTCGGCCTATCAGCCAGGGGCTATTTCAAAATACTTAAAGTCGCAAGGACCATTGCCGACATGGCCGGCAAAGACCATATCGAGGGGCAGCATCTGGCCGAAGCGCTAGCGTTCAGACGGCTGGACAGATCTGACCAGCCGTAATACCTATTTGTCGATCTTATAAATAGGTCGCTTTGATAAACAGATCTGTTTAATAGCCGGGACTATTTGATAACCGCGGCTCCTTTGACAACCTAAGATTTTTGACAACCTATGCTACTTGCTAACCTCAGCCACCATCAGGTCCACAATGGCCTTGAGATCATCATCGGTACATGACATGCACAGACCCCCGGCAGGCATGCCTCCCAGTCCGTTCTGCACGCTCTGGTAAAGCACGTCTGAGCCCTTAGCAATACGATCCTTCCATGCTTCCTTATCACCAAAGATGGGCGCCCCAGCAATACCCATGCTGTGGCAGGTCTTACAGGCGTTGTCATAGTGAGTCTGAGGGCTAGTACTCCCTGCACCAGCCACCGCCACTGTCTCACTGGCCTGAGCACAATCAGCACCTTGAACGCAGACGCTGCCGGCCTTCATGATTCGCGCTGCGATCTCATCTTCGACGGTGTTGGCATTAACCACCGGGATCAGCAGCATTGAGAGCATCAGACACGCCATTACCATTTTTTCAATTTTCACAACATTTTCCCTAAATTCGCTGATTCTAAAAAACCGAGATTATACATGACGACGCCCTGAGGCACACCTGCATGCCCTATCTAGCCTGAATTTCCCCAACGGCCGTCATCCACATCACGATTCCGATTGAACTTAAATACGCTGGATGTGCCGCCTTCGACCACTGACTGCTCAGATACCAGGGTCAGTATAGCCTGCTCGCGGAACTGCTCAAGGTTGTCCGCACCCACGTTAACCATGGTGCTGCGCAACTTATACAGAGTCGTCTCTAAAACCTCTGCCAGCGGGCCCGCCATCGGCACAAAGGCATCTACGCCTTCCTCGAAGATCATTTTGCGCGTTGTCATGCCCTCACTGTAACGTTGCCAATTCTGTGCACGCACCGTGCCTTCACCCCAATAGGGTTTATAGACTTGGCCATTGATCGAAGTTTTCGGCGTGGGGCTTTCCTCTGTGGTCGCAAAATAACGTCCCATCATGACAAAATCGGCACCCATGGCTAACGCGATAACGATCTGCGTATCGTTACCCAGCCCACCATCTGAACAGATGGGGATATAACGTCCCGTTTCTGCGAAGTACTCATCACGCCGCTGCACAACATCCAGCAGGGCTGAAGCCTGACCCCGACCGACACCCTTCTGCTCGCGGGTAATACAGATAGAGCCGCCGCCAATGCCCACTTTGATAAAGTCGACCCCTGGGCCCTGAACCAGATAATCAAAGCCCTCAGCAGAGACTATATTTCCTCCCCCGATGACAACCTCATCACCATAATTATCACGTATCCACTGAATGCCCTCCATCTGGTATTCAGTAAATCCATCGGACGAATCAAAACACAAAGCATCTGCACCGGCAGCCAGCAACGCGGGCACGCGCTCCTTAAAATCATGGGTGTTAATCGCCGCACCGACGCACAAACGCTTGCTATCATCGAGCAGCTCGTTCGGGTGACGCCGATGGTCTTCATAGTCTTTCTTGAACACCAACGCGGTCAAACGACCCGCGGCGCAGACCACAGGTAAGCAGTCCTTTTTATGCTTATGTAACAACTCGTTAGCCTCACGCAGACTGATGCCCTCTTGGCCGTGGATCACATCAACAAAAGGCGTCATATGGTCACCCACGGTACGACTCAGATCGTCCTCGAACTGCCAGAAGTCCTTGTCTGTGATAAGCCCTTCGAGTTGCCCTGTGGCGCTCCCGTCATCCGTCACCGGCACGGTCGAGTGACCCGTACTAGCCATGAGTTCGCTCACCTCTTCGAGGGTCATGCTCGTGGTAGCGTTAGAGTCACTCTGCACAAACCCGGCTTTGTGTGCCTTCACCTGGCGCACCATCTCAGCCTGTGTTTCGATAGCCTGGGAGCAAAAAATGAAGCTCAATCCGCCCTGACGAGCGAGGGCAATAGCCAATCGCGTACCAGACACCGCCTGCATACATGCCGAGGTCACGGGCACATTAATGTGGAAACGACGAGTCGCACTATCCCTGAGCGCCGACATCGGCGTTGACAAACCCACCTCATCAGCAC
>Ga0307488_10004392_pt1 | contig 11754 bp, 4 predicted proteins | sample SB02metaG_FD_202248 | JGI IMG/M metagenome (GOLD analysis project Ga0307488, IMG submission 202248) | Sea-ice brine microbial communities from Beaufort Sea near Barrow, Alaska, United States - SB 0.2 | ecosystem: Environmental > Aquatic > Marine > Coastal | place: USA: Alaska | collected 2017-05-06
CTTACTGTTTTAACAAAAAAAGGTACTACGACTAGAAATACTAATGCCCTTTTTAAAAATATTATAGAATCATTCAAAGATGTACCTACAACTACTACTCAATCACTAATAACAAGAGCACAGATGAGTGCAGATATGAGTGTCAACTATATTCGGAGTGCAGATAAGATTGCATCTGCTGTTGCTTCTTCCGATGTTGATACTGCTGCTTCTGTTGATACTATACTTAACGACTTATTAATTCCGAGTAGTAGTCCTGAAAGTGTGACTTACCCCAATGATTTTGATTGTGTAACAACACATATACTACTACCTGATAAATCTTATGTTCCGATAAAAATCATACCTTTTTGCAAACTTAATAATGATAATAATCTGGTGTTTATGTTCCTATTGGACAGACTTAGCGATGAACAATATAATACATATGTTATTAAAAACACAGATTTAGGAAAGGTCTATTATAAGAATTTACCATTATTATCGTCTGATGGAGAAAAGGTCTATAGTTATGAAATAAATCAAGATGGTAATGAGTTACTAAGTTTCGATACTGTTCAAAATTTTACATTACCATTTCTAACAGATATTACACTTGAGGTAAAACATAATTTAGATAAGAAGATATCAGTATTGAAAGATTATAAGCGTATTGAATTGAATCAAAAAGGAGAATCAACATCATATCTTCCCTTTACTATCAATAATTTTAAAGGTACAGATGCAAGCTACATATATAATTTAGATACTTTAGAAGTGTCCTTATTTGGGTTTAATAATTCGGGTGATATAACAAGCAACTATCAATCCAATATTGACTACTTTGAAATAATGAAGTATGCTAACGTAGTACATAAAATAAATGGAACTAAAATAACAATAACCTTGGATAATAATAAATGGATAAATATAAAAAATGACGACATAATATTAAGATTTATTATGTATTCACCGGATAATACGTCATTTAATGAACAGACTGAAAATGATAAGATTGATGAAACTGTTCCGGAAATACATACTAACAATAGCACTGATACAACATATGAATTAAATAAAGAAAACTATAAAATTCATTTTTATGTTCCTGATTCTGAAAAAAGTAGTGTAGGTATAGAAAATATCTATATAATAGCGGCTTTATATAAAAATGACACAACCTCTACACCCTCATCTTCTAAATTAATATATTTTGAAAGAGTATATTCCTTCAAATTAGCGGATATTACACAATCCACAGACACAACACAAACAAATTCAGCAGACGTTGCTGCAAAATATACTATTCAAATCCCTGATAAACCTTTAACACCAGATTATCATATATCACACACTTTTGGATTTATTAATCCTATAGAAACACTACCAGGCGGTTTTAAGGATATTTTTGATAATGAGAATGACATCTACGCCAAAAAACTAAATGAAAGTTTTAAACAAACTAAATTAAATGACTATTTTACAGATTTATTGAATTATTCTTTTAGTAAAGTATTAAAAAGAGATAATTTAATAGAGAACGAAAAAAAATATAAAAAAACAAGTGAACTTGTAGGAAAATGTAATAGGGGGGATTTTTTGACAGAATTTAGAAAAATTAAACCATTGAAAACCAAAAAAGTTGAACATTTTGCGAACGATTGGAATCCACCTATCAAGACTACACTCTATACAAACGGTTTGGTAAATAAAGATATATTTATGAAGTCACAAGAAAAAGATAAAATAAAAACACATTCTTTTAACTCTGAATTAGGAGATTATATGTATCCATACGATACAACTAATATGAATACTGTGCGTGTAACACAAAAATCAAATGATAGAGATAAAGCTTTAAAATTATTTAATAGGTCTGGTACACCAAGCAATGAAATAACAGTAAACATAAGAGATCTTATTTTACCGCAAAATTATGATAATCCACCAGAAGGTAGTTTTATTGAGTCACATTATATTATAGATAAATACAAATTAAATAGTACAACCATAAATATAACTGGTTTTTCACAAAACAAACAAACTACATTATGTTCTAATAATCTATTATTTAAAGCATTAACTAATCAACAACCATCACAAAATGGTGTATATAATAGATTAATTAATCCATGTACTAATTATTATACTACACCTGGAACTAAACCAGATATAAGAATACCTGATGGTTTTAACGTAAACATTGATAATACAAGTGAAGAGAAAACCCATCCGAAAGAGGGGGGTTGGTGGGAGTGTAATCTTGGAGTAATACTTGCCGTTTTTGCAGCAATTCTTACTGTGGTAACTTTAGGCGCAACCGGTAACCTGGTGTGGGCGGCGTTGGCGGTGGCATCCGCTGTTATTGTAACTGTCGGATTGATTGTAGCCGCGGTAATTGGAATAATTGAAGCTAGTTCAGAGCTACTACATGGAGATGATAATACATCGGAAACTGAAAAGCAAGCGTTAGAAAGAATGTTAAGAGAACGAGGAGAAGAAACAAAAAAATATATAGAAACAATGAGTAACAAAATTAATTTTTTATATAAAAATTTAGAATTACAACAAAATAATAATATTACACCTGAAGATTTATTAAATTTAAGACAATTTTATTTCCAAAAAGCGGAGGATACGGGTATTAGTACGCCAGAAAATCATAGTTTAGAGAAAGCAGGTCAAGATTATGCAAATAGGGGAGATGATGATCGTTGTAATCCAAGGACTGACTTAAGAAGTTCTAGAACATTAAAATCCAACTCGAACAATACAGAGTATGATATTAAACCAAAATCCTACTATACTAAGATTGACCAATATATCGGACTACGATTATCTTCTCCTAATATTGAATTTATGAAGAAATTTAATTATCTATATGATGATAATGTAACAAAAAATGAAAATTGTTATTATGATCTTGAGGATGGAGGTATTAGTATAAACGATTTTGGAGGATTAAATTACCATGAAATATATGCAAATTATATATCAGATAAATCAGGTCCCGCTCGTTTGCCAGGTATTATTAATTTAAAAGGAACCGACACTAACTTAGAAACCATTACATGGACAAATCATATTGGGGCTCATCAGCAATTTGTTCCAGAAAAAGAAGCTTTATACAAAGATTTAGAGAATCAGAGTTTTAGTTTTAAGTTTAAAACTTCATCTCTTGATATGATTCATAAACAACTTCTTCAAATAGGGGTTACGCAGTTATTATTAGCAGATAATCTTACTTCAACCACAGATATATCAGCCGATGATATAGATAAAATCTATAATTTAGATAAATATATTACATATACTACAGACACTTTTAAAAATATACCACCAACATCATCATCATCACCAACATCAACATCATCAACCCTAACACCACCACCACCAACACCAGCGGCAACAGCACCATTTATTAATACGTCTTCACAACCCAATCAATCTACCAGATTCCCTGTGAAAGAGACCTTTTATATGAGCGAACAACCTATTTATAACAATTTAATCTATAAACCACAACATATGTATGACACGTCTCAAAATCGTAATCATTTTCAAGATTCTGGAGATACGGGGTGTGGTGATAGACTTTGTATTCTTGACGCTAATAATAAATTTGCTGTTGATATTGTAAATAAAGTGGCTGAACAAGGAACACATCTATCTTTTAAAGAGGACTACTACTATGTGACTATTAAAGTAACTTATATTGGAAAAACATTCAAAACAAAAGGAAATTTTTTTTATATGACGTGCGAACTTTTTGAATATCCTAAACAAATATATTATGAAAAGGATAAGATAAAAAACCCATACGATCCAATTACAGATTCCTATTTTTTTAACAAAGACAATTCAATCACAATCAGTAATAGTAGAATAGGAATGGGTGCTTTTGACTTTGAAACACACAACGACTACTTAAGAAATGGCGATACCTTTGATTTTAAAATACGTATAGATAAGAACATTAAGGAAGCCCAACGATTCAATATGGATACGCACGACTGTAAAGTAGGAGGAGACTATGAATTTAATGAAAATTGTAGAATAAATCTTAACGATATGTATTACGCAGTTATCTACTTTAAAAATTATGATGAAATAATATCAGATGGGACTTTTGGAATAGTACAATCTTTTTCCTATAAGGCTTACCCTGAAGGAATTCCTAATCATCAAAATGAACACGTTTTTTTAAATACTGAAAGTATTAAAGAAAAATTAGCCGTTTCGTATTCAGGAAATAAGAGATATATTGCACTACAATTTGTGAATGGAATCACATTTAAACTAGATAATTCATTTAAAAGTCTTAGAGCCAAACAGGAAGTTAGTATATTAACCCCTAATTATGGAATCGCAGGAAATCAGGAACAAGGAGATGAAGACCAGTTTTACTGTCCAGATGGTGGAACGCTTAAATCATTCAAAACCTACCATGATAAAAATTCTATCGTAGGTGTTGAAGGCATTTGTAATGATGGTTCATATACAGGGTGTGCGGGGACGTGTGAGGATACTTTAAATCCAGATGTCATCCCTATTAACAATAAAAAAATTATATTTGGTCATAGGGCTTTCAATAAAAATGGTATCTCTTATTCAGATGTTCATCATACGAATGAAGATAGTAGTGTTATTGGTTCTCCTTACAGTAATAAGAATTCTGATGATATTGCCATGTCTAACTATATTCATGAAATATCGGAATATGGAGGCACTAATAAAATGGCTGGAACAGAAAGGGAATTATACTATATCAATAATAGAGAATTATTGACGTGTCAAGATAATGATGACCAAAAAATAATAGGATTTCAAGGTAATGTTGTATCTAAAGGTGATGATACTGATAGTAATACACGTATTTCTGCATTAGGGTTTATGTGCGATAAAATACCTATAGGTATTGACATACCTACTACCACTAAACCTCTGATTTCAAATGTGGTACTACCAGGCTATAATACATATCATATGAGAGACCAAAATAATAACTATATCGGTGTTAATAAAACTGATGGTCATTACAGTTTATTGATTATAAAACAAAAACCACAATACAATGATCATCGATTTAAATTCATCATTAGATACAAATCGTCCTCCAATAACATATATCATATCATATCTGCTAAATTTTTAGTTGAAAATGGTACAAATGTGATACTAACCACATCACAACTGGATGGCTCGTCATCGATTGATATATTTAAGCAAAATTCATTTGGAATTGATGCTTCCAATGAATATTCTATTAATAGTTTATTTGATGAAAATGATAGGAATGACCCACAAAATTATAAAACATACCATTTAAATTCTACATTTCAACTGGACTTAGATGATAGTTATTGTGCTATTATAGGTGGACAGTTACAATGTAATCAAATGAGGAAAAACTTAAATCATAGATTTACATTAGAAAAAACAACTGAGGTTCCACAACCCATAGCCACAAAACAACCTGCACCCATATACAACCCTATTCCCCCAATATATAACCATCAAGATTCACAATTCCCAAATACTGGTATTGTAGAGAGTGATGGTGGATATAGTAGTGTAGGTAACAGAATTGATAACGCACAAAAGAGTTATTATGGTCCATAATTTAGTAATTGACATCATCAAACTCGTCAAACTTATATCATCAAACGTATATCATCAAACTTATATCATCAAACGTATATCATCAAACGTATATCATCAAAAAAATATTGAAATGATTTATCTTTTTTTTTCTACTTTTATAATAAATGACAGTTAAGACCACCAAATCAAATATCCCCTTTTTTAAAGATATAGATAATTTATTAATTATATTTGTTATATCTTTATTATTCATATTCTATTTAATTTTTAAAAATGGTGTATTATCCAATGAACCCTTTGAGGTTGAAACAACAACCACCTCGGCTGAAACGACGACTACCTCATCAACATTATCAAAAGAGTACATTGTTAAATTACAAAAAGAATTAGAAGAAAGTAAAATAAAAGTAACATCATTAACCACAGATACTGAAACATTAAAAAAAAAATTAGAAACCATCAAAAAAACACATTCTGACTTAAAGGTTACCACACAAGAAACGCAAGATTCTCTTAATAACGATATTAAAGATTTTAAAAAAACAATAAAACAACTTCAAATAGATATTGATAATTATAAGGGTTCAGAAGCCGAATTAAAAGTTATTAATAATGGATTAAGAAGTGATAATCAAGACATAAGAGACGCGACTACACAAAAAATAAAAACATTAAATTCAAAAATAGAAACTTATAAGAGTAAGATAGAACAATTAACAAAACTAATTGGAAAGACTGACAAGTTTGGAGACACCTTTAAAGATACAGTAAAGGATACAACCATAACCACGCAACCTAAAACTACTAGAGCACCATTACCCCCTATGGTAAATGAAACCGTATTACATTTTTCTAAAATGAGAAAATTAAAAGAACAATCAACTAAATATGACGCATCACAAAATGAAAAATTACAAGATTTACAGCAACGATTCCAAAAAATATATTAGTGTGTGTTAAGATAGTTTATGTTTTAAGATAGATTACATTTGTTATTATTTTTCCATTTTTATCAACTTTTTTATCTGTTTTATATTTAATATAGTATGATTAAAGATTTAATACTTATAGGTTGTATAGTAGTGTCGTCCTTTATTTTTACATTGTCAACAAAAAAAAATAACAATAATGCCTTATTCCATCCACAAATGATGTTCATATTATTATCATTAGGTTTTGTTGTTATCCATAAAGTGTTCTATATGAGAGACATGAGAGACATGAGATTATCATTATTGAAGTCCAATAAAGAGGGCTTTCAATCAGATTCTACTGATTTAGCTAAAGAATTATTAAATTTCACTTCAGGTCAAAGTTCTAGCGGTGTTAGTGAACAGGTTACTTCTATGAGTGAATCAGCACGTAGAGAATATTTGGCTAAGATGGATGAATTGAACAGTCAAATCACTAGTCTCAATTCTTCATTAAGTGAGCATTCAGGAAATCCATTAAGTGCTGGAGGAGAAGGTAGTACTTCAAGTAGAATGAGTGCTGAAAATATGCAAAAAATGCAAAACTTTCAAATAGATTTTTTACAGAAACAAGTAGAGAAGAGTAAACAACTTTTACAACAACAGGAAATTGAAGAAAATTCTAAAAAATACAAACCAATAAAGGTATATAGCAGTTGTGCCGTATCGTCTGCGGATGGTGCTTTTAGTGAAGATACTTTTCAAGATTCTCCAGTAGAAGACACATCCACCACTTCAGAATCCGCCAATAGGACAGCTATTACACGCACAGTTTCACAGCAAAGTGGTAACAGTAATCAGTTTGGTACTATAGTATCTGAATTTTTAAATAATTTAGGCGAAAATAGCAGAATTGACATTCAATAAGACTAAGGACTATCTTATGTGATTTCCCCATTTACTGTATAATTTTTATATTATCATTTTTTTTTCATCATCATCATCATCATCATTACCATCATCATCATTACCATCATCATCACCATCATCATCATCATTTTTAATCTAGATAGTAACTTTTTTTTAATTTACGAAAGTATTGTTTTATTTTATTTTGTTTTATTTTATTTTATTTTATATTTTAATATATAAATTTGTTTGTTTTTTTTATATTCATTTTATATAAATGACTAGTGTATTAAAATGGTTACAAGATAGGAAAGGAATTCTCTTTGTAGTTTTAGTATTAATAATAGTAGGGTGTTTGTTCTACAAAAACAATGAAGGGTTCTATGCTATTGAAACAGATGTTGAAGTAATATATAAAAAAATGCGAGACTTAAGGAATGAATCATTAAGCTTAGATAGGACCAGTAAGGGTGTTGTTGTGACTGATACTACAGCCTCAGATATAAAAGTATCATTTTACGATATTGAACCAAAAGTACACCATTATTTGAAACTTAGATTGATGGTACAAGACTATCTTAACTCAATGGGTAAACATCTCTATAATTTAGATGATACCAAATTAGATACATTAAATGATGAACATAAAACATTTGGGTTTATTGGGGGTGAAGACTCAGATATAATGAACTGGGGAACTTTTACTGAAGATAATAATGATACCTTTTCATTATTATTAGCAAAAACCGATACTAATGATTATATTGATAAACCTGGTACAAAACTGAAAGCAATTGAAGGGTATATTAAGGATAATTTTGATAAAGCCGTTTCAGGAACATTATCCATAGAAACATTAATAGATTCTGTTAAAGGTACACTGGATGTAACAAAAGGAGGTTCATTTTATGATATCACATCTAACAAAGCTGCTAATTGGGGTAAAGTGCATAATGATATGACGACGATATCCACAACATTTACAGCGATTGGGTCAAAAATAGAGTTCATAATAGATCAATTTACAGCTTTACAAACTAAAATCCCAACAGTTACAAACACAAATGATGAACTTGACTATACGGATTCCGGTCTTAAGACAGCATTTCAAAAAATTTTGAATACAAAATATAAACCAAGTACTTCCGATACGTCTTTAACAGACTTATTAACTAATCTTATTGGTGATGATGATTTAGGTTCTGACGCAGATAAAGGTTTAAGGAATAACTTGGGTGCCTTACAAACGTTAATTATTTCAGATGATGTAGATAAATCATCAAGTGATACAGGAGAATTATTTAGTAAAGACAATGATGAAGAGAGTGGATTAAGAAAAAAAATAGTTACTTTACATGATCAACTTGCCTATATACAGGGAAAATATGGTGATTTTAATAAAGTAGTAGATAGCATTGTGGAATCTAGTAGTTTTACAGACGTGCCGAGGTCAACAGTTGCCAACATAAATGTTACAGCCAGTGATAAAGATCTAATTGATAAGTATATTGATAGTGTAGTGACAAATTTAGGGGCTGTCTATACTGATGCACATATTCAACAAGATATTGATGACATAGAACAAGCAATCAATAATAGCATTAGAACAGCAATTTATGCTGAAACTGAAACTGAATGTAACAAACTAATTGGCAACATTAATGATACGGGGTCACCATCAATAAATGGTTTTCTTAATAATATATTTAAAAAATTAATTACATCAGAAGATGTAGAAGATATATTAAAATCCATCGATCAAGTTTCAAAGAATAGTTTAGATGGATATAATACAACTGAATTTGAGAAAGCCAATAATTTCTTCCTCTTGTTAGAAATGTATGAGCATTTTGAAGATTATTTAAATGCTGAAAGAAATATATACACCACTATTTTTAAGAATCATCATAATGGTGAAACGGTCTCTATTTCTGATTATAAAAAAATTATGGTAAAAAAAAATAAAATTATCAATGGATATGAAACTGACTTTAAGGATGATATATCTAACTATTCTGACTATTTTAAAGATCTCAAAGATTTAATATTTGAAAAAGTAAATGAAAGTGTAGTTACTACTACCCAAGCTTCAACAACTGAAGCACAAACCACAACTACTGTAAGTGGTGGCGGTAGTGGTGGTGGTAGTGGTGGTGGTAGTGATTATAGTAGAAACGCTTCTGGAACTGGACAAAGATGTGTCATAAGAGGATTACAAGGGGATTTGAATCACATCGTCTCTAATTATTCTGGAGCTTCTTATGATTTTAAATACTTTGGAACTGGTGAAGATACAGAAAAGGATGTTATAATGGTATACCAAAAACCAATCCGTTCTGGTGAACATACTCATGTCTTTGCTGTTAATGATAACGGCAATTTAGTAACTCAACCAGAAGATGAAAATAATGCTCAACAACAATGGTTTCTAAAATCAACATCGGATAGCGACTCACTGTTTGAAGTTGTGTCCAATTATAATAGTGTTGAAATGGCATTAAATCAAGACTCTTCCTATTTATCACTTAAACCCTATCAAAGTGGATTTCAAGGTTCAAAATGGAAAGTTATTAATGGGCAACCATCTACAGGATTATTATCTTGTAATCCAGCTTTACCTCATCAAAGTGTTGCTTCACCAGTAACTCAAGTTGAATCACAATATGCCAAACAATTATCAGAAATAATGACAATGGTAAAAAGAAACAGTGACCTTTATCAAAAACAAGTTGGAGATGAGCGAACAGCGTCGTCAGTATTTGGTAAAAGTGAACCCCTTAGATTAAAAGTAAATTTATTAAGTTCATCAGATGATGTTGAAGGAGATAATTTTAATAATGTGGAAAAATTTCAGGACTCAAGTAAAGGTAATGTATTAGGATTATTAGATAGCTATGAAAGAAATCAAAATGGTTCTCCTTTAGGAGATTTTACTCCAAATCCAAATGCACCAAAATGTAAATCAGTTAATTATGATGATTATACCGAAAACCGTGTAGGACAATGTAATTGTATTGTATAAATTCAATAGTGTATTGTATAAATTCAATACACTGTTGAACACTTATTAAATATATAGGTTGTTCATTCTTATTAATTCATTTCATTCTTATTAATTCATTTAATTCATTTAATTCATTTAATTCATTTAATTCATTTCATTTATTTTTTTTTATCATTATTATATTAAATGAGTCAATCAATTGATATAAACAATTTATTATTAAGTGTTGTAGGTGTTATCATTACCTTATGTCTCGTACTAATGTTAGTAAATCAAAAAGGTGTTATGGATCTATTAAGTTTTGGTCCTACAACAGAAAATTTTCAAAACGCAAATTTACCAGAGTTGAATAATGATTTAAGTGGTAAATCCAATAGTGAATTACAAGGTATGGTTGGTAATCTTAAAGACAGATTAGTAAAATTTGGGTATATGCCTGATATGTCAGATTATGTTAGAAAAACCGAATTAAATCCAGATTCTGGTAAGTGTACAGTAAATAGAGCCGAGGATAGAGATAGATATGTTGCTAAATCCGCAGTGCCACCACCAGGTCCTCGTGTTGACTTAAGTCAATATGTTAAGAAAACGTCAATTCCTCCAGAAAAGATTTGTCCTGCATCAAAAGAAATTGATTACAGTGCCTATGTAAAAAAATCATCTTTACCACCAGAACAAAAATGTCCTGCGTGTATTGCTCCTAAAGTTAAAGTAAGTGCTGGATTATGTAGAAAATGTGCTCCTTGTCCAGCGTGTCCACCTCCTAAAAGATGTCCAGCGCCAAAATGTCCAGAACCAGAACCTTGTGCAGAACCAAATGCTTGTCCAGCACCAGCACCTTGTCCAACAATGGGTAAACAGCAAGTTTGCTCAGAAATTAAATACATTAAAGTACCTACTGTCATTACAAAAATCATTAAAGTAGATAATACTGGTAAAGTATTATCTAAAGAAATAAAAACAGATAGTCCCAGTGTACCAATGCCACAACCTACCAGACCTCTTCCTCCTCCACCACCTGTCATTGAAGAGGAAGATTATACATTGCCTGAAAAACCTGCCCCAACACCAGCACCAACGCCTAAACCCACTAATAAAAGATGTAATTTAGCAGCTCTTAATAGTGATTTTAATCAATATGGTGTATATGGTTATAATTTATAATAAATCATAATAAATTATTTATAATACGATACTGTTCACACCACCACTTACAACACCACACACAATACAATACACAATACAATACAATACACCACTTACAACACCACACACAATACACAATACAATACACAATACAATACACAATACAATACAATACACCACTTACAACACCACACACAATAC
>Ga0307488_10004393_pt1 | contig 11753 bp, 6 predicted proteins | sample SB02metaG_FD_202248 | JGI IMG/M metagenome (GOLD analysis project Ga0307488, IMG submission 202248) | Sea-ice brine microbial communities from Beaufort Sea near Barrow, Alaska, United States - SB 0.2 | ecosystem: Environmental > Aquatic > Marine > Coastal | place: USA: Alaska | collected 2017-05-06
TGGCCGTTCTTCCTCTAAAATTAGTTGCTCCAGCAAGACCACCAGTGATCAAAGTATACCCTATTCCAAATAAACTTTGAGTAGGCCAGCTTGAAGATCTTAAAGTTCTTTCTTTGCTTTGAATGGTATAAGAAGTTGGAGTAATCGTTCCCCTGTCATTACAATTAACTGTAACGGTCTCGGATGCATCAAAGCTTTCTTCTTTAAGCTCGTTCCATTCTTGTACTATTCCACTATGAAAATTTATATAATCACTGGTTGTGCTTAAAGCAAGATCTTCTTCATGTTTGTTTGAATCAATAAAATATCTTAGGTCGTCTATTCTTCTGTCCCTTGCTTGCAGCGCGTATATAATTGAACTGGGATAATATAAATAATTATTTGTATATTGTCTATAATCGTAAACAGATAAAGCATCAACACGCCTGAAGGATATACCGCGGAGTGGTCCAATTCCTATCCCGCTGTAACGGTTAGCCAATCCAGTAGCTGTTGTAAGACCGTAACCTATACTTCTATCATACGGTCCACTCGGCGTGAAAAACAGCACATCATTATCGGCATGAGCTTCAGCAAGAAAATGTGTTGTTCCGACTCCTGAGTTAAACCCAGTATTAGCAAAAAGACCTTTGTGAACGATATTTCCTTCGTAATAAGAAGAGCTTGCGGATAACTTTGGGGCTTTGTAGCTTACAACTGAAGGGGAAGATGGTGATATAGGTGGATCTTGCCTTTGAGTGTCGTAATATTTTTGATATTCGCCACCTTCAAACAATTTTATAACTTGCCCACCAGCAATATCTCCAAGAAGCATTGGGGTATCTGTATGCAGTGGGTTATCTGGGTTTGCTCCTATTTGTACCCTTTTGTTTGCTACGTAATATTTTACAATGTAGTCATTTATTCTCGCTCTTCTTTCTATATCGCACTTTTCAATAAATTTGAAAGCTTTTTGTATGTCCAAAAGCGGAGAGTTTTCTGTCAATGTAGAAGGGATGTTGCCAGATTGCTCTTTCGAAATGATTGGAGTCTGAAAAGGGTCAATTTCTGTTCCAATTATATTATTTTTAAAAGTGGGAATATTATAATCTATACGATTCGCGTAGGACACAACATCATTTATATAGACTTGTTCAGCGTCTGCAAAATCAATCCCTGTATAACCAGAGCCTAAAAGAGCAAAAAGATGAGGCGACTCTACTCCTAATTCGTCTTTGCCGCCATTTAAAGGAAGGTTGTAGGCGTATACGAGTCCATTTCCAGTAACACCTTCAAGAGCTTCTATAAATCCATTATAGAAGCTTAATGCAGACTCTATTTCTTGATTTACATACTCAAGAGAGCTTGTTCCAAAGTAGCTCATTAAGACAAAATGGGCTGACTATCCATTCCAGCTATCTTAAGCCATTTGGCATTTACGCCGGGAGCAGTTTCGTTTGGATCTATCAACGTTACAGCTATATAAAGACCCTTGTTTGCCCCAGTTCTTACTGTAACGCAGTTTTGTGGGCCATATGAAGCCGTAATCGTCCAATCGCCCCTAAAATACATGCCGGGACCAGTAAAAACTGAAATGCCTCCCGGTGCCTGAATTTGAGTGTTTTGCTTCATAGTAGTCCTGTGATTATACCTGTCGCAGACCCAGTCAAAGAAGAACTTAAACCGTTGAATGAAAAAGTTCCGGTTGGAGTCGCTGAACCAGTTTCTGTATTTGTTATTCTGATATAAAAATTTGTTTCATTTGACGTCATAGCAAACGAGCCAGATAACGTTTGATTTGAGTAATTTAAAGTTAGAGGCTGCATATCAAAATCTGAAAAGCCACTCACTCCAGTCCAGTATCCACTAAAATCAGACCCGTAATTTACGCCAGTAACAGTAAATACAAACGAAACATTTTTTGCTACTGGAACTTTATTTAAACCAGAAAAAGCTTCATAATAAAAACCATAATTCACTTCTCTTTTATCTATAGAGTTATCAGTATAATCAAATACGCCAGAAGAAAACAAAAATAAATCTTCTTCCAAATTAGAGGCTCTGTTTTCGTAAGCTGTAACTTCTTTTGAAATGTCGCCTTGACTTGTATGAATAATATATTCTATGTCGTAAGCTTGAGCCGTACTAGTTAAATGTTGAATGTGGAAATCTTCTGAACCCGTCACGTTGATCGGAAAGCCTCCAGTAAACCTAAAATCTCCAGAAGGTGAAACGATGGTTCCAGATAAAATCTTAAATCCAGAAGCAGGGGTTGGGTTTGTAATTGTTCCAGTTAATGTTCCGCTTGTGTCGAAAGAGATATTGCTAAATGAAATTGTTGGAGTTGGCTTTGTTGAGTTTACGTAAAAATTGTTTACCTCTACAGTTAAGCCATCCGTACATTGATAAAAGAAATTGTTTATTTCAAAATTTGGCTTTATTCCGTTTCTGCAAACCAGCCCATTATTGAAATAATATCTATATCCGGTTGTAGATAAATCGCCAGACAAGCTTAAAGAATTGACATCATTATAATTAAAAACTAGCCTGTCTTCGAAATCATAAACTTTACCACTTTCAAAAGAAAACTGGACACCAGTTGAATCTCCAGAAAATCCAAACACAAACCTGCCAGAAGAACTAGAAAAATCAAACTTCTTTGAAAAGTTCAACTCTCTAGTTTCTTGCAAACTTCTAAAAGTGTTTCCGGCTATGTTCATGCTTGGAATATGTTGCTAATACTATTGTATAGTCTAGGAGTAATGTGATAAGACATTACATCTTTTTCTGGAAGCTGTCTTGGTCTATTACTAAAGCTAACGTTTATGTTTGCGCCATTTTCGTCGAAGTTGATGTTCAAGCTATTAAGGCCGTTCTTTGGAGTAAGATAATTCGAATATTTTCCAAAATCCAAACCAACCAAATTTACATCAAGACCTTGGTATGCAAACTCCACACTTTGCGGTAAGTTTTGAACTCTATTGAGATGATAATTTGTTAATGTATCGAAATTAAAATTGTTGCCAACAGGATAAGCTACGTTAACAATTTCATTATTGTCATTATCATAAAGAGTTTTTATTTTGTCACTAATCTCTCCGTGAACCACCTCAATTGAAGCCAATCCTCCAGCGTTTCCTATATCACCAAGAACAGTGTTTACTTTTCTTGTTGTGTCTTGAAACTCGTAATCCAACTTGTAGTAAGCGTAATAGTCCGCAAAAGAAGGAAATGTCACACTTCTACTTAAAGAGTTGGACGGCATGCTTCCTGTTAAATCATTGAAAACAATTTGTTGATTTGTTAAATAGCGTCCTCTATTGGCATAAAAATCATACGCCAAACTTCCAGTATCTTTTACTGTAACGCTGAAACTATAAGCTCTTCTAGTCTTAAGACCTTCATATGGAGGAATTGGCAATCCATCTGAACTTAATTTTTGACCAAAAGCGTCAACAGAGCATTCGCAAATTTCTTCAATCAACCTTCGGTCACAAACCAGTTCGCATTCAGAAGGTTCATTTGCAGACTGACTGCTGGAACTCCACTTTTCTTTTTTATTGTTTACGGTCCTTAAGCTTGAAAAGCTTACAAATGCATCGAGGATATTGGGAGCGTAAACGTTTACCAAGCAAGGAATGCCGTCTTTGTTTTTGTCAATTTTGTCGAAAGCTAAAAATGTAGCATCTCTACCTCTCTGTGTTGGGTTTTCAGATCTATCTTGATAAAATGTTTCACCACCGCCACCATTTGTACTTCCACCTAAAATTTTAGAAACAGCGTCCTTGGAAACAGGATTAACATCTAAATCATATTTTTCCGTGATTTTTCTGTTAGAAGTTTCACTTTTATTTTTAAATAGGGTATCTTGCCTTTGAGTTATTTGATCTATCGACTCCTGTTCGGTTCCCCAAGCGGCATTTCTTTGAAAAATGTGAGTATTATAACTGCCTCCCGCCCCCAAACTTAGTTGTCCATAATTTCCAGCTTTGTACTCGTATATATTCTCATAGTTACCTACGGAAGCAATAAGCTCTTCAAAAGGCAAGTCTCTTTTGCCACTACTAACCGTAGAAACTTCTGAATTTGGAACTGTAGAGGAGTCCTGTTTGTAAGAGTAAGAGTGTTGACAGGTTCTTTCGTTAATGAAAAAATTTGGAAACCTATAATATTTTCCTAAAAATCGGTCAGCTATACTTTTTTCATATTGCAGAATTTTACTTGCTAGAGTTTGATTTTGAGAAGCAATATAAGTTTCTGAGTAGACTGGGATTTTGGCGTAATTCGTATTTGAGAAAATTGGATTTTGAGCAAAAAAGTTGTTGCCGTTAGGAACTAGTTGGCCATCATTGAAAAGTGTCTTGTCGTCAAGAAATCTGCCGCTTTCACGATTATAGTCTAGTCTGTCTTCAAGAGTTTTTCGAAATACAGTACCCAATCCATAAAAATAACCGTTAGCCGTCCCTTCCCAAAATCTAGAAACAACGCCATTTATATTTGTTGGTTTAAATCTACTATACAAAGTCAAACCAAAAACTGAAGGCTTGACTCTCCCCGGTGTTACAAGCTCACTCGTCTCGTCAATTGTTATTTGGTTTCCCTCGCCTTGCCAAGTTAAACTTTCAGGTTTTGTTAAATTTTGAGAAGTCGAAGCTTGGGTAGTGCCAAGGTCACCTCTAACAAGCGTCCAATTATAAATATCTCTCAAATTTTCGTCATACTTAGCCAAAGCACAAGATTTTAAAAATTCAGCTTCAGTTCTCCCATGAAGATAAGATTGATCTAAATTTAACTTGTCTATTCCTATATTCTCAGCTAATACTTGTCTATATAAAGTAAAGTTTGTCGCTTTCGTCTGAGACTCTTTTTTAAATGAAGAAACGTGATAAATTTTCTTGGTATTATCTAAAGAGAATTTTTCGTTTAAGCTTGTTACTACGGTTTTATCTGTTTTATTTATGCTTTCAAAAGCGGTTTTAATTGCGCTGATATCAACGATTGGGTTTCTAAGATCTATTCCAACGATGTCAGTATTGTCTGGGATGTTTATTTTTTTGAAGCTGTTCCAGTAAAAAGAAAATCCAAAATCTGAACACCAATTATTGAGAACTTCTCTTAGTGTTCCATGATAGTCTCTAACGTAGTCTGTATTTAAATCAAAAAGTCCGTCTATTACTATCCCAGCGTTTCTGAGGACAGTAAGAAGCTTTGCAAAATTATAAGTTACTTGAGGAATCTGACACTCGTTTTCTACAAATCTTTCGTCGCCAACAATCAAAAAGCCGCCGCCCCATCTAGAAATTGTATTTTGAATTAGAGCGGTTTCATTTACATCTCTTGTTATTGGTCCGTAAACGTTTCCGTCTTTTCTGACGACGCCATTGTTCACTTCGACTTGTCTTGATTGATTAGATCCGGGGCAAGGTTGGCAATTTAAAGTGGCAGATAAACTTTTGGTTATTGGCCCAAAAGATATATTACTGTGAGAGTTGGTAAGGCCAATAAATATTTTGTCAAGCAAAATCGAACCATCTACATAGGTAAGATTTAATATGTTTGAGCTACCATCTTTTGAAATTTCATATTCATATAAAAAGACAGGATCAATTATAATTTGATTGCCAATTGTAATTACGGACGGACTTAATAAAGAAGACTCTAAAATTGTAGAGTTTATATCGTAAATACCGTCATCTGAGACAACAGATATTTGCACCCTTGTTGGACCCTCGCTAAAAGAAAAGTCTACAGACGCATTAAAGATGTACCCTCCGAATATCTCGTTTGAGCCGTCTATGCTAATTTGATCCTCTGAAGCTAGTCTTTTAGCCATAAGTTACCTTTTACCTTAGTAAATATTACACCTTAAAGGTCGAAGTATTTACCATTATTATTATAGATATTTGAAGTAAAAATATCAAATTCATTTTCTGACCTCAAAAGCGAGTCTGATCTTATAACTTCAAAATCTTGTCCCCTTCTCTGCCTTACTCCATTTACCCAAAACTGAGGACTAATCAGCTTGTCGGTAAAGTCTAATTCGTACGAAACTGAACCAGTATACCTAGTGAGACCAGAAGCCCTTGGAAGAACAAATACTACGCCGCTACCATGACCAGAAAATCCAGTGGCTACAATCGCATCTTGCCCCCAAATCGGAACGTGATAATATTCCAATCCTGAAATCAATTTTTGACCATTGAAAAATACGTCGTGAGTCCCAGAAAAATCAAAACCAGAAATCTCGAAAATGTTTTGACCAGTAAAAAGCCCAGAATTAGAATCGCCGCTTATTTTATCATAAATAACTACATCATCAAAATCATAAAATGAGTCAGAGTCAATATCGGTTCCAACCAAACTGTAATCGTTGTTTACGTTTGACCCATTTCTTTCTCCAGAAAATTGTGCCAAACCATTGTAATAAAAATTAATGTCTTGGTTTGCGTAATCCAAGTCCAATCTATAAACATCCCTACCAGCAAGATATATTGGCAATACATTTAAATTGTCATTTCTTCTATTAAAAGAGTAAACCTCATAAACATCATTAGAATCAAAAGAGTAATCTTTGTCTACGAACAAGTAATTTGAAGCAAATTTTTTCAAATACTCGTAGTCGTAATCTATATTAGTTACAGAAATGGACCTATTAGAAACGGAGATTTGATCAGCGGACGTTATTGCTGAGATAACGTTTCCAGAAAGCTCTCCAGTTATTCCAGAAAGGTCGCAAATACTTACTGGTGACCCACAACGCAAGCTTACGTTCTTGCTTCCAATTGACTGATATCCAGTTATCCCTGTGCCAGTTACTTGATTTTGATAAGTTACAGATGATATAACGTTTATATTTTCGCTTGAATACCTAAAAGAACTTCTACTAATTCCAGTAGCAACAAATGATTTTGCTATTTCATTCCTTTTTGAAATTGGAATATATTTTGAGTATATAGCTATATGATCTATATGCCCAGAAATTCCAGTAGTCAATGAGTTTGCAAAGCTAGTGCCGCCGAAAGTAAGAAGGTTTGATTTGGAATAGCTTGTAGGCTTGAATGATACTACATTATTTGTTCGATCTAGTATATCATGATGCGCCAAATCCATTACAGAGTTGGTTGCTGTTTTGCCTATTGAAATTATGTTTTGAGGGTCTAACTCAGAATCTAGAGTGGCAGAAAATGGTAAATTATTTTTACTATACTCTAAGCATGCTCTATTGGCGTCATTCACATAAACGTAAAATCCAGAGCCAGTAAACCCACTACCAATTGTGGATAAAACAACGTTCGGCTTTCCAGTCGAATGATTTTGATAACTAAAATTTACAAATATAGTAAACTCATTTAAATCAATCGTCTCGCCAATTTTTAAATTAGCATCACTATTAAAATAACCAGAACCACTGCTGGAAAAAAAGTCCCCAGTTGAAGCGCACGAAACAAAAGCTGGATAGTGCCTGCTATCTATACAGCCTTTAGCTAAGGTCTTGCCACTACCATAAACTTGATTAAACAATACTTCTCCAGAATAACTACTAAAATCATAATACGCCAAAGTATTTCCAGTACTTAAACTTTGGTAAGTTAAAAAGTTGTTGAAAGTCGAGTAATTCATTAGTTAACGCTTCCTAAATATGGACTGACTTTAACCTTATATAAGTTTTCAGTATGTTTGCTAGAAAAGGAATGTGAAGATGACGCCTTTCCATTGAATTGATTTACATCATAATTCTCGGAAACAAGAAGGAAGTTCTCTCCAGTTACCTTGGCTTTGATTTTATTTATAAAGCTTTTGGAGTTTATATTTATTTCATTTTTTAAATTTGAAGTTGATAACTGCTTGTTAGAATTATAACTAGCATCAAATGAAACATCGCAATCCTGACGAGTATAAGTGGTATCATACTCTGTGATTACATAGTCGCTATCGTTTAAGCTACTTCTAGCCGCCTTGATTATTTTAATAGGAGCATTTACAGATATAGAATAACTTCCATTTTTTATATCTCCACTCTTAAACACTTCTGAATTTGTGCTTGTCGAAGATACTGACATCACTCCGTTGGATGGATCATCTTCCTTGGACAATTCAATCACTTTAATTTTGTCAGCTAGGTAGCCATCAGTAAAAAGTCCGATAAATCCAGAGTAAGCTTTACCGCTAGCATAATTTTCTAGATTGCTAGAGCCATAGCTTTCTCCTAAGATATTATCGTAGTAATATTTGTAGGATCTTTTTAGTGGTCTTTGAGCCTGTGGAACATTGTCGTAAGTTATTGTGCCAGTTGACGCCAAGCCAAAAGGGGAAATCGCAAAGCTATAATTGATATCGGTAAAATCTCTTACTGGGTCATTACTGAAAGAATAACTCTCTGTAAAATAAACCCCATAATTAACATCAAAAGTTGAATCATTAGTTATATTCAATTCAAGATTAATTTTGGAAGCTTCTTGATCTTCTGACAATTGATAAAATAATGCGCCACTAGACAAGTTGAAATTGTTTACGGCTTCTTGAATCATTGAGTCTTGTATAGAAGCTACGCCGCTTTCTCTTAATTTATTTACATACTTTGTTACCGTCTCCCTCAGATAGTAAAATTCAGTAGAACCTTTGTTTGTAGAAAACTCTATATTGAAAGAAGCTTCTTCTCTAGGGGAGTCAGAAGTTTCAGGAGAAAAGTTAAACGTGCAAGTTTTATAAATAGGATAAGTTAAGCTCGATCCATACAAATCGCTATCAGCTCCAGACAACTCTTGATATTTATAAGATTCTACTACAGAGTATGTGGCCTCAAACCTGTTTATACTTTCAGACTGACTGGAAAGAACTAGATTTTTTTGTCCAGTCTTTTGAATAAAGTGCGGCAAACTATATTGATTTAAATACCCAACACCAGTTCTTGAGTTTACAAAATTTATGGCATTTTGTAGAGCGTTGGACGAGTCGCTTGAAGTGTTGTAGCCTCTGGCAGATACAGTTCTGTTTATCGAAATTTGCCCATCTTCAGTTTTTGAAACGTCGATGTTGTCGGCTGGATCTAGCACCCCAAAGTTCGTCGGGAACAAGCCGCTTTCATGAGCTTCTAAACCAATAGAAAATTCCACCAACCTAGCGAAAGTGTTTTCCTGAAAGTCTACTGAGTTTACTTTTACTAAATTGTCAAAAATAGTCTGAGAGCCAGAACTTGTATCAACAATTTTTAAATTTTTAAAATTTTGACTAAAACCACTCAGAACATTGGAAGACTTTTGGTAAAGCCCATCTGCTCCTGTAAAATTGTGACCAGTAATTACTCCATCCAAAGTGATAGAACTGGTTTGTCCGAATTTCTTGCCAAAGTTGATAACAGCATTTGACCTCGTAACAAGCGGAGTAGGGCAAGGAACGTTATCAAAAACGTCCACATCATTATAGTAAATTATAACTGCTCTTGACATTATTTTATTGTTACAAAGCTCACGTTCATATTATAGTTTAAATTTAGCTCGCTATCTAAACTATAAGATACAGAGTCTATAAAAACATCGTACACGGCTACGTCAGTATGATCTACAACAAATTCAAGAGCTTTGTTAATAGCTTGAGCTTCCAAAAGCTCTAAGTTGGATTTCGTGAGGTAGTCATTTTCAAAATTTTCATATATGTAGTATTGAGGCTTTCTTTTTAGAACTACGTTTAAGTCAATATTTCTAGTAGAGATTTCGTGATTTTGAAGAACTTGCAATATTTGGCTATTGGTAGAATTCTCTAAATCATAAACGCTATGAACTTTTTGACCAATTTGATCCGAGCAAGCTTGATCTATTTTAGCAAAGCCAGTATAAATAGATTCGGCATCTGAGTATGACTTGTCATAAACCTTTGATAATGAGTAGTCGAAAGAAAGTCTCTCATCGTTTGAAACGTTGATTGAGCTTTTAGTTGCTTTTAGATAGTTTTGAAATGCAGAACTGTATTGAGCGTCCACTATGTAATGCTTGCCCAAGCTGTCTGCGAATGGAGATTTAGATCCTGTTAGTTGGGCGTATTTAGATTTTACAATTGAAAACGCAGAACTATTCAATCCAGTATTAAAGTTAAAGTTATAACTTGCAGACTCTTCCACTAAAACTTTTCCTTCTTGACTCTCGCTAACAGAAAAGTTTACTGAATTGAAACCGCTAACATCATAATTCGGATCATTTACAAAGCTTGCCGAATAAGTAACCCGCTTGGAGTTCACGTCTACATCAAAAGCTTTATTAGTAGGAACACTGTTAATATCAGACAAGCTAGAGGCTGAAAATATAGAATCTGGAGAAAACAAATATCTTGAGTTTTCAACGTAACCATTTGAACCACTATAAATCCCCCTAACCCTAAACAAAGAGTTGTTATTTATTTCATATAGTGCGCCCGTAATTGCATTTCCTACAGCCCCATTCAAAGCTTTGACTGTTCCATTTTCTACAATGGTGACTTTTCCATCTTCGGAAATTCTAATGTCATGAGCTACGTCTAATCCATATTTTGCGCCACTGTTTTGGTATATATTTGGACTTGTAAGATTGTAAGTTTTTTTGAAGTTGAAAGTATGGTTTATGATGTCATAACTTTCGGCAAAATACTTTTCGCCGCTATTTTTTAATTTATAATAATAACCGCTATACTGATTGTTCAAAAGACCAAAAGAAGGCTCGTTGTTGAAAAACCCACTAGCTATTCTTTGAGCAGTTTGAACTGATCCTGTTGTATCGTCTCCAAGATGAGTAATAGAAAGATTGTGCGCGAAAGAGTAACTATTATCATCAGAGACATCAAAACTAAAATCTTCTGTAAGATTTTCTACAAAAGCAAGATTACCAGTTAATACGTTATTTTTTAATTCAGTATAGTATCCAGTGTTTGGTAAATTATTTAAATTGCCCGAATCAAAAATTTCTAAATTTACAGTATAAGAAGTCCTTCTTACTGTATCTTGATCGCCTTCTGCAAAAGATATGTTTGTTACTCTCCCAGATCCTATACTTATATTGTCTAGTAGTATTTCTTGGTAAGTGTTTCCATTGTCCCCACTTTCGGAACCACTAGCAATGATTCCGCTCATTTTTAAAAAGTTTTCAAAAACGCCAGAAGAATTGCCCAAGTTTAAAATATTACCTTCGACAGAAAGGTTTTTTATATTTGCATAATTAAAGTTTTCTCCAAGAAATCTAGACTCCTTGGAGTAACTTATAACACTAGCATTTGGAAAATTGAACGCCATATTAGTTCGGTATTCTTGCTCTTACGTTTTGTGAGCCGGGAATTGCGTTTATTTTTCTGCTGAACTCCTCTCTTACTTGACTAAGTTGATTTGTAAATTCAGCCATCAAAGACTCCATGTTAGTATTGATAGTAATACCGCCAATATCCAAAGGAACATTAACATCTCCAGCTTGAATTTGCTGAGTAGTCTGTGCTGCTTGATCTTCTTGACCCAATGTTAAAATAAGCTGATCAAGCTTTGAAACAAGACCGTTTACTGCGTCAGCAACTGTTGAGTTTTCGGCGAAGTTTGGTGCGCCACCGCTTTGAACTGAGTAACTATTCTTGACAGCTTGAGAAAGTCCTTCAGGATGATCTCTTCGAATCAAGCTATCCAAACTGGCTGGTTGACCAGCAGATCTGTAGTAAGTGCCAATCCTAGGATCAAATGAACGTATTGCGCTTCCTGTTAATCTTCTTTCCGTTCTTCTCGCCAAAGATTCGCCACCAGCTAGATTTGGAATAAAGCCAAGTGCAGC
>Ga0307488_10004395_pt1 | contig 11751 bp, 13 predicted proteins | sample SB02metaG_FD_202248 | JGI IMG/M metagenome (GOLD analysis project Ga0307488, IMG submission 202248) | Sea-ice brine microbial communities from Beaufort Sea near Barrow, Alaska, United States - SB 0.2 | ecosystem: Environmental > Aquatic > Marine > Coastal | place: USA: Alaska | collected...
ATTATACTTTTGTCTAATCGATAAATTTAATTGTTTAAGTTATATTAGATAATATATCTCAAGCAGATGTTTGAGCTTTCATTTTTTTAAATACGTATAATATTTTTCCATGGAAAAGTGCAGTTCGTCCCTGAAACATATGTAACGCTGTTCCTATTTAAGGGGATTCCTTTTAATGCAGCATGAATCATTATTAACTATTCCCAACCGGTACGCACTTTTGGGGAAAATAGAGCAGATTCTTAAAACAGACGCTGAGCAATCTTTATTGCTAATTGATATAGTACGTTTTTCTGATGTCAGCGCCAGCTTCGGCTATGATTATGGCGATAAGGTATTACTAGAGATTGCGAACCGTATTTTGTTTTTGTTTGACGATAACGCGATATTTGGTCGAATTAGTGGTGATGTTTTTGGGTTGATTTTGTCAGGAACACATAAAAAAACTCAGCTTCAGGAATTTTATAACCACCTAGTTCAACATTTTAAAACTCCCATAAAATGTGATGACCACGCCTTTATCGCAGACTTTAATGTTGGTGCAGCATCGAATCCTAAAAATAATAGTGATATCAATAAATTTTTCTCATTGGCTGAAACTGCCCTAAAGCAAGCAAAACAAAATAAATTTGATAATTTTCAATATGTTAAAAATTTAATTAATGATATATCAGGTCGAGCATTAGCACTCAAGGCAGATATAACCCGCGCTTTGAATCAAGATGAGTTAGAAATCTACTTTCAACCTAAGATTGAGTTAAATACTTTACAGATATTAGGTGCAGAGTGTTTGTTGCGTTGGAATCATCCGCTAGATGGTCTCATTTTTCCGGGTGCATTGATTGAGGCAGCTGAATCATACAATATGATGAATGAGCTTGGTTATTGGGTATTAGAGGAAGCCTTCAAAGGGGCTGCATATCTAAATAGTGTAGGTTTACGATTGAAAATTTCAGTTAATATGTCACCTTCGCAATTATATGATTTGAATTTTGCTGAGAATCTTAAAGGACTGGCGCAAAAACACCAGGTGAAACTATCTCAGATTGAATTAGAACTAACAGAAGACGTGGCTTTGTCTAATTCAATTTTAGTTAAAAAACAGTTATCACAAATACGCTCACTCGGAGCGACCATTGCGATTGATGATTTTGGTAAAGGGTACTCAAATTTATCTTATTTACGTGATATTGAAATTGACAGCATTAAAATTGATAAGTCGTTCATCATGCAGATTGATGAAAGCCCGGTTAATAGGGCAATAGTAGAGGCGAGTCAGTTAATTGCTAAGGCTGCAAATTGTGAATTGGTCGCTGAAGGTATCGAAACTATTCAACATCTACATATCTTACGTGAAATAGGGGTTGTATCTGGTCAAGGATTTTTGTTCTCCAAAGCGATCCCAATAAATGAATTTGTTGAGCTAGCCAACAAAGACTTAGCCGTTGGCACATCCTTTATGCGTGAACATCAGACTGCTTGACGGTTTATCTCTAGTTGAAAAAAGCAGAGTTAATACTCTGATTAGCGTAGTATTAATTCTTTAGAAATCATATCTGCGACTAATACCAGCTCACTATGCAAACAAAAATCGATTCATCAAATAAAAACACCATACAAGACACCATTCAAACCTTAAAGCAGCATGGCAATTTCCTATTTTTATCGCGAACTCAACCTGCACTTTTCAGTACTTCTTTTCAATTTTTTATTGATGCACATACACAAGTTAATGTGTTGGCAGAAGGGATTATCAGCTTTGAGACGATTGCTAATAGTGATAAAGACATTGTGCTTTCATGTGGTGTCCACGGTAACGAAACCGCTCCCATAGAAATCTGTGATGATTTAGTCAAAAGTATTTTGATGGGTAAAATACTGGTAAAACAACGGGTGTTATTTTTATTTGGTAATTTACCTGCTATGGACATTGCACAGCGATTTGTTGAAGAAAATATGAATCGTTTATTTAGTGGCGAACACCAAAATTTGGCTGCTGGGCAACAGATGAATGCTGAAAGACGTCGAGCAAAACAATTAGAAGATGTGGTTAAAAATTTCTATCTAGGAATAGATGCGACTCAATCTAGAAGTCGTTTTCATTATGATTTACATACCGCTATTCGTGCATCTAAAAATGACAAGTTTGCGGTCTATCCATTTCAAAATGGTAAACCTTGGGACAAATATCAGCTACAAATTTTGTTAGCTTGTGGGGTAAATACTATTTTACTATCTGGAAGTCCTACGACGACTTTCAGTTATTATTCAGTCAATGAACTTAACGCCAATGCATTCACTGTTGAGTTGGGTAAGGTGATGCCATTTGGGCAAAATAATATGGATAATTTTAATGACGTAGTGACCACATTGAGCAATTTGATTTGTGGTAATGATTTGTCACTTAAAAACTATAATGAAGCAGATTTTTTGATCTATGAAGTTAACCAAGTGATCAATAAACAACAAGCTGATTTTTCACTCAATTTTGCGCCAGATGCACCTAACTTCAGTGATTTTCCTAAAGATCATGTATTAGCCCATGAAACAGGCTGTGAATATCGGACCCAATTTGAAGGTGAAGCGATTGTATTCCCCAACGCCGATGTTGAAATCGGTCAGCGAGCGCTGTTAACGGTAATACCTACTCATATTTAAGGACCAACATGACCGATTTTTTTCTACATCCGCAATTAGAAAAAGATAGTGAACTAGTCACTGAGTTAGCTTTGTGTTCGGTTCGACTGATTAACGATGCCAACTATCCTTGGTTAATTTTAGTGCCTCGGGTGGCAAATATCAGTGACGTAATTGATCTGAATAGTGCTCAACAGCAAGCATTATGGCAAGAATCATCATTGGTTAGTTGGGCACTTAAACATTTGTTTACACCTGATAAGTTGAATATTGCCGCGCTGGGTAATATGGTACCTCAGTTACATTTACATCATATTGTACGTTATCAACATGACGTAAGTTGGCCCAAACCTATTTGGGGGCAGGTAGCTTCTAAGGCTTATTCTGAAGAGCAATTGACCAAACACGTAAACATAATTAAGACTGAAATTGAAGCAAGGAGAGACAAATGATAGTAACCACCACTAATCAGCTTGAAGGCAAAAAAATCGAACAGTATTTAGGTATTGTTGTAGGTGAAGCCGTCATGGGAGCGAATATATTTAAAGATATTTTTGCTTCAATCCGCGACATTGTGGGTGGTCGTTCAGGTGCTTACGAAGATGAATTGACTAAAGCACGAAAAATTGGTTTTCAGGAACTAGAACAAGAAGCTCGCTCTATTGGTGCTAATGCGGTTATTGGTGTTGATATTGATTATGAAGTGGTGGGCAAAGGCGGCAGTATGTTGATGGTGAGTATTAGTGGGACTGCCATCAGGTATGTTGATAAATAAGCCTTAAGTAATAGGCTCCTTTATAAAAGAACTATCAATAGTAGCTTTGGGTGAGATCAATAATATCTTGATAATCGTATAGTCTTAAGCCTTTTCCTTTAAAGTTTTCTAGTTCTTTCTCAGTGGGAAAAGAATAATAGTGCCCCTCTGAATTTGCAAGATAAGTTGCGCATCTCTCGTTATTTTCAATTTTAGTTATAGCGCTAACTACATCATCAATTCCTTTTTTATAAAGGGATAACGTGTTGTATAAATAAGAACGCTGATAATCCACTTTTTGTTTACTGATAGTAATGATTTCACCGCTATCTATGCCACTGTCACTAATATAATGAACGGTAGTGCCACACTCGGTAGCGTTTTGCTGCATAGCCCTAAACGTTGCCATGACTCCACGGTATGCGGGGAGTTCACCTGAGTGTAAATTGATTACGCCAAATTTGGGGATCTCAATTACCGCAGATTGCAGGATCAAACCAAAGCGAATTGAAACGATAAGCTCAGGTGCATACTCATTCACTTGGTTAATTCCTACCTGACAGTTTATCGAGTGGATATCTGATACTTGTATTCCCAGTATTTTAAATTGATTAAAACTGAGATGTTTACCCGCCACAGGTGAAGGATTGTGTTGTAAGGCAGGGAACAGTATTTGGTTAAATAAGCTTTGCTCAAAAAAAGCTAAATCTAATAAACATTGAGGTTTGTTTGTTGTGTTTTTTCCAACAGATGATGACAGTAAAACTTTGAACTGGTGTTGACCTGGCATTGTTTGAAATAGAGTGTTTAGGGCTAAATTGCTAGCAATGTCTTTGTTGGCCAGTATCAAGATCCGCATTCAACATCACCGCTAATTATAAGTGCACAATGAGAAGTTAATCATCTTTGTCTTCAAAACGGTCATACGACGCATTATTATCTTTATTGGGCTTAGGTAGTTTTTGATTGGCACTTTGTTGTAATAATAATATGTTGCCGATAATAAAGCCCAAGACCACGATCATAATCACTACCACTATCCAAATACTCATATTAATCCCCTGTTTAAAACGAAGCGCTGATAAATGATAGGCATGTTAGCGATAACGCTATCAATCCCTAGAATATCCGACTTTTTAAGATTAGCTAGCAACATATGCTCATCTAAATGAATCAGCATTTTTTCAGCACTCGATTTAAAACTTAGATGCCAAGGCTCTCGAGCAATACCGCCGTTATATTCAGCATAGGGCCGGTAAAATCCAAACCTAGGAGCGTGTTCGTTGAGCCAGTGGTTAAGTTCGGTGCAAGGGCCTTGGTCGTATTCACTGCAAACTAACTGAAAGTCATGCTGACTTTGTGTTACTGATTTTTTGTCATATACGTCTAGGTCAGTGCCCCAATGGTGACGGCTGGCTCCCGGCAACGCTGACCATGTTAGGATTGCGTATATTTTTTCTTGGTCGGACAGCTCGGTGGCATCTAAAACTTTTTCATTCGCGTCTAATAACTTAGCTTTGCCAGACCATTTATTTTCCCAAATCTGTAATTGCCGGTCGAAGCTTCTGTAACTACTGACTATTTGTATGTCTAGATTGTCTTGTGCCGCCGCCGCTTGCATCTGTTTGAATGCTTCACAGACTTCAGGTATTAGTCGAAAGCCATTTTGACATTCGACTAATAGAGCTTCATCTTTACCTAAGATGTGTGCTTGAGTTATCACCCTAACAGCCGTTGCAAGATGTCTTGATAAATTTCAGCAAGCGTATCGAGATCGTCAATTTTGACGCACTCATCAATCTTGTGGATTGTGGCATTAACAGGTCCAAGCTCAATGACCTGAGCACCCGTTGGTGCGATAAAACGTCCGTCAGAAGTGCCACCAGCGGTCGATAACAACGTTTCTCGGCCAGTACAATGTTGAATGGCTTGTTGTGTGGCTGCCACTAGCTCACCAGAGTCAGTTAAGAAAGGTTGGCCATTAAAAGTCCAATCAATATCGTAATCAAGTTTATGAGAGTCTAATACTTGAGTCACTCGTGATATTAACTGCTGATCGGTTACCTCAGTCGAAAATCTAAAGTTAAAGCAGATTTTTAATTCACCAGGGATAACATTCCCGGCACCCGTACCACCATTGATATTAGAGATTTGAAAACTAGTTGCTGGGAAGGAGTCATTACCCTTATCCCAATGGGTATTAGCCAATTCTGCGAGTGCTAGCGTGGATTCATGAATGGGGTTTCTGGCCAAGTGAGGGTAGGCTACATGACCTTGTATCCCTTTAACCAGTAAATCACCAGTTAACGACCCCCTACGCCCATTTTTGACTACATCACCCACTTCGTTAGTACTTGAAGGTTCGCCAACCAAACACCATGTGATTTTTTCGTTGCGGGCTTCTAGGGTATCAATCACCTTAGTGGTGCCATTGATAAAAGGCCCTTCTTCATCACTGGTAATTAAAAAAGCAATCGAACCTTTATGTAATGGATTTGCTTTTACAAAATTTTCTGTGGCCACTAACATGGCGGCCAAACTGCCTTTCATATCTGCTGCACCACGACCATGTATGTAACCATTTTTCTCTGTCGCTTCAAAAGGTGGGGTTTGCCAATTTTTTTCTGGGCCTGAAGGCACAACGTCGGTATGTCCGGCAAAACAAAACAGCGGTTCCTCGGTCCCTCTGCGGGCCCAAATATTTTTAGTGTCGGCAAAGGTCAGATCTTCAATTTCAAACCCTAAAGATGTAAGAACATTCGCCATCATGTCCTGACAACCTGCATCTTCTGGGGTAACAGATTTTCTGTTGATCAAGTCTTTAGTTAAATCAAGAGTGCGGCTCATGAGAATACCTCAGCGTATTGTGCTGCTTTAAAACCGATAAAATACTTATCGTTATGGGTGAGTATGGGGCGCTTAATCATGGCTGGATGTTCAAGCATTAATGCTAAAGCTGTCGTTTTATCAACCCCTTGTTTTTGATCTTCACTTAATTGACGAAAAGTTGTGCCACGTTTATTGAGCATCAGCTCCCAACCTAAAGCCAGTTCTGCTTGCTCTAACCATTGGGTATCTAGTCCATTTTGTCTGTAATCGTTGAAGGTATAATCAATATTGTTTGCTGATAACCAAGCGCGTGCTTTTTTGATGGTGTCGCAGTTTTTAATGCCGTACAGGGTAGTCATGGTGTCCTATTAAGTTGATCAAAATAATATTACTGCGACTATAACGATAAAGGGTGGCGCAGGTAAAGGACGATAGCGATGCTTTTAGTTTGTTGATATTCTTAAATTATACGTAAACCGTCATTATTGTATCTTCACCAGCGATAACTTGAAAATAGTGGGCTTGTAGGCCTTTTATTTTGTCACTATTGAGTAAAGTAATGGGGCATAAAATATTGGATAGTTGTTTTTTCATCTTAACCAGCGAGAATTCTGCAAGTAATTGCCCTTTTTCAAAATGTTCACCCTGTTTGACGACTCTCTTAAATCCTTCCCCCAACATAAGGTGAGAATCAATCCCTAGCTGTATTTGTATCTGTAAGCCATTTTGTGCCTTTATTCTTAATTGATTAGCCAGTTCTGGAAAGAGCAACATAGTGCCAGAGAAGGGTGCTAATACTTGGTAACCAGACGGCTTGATAGCTATGCCTTCGCCAAACATGCGTTCAGTAAAAAGTGCATGAGGCACCTCATCCAATGGCACCACGGTGCCTGTTAATGGGCTATAAATGTCTATGGCCTTTTTATAAGATGGCAGAGTGCCGGCCTCTACTAGGCGACTAAATAATCCCATCATAATTCCTATTCTTTAAACTAGCTGAGAGGTTTTGCTTGTGTATAGTTTGAGATTCAACCTTTGGCATATAGCAATACTTAATACATTTTATACATATGATAACAAAAAAGTTGGCGGTAATGATGTCAAGTTGGGTTTATCCACTGTTCCTGTGGATAACTCTGTTGAGTACTGTTTATATGTTGCTTAATAGTCTGATATATATAAAGAAATTACTGTTGGTTGTTAATCACTCGATAGCTGAAAGCTTGCTTGAAATTACATCATTTGTGAGGGATTATTATGAGTAATACAGAAATAGGTACATTAGCGTGGTCCGATTTAACCTGCCTAATACACATCATGTAAGCGATGCTTATACATCCGTTGTTGGTTGGCAACGAAGCACTGTGAGTGTGGGATAATCTGGTGATTACGCTATGCAACCGCCAGATTTGAAAACAGCTGTTGCTTACCATGCTAAAGGGGTAAATCAATACTTACCTGCGCAATGCACCATGCATGTTATATATTAAGGTTGCTGATTTAGATGCATCTATTGCTCAAGTTGTTAAACTTAGTTGCGGTGTTTTAATAATTATAAAAACTTGGGGACAGCCGTCTTCACGTCGTCTTAAAAGTTTCAGCTGACGAAGTATGCGCCATTAATGCTGAAATTGAATCAGGTAATTAGTGTTCGAGTAGTGTTCGAGTATAAAAGGAAGAGTATGCAGGTTTTGGATATTTATGCGGGGAAAAATGCCTTTGCACGTATAAAGCAAGAAGGCTTTAATGCTGATTTATTTGATTATATGTTGGGAGCATCCGGCGGCCCTAAGTGGTTTGTGTTAGCGGGTCTTGACCGTTATATTTTCCCTGAGTTTTTTGCTGAGCGGACCAGGCCACTCAATATTGTGGGTTCGTCTGCGGGTGCATTTCGGTTTGCTTGTTTTGCGCAAAACGATCCATTGTCTGCAATAAATCGTTTAGCGGAACGTTATTCGCATACTGTTTATTCTGATAAACCAACCGCTAAAGAAATCACTGAAAGTGGCACAGCGCTGCTGAATTATGTCTTAGGTGAAAACGGCAGCGAAGAAATCATTAACAACCCAATCATTAAAGCGCATTTTATAGTGGCAAAGTGTAAGGGCTTAACCCAATATGAAGCAAAGCCATTACAAATGACGGGGTTAATTGCCAGCGCTAGTGCTAACGCGCTGAAGCGGAAATGGTTAGAAAAGTTTTACCAACGTTTTCTATTTTCATCGCCTAATTCTGATTTAAAGATCAATGATCCAAATAATATGCCTTCATATTCAGTTGCTCTTACCGCTAAAAATTTACCTCAAGCATTGATGGCATCAGGCTCTATTCCGATTGTGATTGAAGGAGTAAAAAATATTGATGGAGCGCCAAAAGGAATGTATCGAGACGGTGGCATCATTGATTATCATTTTGATCTCACTTTTGGGCCTCAAAAAGGCTTAGTATTGTATCCACACTTCTACTCAAAACCTATTCCAGGCTGGTTCGATAAATCACTTAAAAAGCGTCTGCCTCATGCTAGCAGTTATGATGACGTGGTAATGTTGGTGCCCTCTGACGAATTTGTAGCTAGCTTACCTTATGGTAAAATACCCGACAGAACCGATTTCGAAACCATGCCCGCAGCGCAACGTATCGAATATTGGCAAACTGTTATTTCACAAAGCGATCGTTTAGGTCAAACGTTTAAACAGATGTGCGACGATCAACAGATTATCGAACATATGAAGCCAATCGAGTTTGCGTGATATAGCAAGGATGAGGATTGCGACTCTGCTGATGGTGAGTCGTAATATATATTAAACTGAGACTGGGTTAATCGGAGATTTGTTGGGATTAAACACTATTTTTTTTTTAGCATCCATACAAATTTTGCTTCTTCCCGCATCTTTAGCCTTGTATAAAGCGGCATCGGCTGAAGATACAAGCTCACTGAGTTTATCATGATGAGTTGAGCTGGCCAAACCTGCACTAAAACTACAATTAAAGGACTGCTTACCAACAGTATAATTTATCTGTAAAAAAGCGGTTAAAATGCTATTCATCTTACTCTCGATGACACTAGGAGTCGCATCACTAAATACCACCATAAATTCTTCACCGCCATAGCGGCCAACATAATCAGTGTCGCGCACCGACTGAAGTAATAATTGTCCTAATGAAATAAGTACCTTATCGCCAGCCACATGACCATATTTATCGTTCACTCCTTTGAAATGGTCTAAATCAATCATCACTACCACAGTAGGTTGCTGTTGGCGTGGAGCAAGTCTAAAAGCATGAGCTGCGGCTTCCATGATTTGTCCGTGATTGAGCACACCGGTCAAGCTATCCCTAGATGCAAGGTAGCGAATTTCCTGACCTCTTTGAATCCGACTATCAACCTGTTGCACGATAAGGTTAGGAGGGGTGTTTTTTGGGATGACATCATCAGCACCACATTCCAACACTTCAAGCTTGGTTTTGATATTATCGTCAGAAGTGAGGAAAATGATGGGCACATAATCGTATTTGGCTTGTTGGCGCAGTAACCGCGCGACTTCCAGACCACTTATGTCTGGCATGTGCATGTCTAACAAAAATACATCAGGATGAAATGATTCTAATTCAATCATAATTGACTCGGCTCGACTTATTGCCAGCACTTCAACGTGTTCGTCTTCGAGTAATGTTTTATAAAAACTACCTACTAAAGCTTGGTCATCTAACAATAAAATTCTATAAGGTCTGATTAAATCTATTTTAAAATTTTTGCGAATTTTAGATACTAAGGTAGTGATGTTAACCGGTTTTAAAAGGTATTCATTAACTTTAGCTCTTACTGCCGCAAGTCTATTTTCAAAGGAACTAGAGGAAGATAATACAAATACGTCGGTATTGAATGTTTTCAGTTTGGCAGCAAATGCAAACAATTTTTCAATTTGGTTAGTTGCGTTTTCAGTATCAATTAACACTAAATTAAATGAATTTTGTGCTAACACTTTTTCGAACTGTTCGATTGAATTGTACTGCTTAATCGTAAACCCAAATCCAGCTAAAAGTTTTGCGTTTACTACTGAGGTGCTTTGATTATCATCAATCAAAGCAATATTAATGTCACGATAAGACTGTAAGCTAATGTCTTCTTTGCTTTTTTGTAGCTCGCGTAATTCACCGAGAGAAGAGGAGGTTTCTTTTAAAATAAGTAAAGGATTAGGATTGTTTTTTGATGCCTCAATCATCGAATTCATATGCCGATCAATGAAGGCAACCACATTATTTAAACTGTTGATTTGCTCTTCGCAGGGGGCCACTTCTTCTTCAATCATTCCGAGCCTGGCACTCAGGGTTAAAAAATTAAGGGCGCCACTGGAACCTTTAAGACTGTGTACTTCGAATCTAAATTTTTTGACTGCGTCTATGGTTTGAGACGTTTTCACTTCTGTCCATAACTTAATCAGCAACGCAAGTTTGTCATTAAACTCTGCAGTAAAGGTGACACGAAACTCTGCTAGTTTCTGTTCCAACTTAGAACTCATTAAAATCCTTTCCGTCTGTCAGCGACAACGTTATAAATGTTAATCCAAATACCTTGTTATAACTTACTGATTAATAGCTAATATGTACAGAACATTATCGACGTGGGTAGTTTAATATTGGGTGTCAATGCACTAGGCAAATCCCAATAATTGTTCAATGATAAATATTGAATTCGAACCAATATAAACAGATTTAAATCAAATATAGATGAATGGTATGTATATCTGTATCGACAGTTTGATGCAGATCAATGTCCCATCGTGTCTTTGAGGTCTAATCATATTAACTTGGATGAAGCCGCTATGAACGTTTTTAGCCAAGCAGGTTTACACAAAAAGTTATAAATGGCATGTTAAATCAGCAAGATAGAACTTCATTTAATAGGTGAATTAAATATGGATAGTTATCAAAATATTTTAGTTGCACTGGATCTTTTTTCTGATCACAAACCTGTGTTAGAGCGAGCGCTGAGTATTGCGCAGCGTCCGGGGCAAATTAGTTTGGTATATGTCACATTTCCGCAAGTTTATTTTGACTCATATGGGGTTGGAGTAGGTACCGATTTTGTGAACGATAATCAAAAAAGTTCAAAAGCAACACTATTAGAATTAGCTAAAACCCATCACATTCCAGCCTCTCAAATATATGCGCCTATTGGCTCAACAGTTGATGAAATTCATTTGTTGTCTGAAAGTGTTAGGGCTGATTTGATTGTTATAGGTACCCATGGCCAAAGTGGTTTGAAGTTATTATTAGGCTCGACTGCCAATGGCGTATTGCATGGAGTTAAGTGTGATGTATTGGCCATTAGAATCTAAACTGAAATCATTAGACATCTCACAATAGGTACTCAATATGATCTCCTCCAACTCACGTTACGTTAGTCAAATCACACGAGATACCTTAGCCTTGATCCTTGCAGGTGGTAAAGGCAGTCGTTTGTGTGAGTTAACCCAATACCAGGCTAAACCGGCGATTCATTTTGGCGGGAAATTCAGAGTGATTGACTT